>Ga0213829_1002485_pt1 | contig 12042 bp, 8 predicted proteins | sample MC6MC0896MG_FD_180665 | JGI IMG/M metagenome (GOLD analysis project Ga0213829, IMG submission 180665) | Enriched soil aggregate microbial communities from Iowa State University, Ames, United States - MC6-MC0896-MG | ecosystem: Environmental > Terrestrial > Soil > Unclassified | place: USA: Iowa...
ACGGCGAAAAGTGGTAGTCAAAGCCGATGGTCGCGCACAGTTGTGCCAGCCAGCCGCTGCGACCGTACACGCTGAGCAAGCCAAACACCGCCACCAGCACCGGCAGCACCAGCGTCATGGCGCACAGACGTAGCAACAGATTGCGTCCCGGAAAACGGCGACGATAGAGCGCGCGCGCCAGCAGGATCGCGGTCAACACCGACAGCAGCGCCGACAGCAGCGCCTGCTCAAACGAGAACAGCAGCACATGATGCAAATAGCTGTCGTCGAGTAGCGCGCGCCAGTCGGTGGCCGGAGCGACCATCACCAATGCGCCAAACGCCAGCAGCGCCACCGCGCACAGCAACAGCGCGATGGCGCTACCGGGAATCAACCAGCCGGGCATTAACGGCTAACGGCGCTTTGCCATGCGCTGATCCACGCGGCGCGATGGTCAGCGACTTCGGCTGGCGTGAATTGCAACGCCTTCGCGGGCACCTGCAGCGCTTGATAACCGGCTGGCAGATCGCTTTTGATCACCGGATACATCCAGTTGCCGGTAGGAATGGTCTGCTGGAAGGCCGGAGAAACCATAAACTGCATGAACTGCTGCGCCAGCTTAGGCTGTTTGCTGCTGGCGAGCTGCGCGGCGACTTCCACCTGTAAATAGTGGCCTTCGCTGAATTCGGCCGCGGCGTAGTTCTCTTTCTTCTCTTCGATGATGTGATAAGCAGGAGACGTGGTGTAGCTCAACACCAGATCGCCTTCGCCTTTCAGGAACAAGCCGTAAGCTTCGCTCCAGCCTTTAGTGACGGTAACGGTTTTTTGCGCCAGCTTCTGCCACGCATCAGCTGCGTTATCGCCATACACTTTTTGCATCCACAGCAGCAGGCCAAGACCCGGCGTGCTGGTACGCGGATCTTCATAAATCACGCGCCATTTTTCCGGGCTTTCGACCAGCTCTTTCAGGCTTTTCGGCGGGTTCTTCAGTTTGTTTTTATCGTAGACGAAAGCGAAGTAGCCATAATCGAACGGGATAAAGGTTTGATTGTTCCAGCCATCCGGCAGTTTTAAGCTGCGGGTATCAATACTGCTTTTGGCAAACAAGCCGGTTTTCTCCGCCGCCTGCACCAGATTGTTATCCAGCCCCAGCACCACATCGGCTTTGCTGTTTTTACCTTCCATGCGCACGCGATTGAGCAGCGATACGCCATCTTCCAGCGCCACATACTTCAATTCGCAGTCGCACTGCGCTTCAAAGGCTTTTTTTACCGCCGGACCGGGGCCCCAATCGGCAGAGAACGAATCGTAGGTGTAGACGGTCAGAACCGGTTTAGCAGCGAAAGCCGGAGCCGTAACCAGCAGCAACATAGGCAGAACTTTGTTTAACACTTTGCGCTCCTTGAGGAGAAGAGATGTTGAGTCGCAAAGGATCTGAGGCGTGAGGCATCTCAAATCCCTACGCCGGTATTAGCCGGATCAGGTTCGACGGGTTTCTCTCAGCCCTGATATCAAGGCACCCCGTTGAGAACGGCTCATTCTAGACATTTATATGACAGCGCGAAAGGATCACAGCTCCGGTGGTGCAAACCAGGCTGATTTGAAATCAAACCAGCCGAGCGTATTCAGCCGCACGCCGCGCATACTGCGTTGCCCTTCCAGCAGCAGCCAGTGATGGAACAGCGGATGCAGATAGTCGCGGTCGATCAGCTGTTTGCTCCATTCCGCCAGCGGTAACGCTTTCTGCCGCCAGCGCGCGGCATCGGCTTGCCAGTCAATCGGGATGCAGTGATGCATCAATGGCAACTCGAACAGTTGCGCGAACAGCGCGTACTCCAGCGGCAGGGTAAAGTTGACGCTGCCGAGCCAGATATCACTTTCACCTTCACCCTCGAACCACGCTTCGTAGCTCACGACACGAGTAATTAGCTCAACACCTTGCTGCGCCAACAGCGGTCGCAACGCGTTAGCGATACCTTCATGCTCAACGTGATGGCTGTACCAGCTCAGCGTCAGCTGAGTTAAGCCTGCCGGTTTATCGGCGGAGGTGAGATCGCGGCGATGGTGCCAGCGCGGCAGCAAGCCATAAGCCGGGAACCAGTAACGCTGATAGCCTACGCCTGCATGATTCAGTAAGGCGATGGGATTAAACAGATAGCTTACCCAGCGGCGGAAATGCGCATCGCGGCCCAACTCGGAGCGCTGATCGTACAGCAGGAAGTAGCAGCCTTCTTCCAGACGACTCTCTTCCGATTTTTCATCGGCGGTTTCGCCTTGCAATTTAACCCCGGCATACACCAGCTCGTCGCTGATCTCCGGCAGCACCCAAATCGACACATCATCAATCAGCGCGCGATAGCCAAAGTAATCATCAAAGGCGGCGATTTTCAGCTGCGTTTGCTGATTGCGCACCACGCTGTACGGACCGGTGCCAAGCGGCTGGCGGGCAAACTGGCGTAACGTGGGCCATTCGCGCGGCAGGATCATCGCGCTGACGCTGGCCAGCAGCCACGGCAACCAATCGTCCGGCTGGCTCAGATGGATATCCAGCGTCCAGGGCGCGGGCGAATCCAGTTTACTGATGTGAGAAAACAGCGGCTGGCTGCGCACGCGCTCCAGCGAAGCAATCACATCCGCCATTTCCAGTTCACGGCCATGATGAAAACGAATCGCCGGGCGCAGGAAGAAACGCCACTGCAGCGGCGAGGTTTGCTGCCAGTGATGGGCGATATCGGGTTCGATTTCCCCCTTTTCCTCATTTATGCGCATCAGGCCGTTGAAAATTTGTCGCGCCAGATGGGTTTCCGAACGGCGCAGCGGCGAACCGGGCAGCAGATTGGGCAGCGGGCGATAATAGAGCACGCGCAGGATGTGTTTACCCTGGCGGAAGCTGCGGCCTAAATGTGCCGCAATCATCTGGCGCACCTGGTTTTTATCGCCCACCAGCTGCACTAACTGTTCGATACGATCTTGTTCCAGCAGATCCTCGGCGCGCTGCTGCTGGAGCGCCAGGCCGGTGTAGCAAAAACTCAGCATTGAGCGCTTGCCACGTCCCGCTTCTGCCTGCCAAATCAGCCAGCCTTGGCCTTGCATGGCGTTGAGCAGGTTACGCATATGGCGACGCGAGCAGTGCAGCAGATCGGCCAGCTCGCTGAGCGTGGTTTCCTGATCCTGCCCCTGACGGCTTTGCCATAGGCGGATAAATTGCTGCTGCAGACGTGAAGAGGACATAAAAGGGGAACTCCTTGTCAGAATCGCTCAGTTTTTCCTGCCTCATATTAGAGGCATACTGCCCGGCAATGGAAGAGCGGGAGGCATTCAGTAATGAATGGCGCTCTGCCAGCGGTTCCGCCGACGTGGAACCCCTTTCTGAGTAGGGTGCATTTTCACCGCCAGCAGCGCTTTATCTGCTGGCTTTTTTCGTTTTGCTGTAGAATCTTCTACCCTCATTTCTCTACCTTTTTTATTCGCAAAGGGATTTCTGCATGAAATCGCTGTTAACGCGTCAACGTCGCATCAATCCGGTCTACCTCTCGTTTATGGCGGTGTCGTTTATGACCGGCGTGGCCGGTGCACTACAGGCGCCGACGCTGAGCCTGTTTCTGACGCGCGAAGTACAGGTAAGTCCGTTCTGGGTCGGCTTGTTCTTTACCATCAATGCGATCGCGGGGATTGTGGTCAGCCTGCTGATGGCGAAACGCTCCGATAATCAGGGCGATCGCCGCAACCTGATTCTGTTTTGCTGCCTGATGGCCACGCTGAATGCGCTGCTGTTTGCCTTCAATCGCCACTATTTAACGCTGGTGACGCTGGGCGTGTTTTTGTCGGCGCTGGCCAGCGTGTCGATTCCGCAGGTGTTCGCCCTCGCGCGGGAATATGCCGATCAGTCGGCGCGTGAAGTGGTGATGTTCAGCTCGGTGATGCGTGCGCAGCTGTCGCTGGCGTGGGTGATCGGGCCACCGCTGTCGTTTGCGCTGGCGCTTAATTACGGTTTTGTGACGCTGTTTTGCGTGGCGGCGGGGATTTTCCTGCTAAGCATGCTGCTGATCTGGCGCACCTTGCCCTCGGTGCCGCGCGTGGTGGTCTCGCCTGAAGAGGTGCTGACGCAGCTGAGCCCGTGGAAGGACAGTCAGGTGCGGTTACTGTTTATCGCCTCGGTCACCATGTGGGCATGCAACACCATGTATATCATTGATATGCCGCTGTATATCAGTACCACGCTTGGCCTGCCGGAGAAGCTGGCGGGCTTGCTGATGGGCACCGCCGCCGGGCTGGAGATTCCTATTATGCTGCTGGCCGGGCATTACGCGCGGCGCACCGGCAAACGCAACCTGATGTTGCTGGCGCTGGTGGCGGCGATTGTGTTTTATCTCGGATTGGTGATGTTCCAGTCGCGGACAGCGTTGATGGTGCTGCAACTGTTTAATGCCGCGTTTGTTGGCATCATCGCCGGAATTGGCATGTTGTGGTTCCAGGATTTAATGCCGGGCCGCGCAGGTGCGGCGACGACGCTTTTCACCACCTCAATTTCCACCGGCATGATTATCGCTGGCATCATTCAGGGCACCATGAGTGAACGCTTTGGTCATGAGTCGGTTTACTGGCTGGCGTTGGGGCTGGCGGTGCTGGCGTTGGGACTGGCGTCGCGCGTGCGGGATGTGGTTGATAGATAGCAAAGAGAAGGGCGACAGGATGTCGCCCTTGTTGCCTCAGCGTAAGAACGCGGGCTGATTGGTCTCGTAGCTGGAGATAGACGCTTCGTGTTGCAGCGTCAGGCCAATGCTGTCGAGGCCGTTGATCATGCAGTGACGGCGGAAGCTGTCGATTTCGAAGCTATAAGTCTTATCGCCTGCGGTTACAGTTTGCGCTTCCAGATCCACGGTGAAGGTGATGCCCGGCTGCGCGGCAACCAGTTTGAACATCTCATCCACTTCTTCATCGCTCAGCTTCACCGGCAGCAGCTGGTTGTTAAAGCTATTGCCGTAGAAAATGTCGGCGAAGCTTGGCGCGATAACCACATGGAAGCCGAAGTCGGTCAGCGCCCACGGTGCGTGCTCACGTGATGAACCACAGCCAAAGTTTTCACGCGCCAGCAAAATGCTGGTGCCTTTGAACTCCGGTTTGTTCAGGACAAAGCTGGCGGTTGGCACGGTGCCAGCATCATCTTCAAAACGCCAGTCGTGGAACAGATGCGCGCCAAAACCGGTGCGCGTCACTTTCTGCAGGAACTGCTTTGGAATAATGGCATCAGTATCGACGTTGGCTGCATCCAATGGCGCCACAATGCCGGTGTGTTGAGTAAATTTGTTCGCCATGGCTTACGCTCCCTGAGTCAATTCACGAATGTCGGCAAAGCGACCGGTTACGGCAGCGGCAGCGGCCATCGCCGGGCTCACCAGATGAGTTCGTCCACCGCGGCCCTGACGGCCTTCAAAGTTACGGTTGCTGGTTGATGCGCAACGTTCGCCTGGATTGAGGCGGTCGTTGTTCATGGCCAGACACATGGAGCAACCCGGTAAACGCCATTCAAAACCGGCTTCGAGGAAGATTTTGTCCAGACCTTCGGCTTCGGCTTGTGCTTTTACCGGACCCGAACCTGGCACCACCATCGCCACCACGCCCGGCGCCACTTTACGGCCTTTGGCAATCGCAGCAGCAGCGCGCAGATCTTCAATACGTGAGTTGGTGCAGGAACCGATAAACACTTTATCGATCGCCACGTCAGTCAGTTTGATGCCTGGCTGCAGATCCATGTAAGCCAGCGCTTTCTCTGCTGAGGCGCGCTCAACCGGATCGGCAAAGGATTGTGGATTCGGAATCGCTTGATCTACCGCCATTACCTGGCCTGGATTGGTGCCCCAGGTCACTTGCGGAGCGATATCTTCCGCGTGCAGCGTGACGATGCTGTCGAATTTGGCATCGCTGTCAGACTTCAGCGTGCGCCAGTAAGCGACCGCTTGTTCCCACTGCTCGCCCTTCGGCGAGAACTGCTTGTCTTTCAGATAATTGAAAGTGGTGTCGTCCGGCGCGACCAGGCCCGCTTTGGCGCCCATTTCAATCGCCATGTTACACAGCGTCATGCGGCCTTCCATGCTCAGCGCTTCGATCGCGGGGCCACAGAATTCGACAACGTGACCGGTACCGCCAGCGCTGCCGGTTTTACCGATAATGGCCAACACAATGTCTTTGGCGGTAATGCCTGGCGCCGCTTCGCCCAGCACTTCAATCTTCATGGTCTTCGCGCGGCCCTGTTTCAGGGTTTGCGTGGCAAACACGTGCTCAACTTCGGAAGTACCGATACCGAATGCCAGCGAACCAAACGCGCCGTGCGTGGCGGTGTGGGAATCACCGCAGACGATGGTCATGCCCGGCAACGTCATACCTTGCTCTGGCCCAATGACGTGCACGATGCCCTGGAACGGGTGATTCAGGTCATACAGCTGAATGCCGAACTCAGCACAGTTTTTCATCAGCTCTTGCATCTGAATACGCGCCATCTCGCCAGACGCATTGATGTCTTTGGTCTGCGTCGAAACGTTGTGATCCATGGTGGCGAAGGTTTTCGACGGCTGACGCACTTTGCGCCCGTGCGCACGCAGACCATCAAAGGCCTGCGGCGACGTCACTTCATGGATCAGATGGCGATCGATATAGAGTAACGGCGTTTCGTTCGGGGTTTCGTTAACGACATGTGCATCAAATAACTTCTGATATAAGCTTTTCATTTTATTATTTTTCCTCGGCGATGAAACCGGCAATGATGCTGCCCATCTCATCTGTGCTCACGGCTTTGCCGTCACCGGCCAAATCACGGGTGCGATAACCCGCTTCCAGCGCACGGCTCACGGCGCGTTCAATGCTTGCGGCGGCTTCATCCGCATTCAGGCTGTAACGCAACAGCAGTGACAGCGACAGAATCTGCGCAATCGGGTTAGCGATGTTCTGACCGGCGATATCCGGTGCGGAACCGCCCGCTGGCTCAAACAGGCCAAAACCTTCTTCATTCAGGCTGGCGGAAGGCAGCAAGCCCATCGAACCGGTAATCATCGCGCATTCGTCTGACAGGATGTCGCCAAACAGGTTAGAACACAGCAGCACGTCAAACTGTGATGGATCTTTAATCAGCTGCATGGTGGCGTTATCGATGTACATGTGGCTCAACTGCACATCCGGATAATCTTTTGCCACTTCGTTCACAATTTCGCGCCACATGACGGAAGTCTGCAAAACGTTGGCTTTGTCAATTGAGGTGACGATGTTGCGGCGCTTACGCGCGGATTCAAACGCGATACGCGCGATGCGCTCGATTTCGAAACGATGATAAACCTCAGTATCGAAAGCGCGCTCGTGCGGGCCGCTGCCTTCGCGGCCTTTCGGCTGACCGAAGTAGATGCCGCCGGTCAGTTCACGCACGCACAGGATGTCGAAACCGCGTCCGGCGATATCGCTACGCAGCGGGCAGAACGCTTCCAGGCCTTTATACAGCGCAGCAGGGCGCAGGTTGCTGAACAGCTTGAAGTGCTTACGCAGCGGCAACAGCGCACCGCGCTCGGGTTGCTGCGCAGGTGGCAGATGTTCCCATTTCGGGCCACCTACGGAGCCAAACAGAATTGCATCTGCCTGCTCTGCGCCAGCAACGGTAGCCGGTGGCAGCGGTTCACCATGACGATCGATGGCGATACCGCCAACATCATATTCGCTGGTGGTGATACGCATGTCGAAACGCGTACGAATTGCATCGAGAACTTTCATGGCCTGCGCCATCACTTCCGGACCAATTCCGTCGCCTGGCAATACCGCGATATGAGAAGACTTAGACATAGTTACACCGTTTCCTTCTGATCTTTAAATTTACGCTGCAGTTCTTTTTCCACCTGCTTAGCACGCCAAATATTGTTCAACGCGTTCACCATCGCTTTCGCCGATGATTCGACGATATCGGTCGCCAGGCCAACGCCGTGGAATTTACGACCGTTGTAATTGACCACAATATCGACCTGACCCAGCGCGTTCTCGCCGTGGCCTTTCGCCGTCAGCTTGTAGTTAATCAGCTCGGCTTCAAAGCCGGTAATACGGTTGATCGCCTGATAGACCGCATCAACCGGACCGTTACCGGTTGCGGCGTCGGCTTTGGTCTCTTCACCGCAGCCCAACTGCACGGAGGCCGTTGCGGTTACGCTGGAGCCGGTCTGCACGTTGAATTCGTTGAGCTCGAAATATTCTGGCTCTTCGTTCTGCTTGTTGATAAAGGCCAACGCTTCCAGGTCGTAATCGAACACCTGACCTTTCTTGTCGGCCAGCTTCAGGAAGGCGTCGTACAACGTGTCGAGGTTGTAATCGGACTCTTTGTAACCCATCTCTTCCATGCGGTGTTTCACCGCAGCGCGGCCAGAACGGGAAGTCAGGTTCAGCTGGATTTTGTGCAGGCCGATAGATTCTGGCGTCAGAATTTCGTAGTTTTCGCGATTCTTCAGCACGCCGTCCTGGTGAATACCGGAAGAGTGGGCGAAGGCGTTAGAACCGACCACCGCTTTGTTGGCTGGAATCGGCATGTTGCAGATTTGGCTCACGGTTTGGCTGGTGCGGTAGATTTCCTGATGATTGATGTTGGTGTGGACGTTCATGATCTGCTGGCGGGTTTTGATCGCCATAATCACTTCTTCCAGCGCACAGTTACCGGCGCGTTCGCCTAAACCGTTCAGCGTACCTTCAACCTGACGCGCACCGGCCAATACCGCAGCGATGGCGTTGCCGGTCGCCATACCCAAATCGTCGTGGGTGTGAACCGACAAGATGGCTTTATCGATATTTGGAACGCGTGCCACCAGTTGGCCAATGATATTGGCGTATTCGCCTGGCAAGGTGTAGCCGACGGTGTCCGGAATGTTGATGGTGGTTGCACCGGCATTGATCGCGGCTTCAACCATGCGGCACAAATCGTCGATTGGCGTACGCCCGCCATCTTCACAGGAAAACTCAACGTCGTCGGTGTAGTTGCGGGCGCGTTTGATCATGTGCACTGCGCGTTCAATCACTTCTGGCAGCGTGCTGCGCAGTTTGGTGGCGATGTGCATCGGCGAAGTCGCGATGAAGGTGTGAATACGGAACGCTTCAGCCACACGCAGTGATTCGTATGCGGCGTCAATGTCCTTCTCAACGCAGCGTGCCAGTCCGCAGACGCGGCTATTTTTAATGGTACGAGCGATGGTTTGTACGGATTCAAAATCGCCTGGAGAGGAAACGGGGAAGCCCACTTCCATTACATCCACGCCCATACGTTCCAACGCCAGAGCGATTTGCAGTTTTTCTTTAACACTCAGGCTGGCCTGTAAAGCCTGTTCGCCATCACGCAGAGTGGTATCGAAAATAATAACTTGCTGGCTCATCGTAATCTTCCTTATGCATTAACTTTGCCGGTGCTACGAGCATAAAAAAACCCGCGCATTGGCGCGGGTTTCTTAAACTTCTGCAGATTCGAATCAGTTATTGATTCCGCCCACGAGTCTACCGCGCAAACTGGATGCGTTTAGTAGTAGACCGAGTAGGCGGAAAGAATGAAACATGAGTCAAACCTCGTAAATTGAGTGCTGCACATATTGGTACTGGAATTGACGTGTGAAGTCAACCTTAAGTACAAGGGTATTTCTGTGAAGTCAGAAGGGCGATGTGCTGTGATTTTTCGGCTGCGCAGAGCAATGACATTAATTAGCAACAGAATAAGTGAATCCATCCACTTAAAAAATCGTTTAGAAAATAGAATTTATTTTAAATGGTTGATAATTAAAATTTTAAGTTGCTAATGTGCATTGCTGATAAAACAAGATTAGGCTTGTTGTTAAGAAGAATATGATGTGATCGGGCCGTTTTATAGATAATCACGCCAGAAAGTAATTACCACAAAAGATTGTGGACTGAGTGGTCAGGCAATATGAAAATCATATTTCTTAGAACACGCTGCAAATAATCTATAAACCAGCATTTTCCTCTGTGGTTATGACGAAGCATTAGTTTAATCCTCGCAGGCAATAATCACGCATCAGTGCCTTTATTGCCGGATCGGGCGCGACGTGGCGTCCTGGCGTTTGCAGGGCGGGTTGTCTGCGGTTATGGTAATCGACCTACTCTCATATAATTAACTCAAGTAGATTCCCTGTACCTGGAAGGTGGACAGAACGCCGCCTTCTGAGCATAAACATAAGGTTTTGATCTTAATTGGCGATCGGGGGCCGGATATCAGTGGCGTGCGGGAAACGCGAACGTCAGTGGATTCAGTCCCTCAAGCCTGGAGGCAGAAAATGGAGATGTTGTCAGGAGCCGAAATGGTCGTCCGTTCGTTAATCGATCAGGGCGTTAAGCAGGTATTCGGTTATCCGGGCGGAGCGGTGCTCGATATTTACGATGCGCTGCAAACGGTCGGTGGTATTGACCACGTATTGGTCCGTCATGAACAAGGCGCGGTGCATATGGCCGATGGCCTTGCGCGTGCGACCGGTGAAGTGGGCGTGGTGTTAGTGACTTCCGGTCCGGGCGCCACCAACGCGATTACCGGTATTGCAACCGCCTATATGGATTCGATCCCAATGGTAATTCTGTCGGGTCAGGTGCCTTCGTCACTGATTGGTTACGATGCGTTCCAGGAGTGCGACATGGTCGGCATCTCCCGCCCGGTGGTGAAGCACAGCTTCCTGGTGAAAAACGCCGAAGAGATCCCAACCGTGTTGAAAAAGGCCTTCTGGCTGGCAGCAAGCGGTCGCCCGGGGCCGGTGGTGATCGATCTGCCAAAAGATATCCTGAATCCCGCCAACAAGCTGCCGTACGTCTGGCCGGAAACAGTGAGCATGCGCTCATACAATCCGACCATTCAGGGCCACAAAGGACAGATTAAGCGCGCGCTGCAAACATTACTGGCAGCACACAAGCCGGTGATTTACGCCGGCGGCGGCGCGATTATGTCGGGCTGCGAAGCCGAGCTGCTGCAGCTGGCAGAGCAACTGAATATTCCGGTAACGACCTCGCTGATGGGCTTGGGCGTGTTCCCTGGCACACATCGTCAGTGCGTCGGCATGCTGGGTATGCACGGCACTTACGAAGCCAACATGACCATGCACAATGCCGATTTGATTTTCGGTATTGGCGTGCGCTTCGACGACCGCACCACCAACAATCTGGCGAAGTACTGCCCGAACGCCACCATCATGCATATCGATGTCGATCCGACGTCGATCTCCAAAACGGTCAGCGCCGACATTCCAATCGTTGGCGATGCGAAGCAGACGCTGGCACAGATGTTAGAGCTGCTGGCGCAAAGCGATGCGAAGCAGGAACTTGATAGCCTGCGCGACTGGTGGCAGACCATTGAAGGCTGGCGCGGTCGCAAGTGCCTGGAATTCGATCGTACCAGCGACAAAATCAAACCGCAGGCAGTCATCGAGACCATCTGTCGTTTGACCAAAGGCGAAGCTTACGTGACGTCTGACGTTGGTCAGCATCAGATGTTTGCCGCACTTTACTACCAGTTCGACAAGCCGCGTCGCTGGATCAACTCCGGCGGCTTAGGCACCATGGGCTTCGGCTTGCCTGCAGCGTTAGGTGTGAAGATGGCGCTGCCGGATGAGACGGTTATCTGCGTGACCGGCGATGGCAGTATCCAGATGAACATTCAGGAGCTGTCGACCGCACTGCAGTACGATTTACCGGTGCTGGTATTAAACCTCAACAACGGCTTCCTCGGCATGGTTAAGCAGTGGCAGGACATGATTTACTCGGGCCGCCACTCGCAGTCCTACATGCAATCGCTGCCTGACTTCGTGCGTCTGGCCGAAGCGTATGGGCATGTGGGCATTTCCATTGCGCATCCGGCGGAGCTGGAAGAGAAGCTGCAGCTGGCACTGGATACGCTGGCGAAAGGACGTCTGGTGTTTGTCGATGTAAACATTGACGGCAGCGAGCACGTTTACCCGATGCAAATTCGTGGTGGTTCGATGGATGAGATGTGGCTGAGCAAAACGGAGAGGACTTAATTATGCGTCGTATTTTATCGGTTCTGCTGGAAAACGAATCCGG
>Ga0213829_1002493_pt1 | contig 12014 bp, 8 predicted proteins | sample MC6MC0896MG_FD_180665 | JGI IMG/M metagenome (GOLD analysis project Ga0213829, IMG submission 180665) | Enriched soil aggregate microbial communities from Iowa State University, Ames, United States - MC6-MC0896-MG | ecosystem: Environmental > Terrestrial > Soil > Unclassified | place: USA: Iowa...
TCCCTATCTGCCGTGGACGTTTGAGATTTGAGAGGGGCTGCTCCTAGTACGAGAGGACCGGAGTGGACGAACCTCTGGTGTTCCGGTTGTCACGCCAGTGGCATTGCCGGGTAGCTATGTTCGGAATAGATAACCGCTGAAAGCATCTAAGCGGGAAACTAGCCTCAAGATGAGATCTCACTGGGACCTTGAGTCCCCTGAAGGGCCGTCGAAGACTACGACGTTGATAGGTTGGGTGTGTAAGCGCTGTGAGGCGTTGAGCTAACCAATACTAATTGCCCGTGAGGCTTGACCATATAACACCCAAGCAATTTGATGCTCCTAGTTGAAAAGACGAAAGAGACCAGATTGCGGTGTGTGAAGACGCAATGAACCGAAAGTTCGACGCTCACAAAACACCGAAAGCTGTCACATACCCAATTTGCTGAAACGTTGAAAAACGGTTCAGTACCCGAATTTCTTGACGACCATAGAGCATTGGAACCACCTGATCCCATCCCGAACTCAGCAGTGAAACGATGCATCGCCGATGGTAGTGTGGGGTTTCCCCATGTGAGAGTAGGTCATCGTCAAGATTAAATTCCGAAACCCCTATCTGCGTATGCAGGTAGGGGTTTTGTTTTTGTCCGGCGTAAATACGCTACGATGAAAAAGCAACCGCCCGACGACCTACATGGAAAGTCCGCCAGTGCTGTGCCTTAATCCAGAGGACCACTGACGGAGGGATATAGATGCGACGTAGAGGCGCCCAATTCTGGCTATGGACCAATAGACGGCTACCCCTTCACACCCACGAGGAAGTGCTCGGCGACGGCGTGCAAATCGAGGTGCAGGCGCGGGTCAACAATGTGGGGATTCCCCAGGTTTTCATCGGCGTCTACGGCCTGAACGGTTGGGCGATCGGTGAGGAGTTTTATGAACGGCGTGTCGAGGAAAATTACTGCACGACGTTGAAATGGGGCATCCAGCGGGCAAGAGAGATTGTTGCGGGCACTCAAGGATTCGTAGCGCCGCACCGGGTGCAGTTGACCCTGAGTACGGTGATCACAGATGAGTCGGTATTGGCCTTGAGGCGCATGGAGATGACCGAGCACGAACGTTTGAAGATCAGGTCCGAGGATGCCTGGGCGGAGTACCGTGCCGCCAAGACTGCCATGTTGACCTTGATGCGTTCAACCAAGGTTGATCCCGGGATGTGGGCTGATCACAAGGAGCGGCTAAGGCAGGCCATCGATCGACGCGCCTGTGTACAGCGCGCTTATCTCGATTGATTTTTACCGCTGTGACTGGCGCAAGGCCTCAATGGTTTCGATCAGGTCATCGTAGGACACCGGCTTTCCAATATGCTGATCAAAGCCTGATTGCCGTGACTTCTGAATGTCGCTGTGGGCGCCATAGCCGGTCAGTGCAATGGCCGGCACATCCTTGATCAGTGGCAACTGACGCAGTGCGCTCATCAACTCATGGCCGCTCATGACCGGCATGCCCAAGTCAGAAATGATCAGATCGAACCGGGTATTTTTGGCCGCGTCCAAAGCCGCCACCGGGCGATCGAAAGCAATCACCTGTGCGTCCTCCATCTCCAGCAGCATTTTCAAGGTTTCCAGTACGTCCGCGGAGTCGTCCACCAGGAGGATCGTCAACCCGCTCAGGCGTCCCGAGGCGATTTCTACCGGCTGCGTCAATTGAATCACGCCATGGGTGAATGCCAGTGGCAGGCGCACCGTGAAGGTACAGCCCGTTCCGATGCCGGCAGAGCTGACCTCAACCGTTCCGCGTTGCGCCTCGGTCAATTGGCGGACCAGTGAAAGACCGATACCCAGGCCTTCCCGGTGGTGGGTGGCGTGCTGTTGTTCGGCCTGACCAAAGAGGTCGAACACATGATCGAGGTTCTCGGGGGCGATGCCGGCACCGTCGTCTTTGACATCCAGCCGAGCCATGTTCCCGACCCGGCTGGCGATCAACTGCACGCAGCCCTTGGGCGGCGTGAATTTCAGTGCATTGTTCACCAGGTTCCAGATGATCTGCTCCAGGCGAGTCGGGTCGGCCTGGACGATCAGCGGTTCAGCGGGCACCAACAGTTCAACCGTGAGATCGTGCTGTTCATTGAGGACGACGGTGTGGATGTCGCGCAACACGCCGATTAGATCCACGGCGACCGGTTGCAGCTTGAGCTTGCCGGTGCGAACCCGTGCGACATCCAGCAGGTCATCGATGATCCGTGCCTGGCTGTTGACGGCGTCGCAAATGGTGTTGACGGCCTTGGCCGCGGGGGCCAGGGATTTGGTGACCGACAGGCGACGCAGCAGCTCCGCGTTGAGCTGGATCAAGTTCAGCGGATGCTTGAGTTCGTGGGACATCACCGCAAAGAACTCATCCTTGAGGTAATTGGTATTGCGGGTCTCGGCCAGTTGTTGGCTTTGCTCTTCGTGCTGACGTTTGTGGCCGGTCAGGTCCCGGGCAATTTTCACGTAACCCTTGAGAGTCTCACCCTTGAGCAGCGTCGCCTCGCCGCTGCAGAAGAAGCGGCTGCCGTCCTTGCGCAGGTGCCAGCGCTCATCCTGGCTGCGGCCATGGGTACGCGCTGTCCGCAGCTCGTTTTCAGCCACCCCCGAGGCGCGATCCTCGGCGGAGAAAATGAAGTCGTAATAGGCGCCTTCAGCCTCGGCCTTGCTGTAGCCGAAGATTACCTCGGCGCCTTTGTTCCAGCTGGTGATGATGCCCTGTTCATCGAGGGTGATGATCGCGTAGTCGCGGGTGCTTTCGGCGACCAGGCGCATGCGCTCTTCGCCCAGGCGCAACTCTTCTTCGGCGGCGCGACGCTTGCTGATGTCGATGAAGGTCAGCACGGTGCCGTCGATGTGGTCTTCGCTGGAGCGGTAGGGCAGCAGGCGCGCGATGTACCAGCGATTGTCGGTGCTGCTGACTTCACGCTCGATCATGTTCAGCGACTCGAACACCTGCGCCGCATCGGCGGCCAGGTCGTCGTAATGCAGACGATGGGTAATGTCGAGCAACGAGCGCCCGGTATCCACTGGCAACATGCTGAAGATGTCGGTGGCGCGGGGGGTGAACCACTTGATGCGCATGCTGCGGTCGACAAACACCGTGGCGATGTCGGTGGAGGCGATCAGGTTGGTCAGGTAATCGTTGATCTTGTCGGTTTCTTCGACCTTGGTTTTCAGCTCGAAGTTGACCGTCAGCAACTCCTCGTTGATCGACTGCAGTTCTTCCTTGCTGGTTTCCAGTTCTTCGGTGGCCGAGCGCAGTTCTTCGTTGATCGCCTGCATTTCTTCGTTGGAAGCCTTGAGCTCTTCGCTGGAGACTTCCGACTGTTCGACGGTGTCCTGCAGGTGCAGTTTGGTGCGTTGCAGTTCGCGTTCCAGGTTGGACAGCACCTGGCTTTCCGTTTGCAGCACGGTGGTCGCCGCCAACTCCGAGGGGTCGACCTCAACCTCCTCGAAGATCACCAACACGTAGTCGCCGTCCGACTCTTCATCCTTGTAGGGATGGGCGATGAGATCGATCAGGTAGCGTCGGTCGTCGCGCTGGATCGGTACTTCACGGGATTTGACCGGTTGGCCGCTCTGCTGGACCTGGAACAGGGTGGTGCGGATTTCCAGGCGCAATTGCGGAAGAATCAGGGTCAGCAAATTGCGCGACAGTTCACCGCCGACATGCCGCAGGAAACGCCCGGCACTTTCGCTCATGTGCAGGATGTCGGCATTGGCATCGATAATCATGCTCGGAGGTGCGGACTGTTCCAGGGCCCGTTGATGGATATCGGCGACGGACAGTTTACGCGGCCGGCTGTTGGGCGGCGTTTGCCGGGAAACACTGGTGCGCACGTAGCCCCCGCGGGGCATGGTCGGGGTGCGACGGCTATTGGCCGTGCCGGTTTTGGCGCGGAAGATCCGGTTGCGTTTGTCCACCGGAGCGAATAATTCATGACACGCGTCCGCGCTCTCGGATGAACCAAGAAACAGAAAGCCGCCTGGACGCAGGGCAAAGTGGAACATCTGCAGGATTTCGCGCTGCACCTCGCGATCCAGATAGATCAGCAGGTTGCGGCAAACGATCAGGTCAATTTGCGAGAAGGGCGGATCGGACAACAAGCTGTGTTTGGCGAACAACACCTTTTCGCGGATTTCCTTGCGAATTCGGTAGTGGTCTTTTTCCTTGGCGAAATATTGCCGCAATCGCGTCGGCGGCACGTCGGTAAGGATCGCTTGCGGGTACAGCCCGGCCCGGCCGACGCTGATGGCGCGTTCGTCGATGTCGGTGGCGAACAACTGGAATGAGGCCACGCTTCTGTCCAGTTGCAACTGATCGTTGAGCAGCATCGCCAGGCTGTAGGCTTCCTCGCCCGTGGAGCAGCCGGCAGACCAGACCCGGATCTCTTCTTTCTCGGCTTGCGTGGAGACGGCCGCGCTGACCAGTTGCGGCACCACGTCCCGCTCCAGGGCTTCGAAGGCTTCCCGGTCGCGGAAGAAGTTGGTCACGCCGATCAGCATGTCGCCCAGCAGTGCCTTGGTTTCCTCAGGATTACTTTGCAGGAAGCGGTAGTAGCCGGCGAGGTCCGACTGGGCTGTCACCTGCATCCGGCGTTCGATCCGGCGCAATACGGTGGCGCGCTTGTAGTGTTTGAAATCATGGCCGGTGCCAGTGCGCAACTGGATCAGAATGTCGTGCAGCAATTGTTCGGCCACCACGGCTTCGCGTTCGGAGACGGCGGCAATGGTTTGTAATTCGGGATCGTTGGCGGTAGGCAAGCTGATTTCCTGAGCGTTACGCCACAATTCCAACAACTTTTGCGGCATCTCCACCACCGGCAGTACCAGGTCGACGAGGCGAGTGTCGATGGCCGCACGGGGCATGCCGTCGAATTCGGCGTCTTCCGGTGCCTGGGCGAGAGTGACGCCGCCCTGTTCCTTGATACGGGACAAACCGACAGCACCGTCCGAGCCGGAACCGGACAGCACCAGACAGAAAGCACGCTCCCGGTGCACATCGGCCAGGTCACGAAAGAACAGATCGATGGACGCATGGCGCCCTTGCTCCGGGTCGCAGGCGCGAACTTCAAGAACCCCGTCATTCATTGTCAGCCGTTGCGCCGGTGAAATGACATAGACATGGTTTTTCTCGATGGGCACCGTTTCGGTGACCTGCAGCACCGGCATCCGGGTCGATTCCTGGATGATCTTGTCGGCGATGCTTTGGTGGTCGGGGGATAGATGAAGGATGATCACGAACGCCATGCCGTTGTCCTGGGGCATGTTTTCAAAGAACAGTTTAATCGCTTGCAGCCCCCCGGCCGACGCGCCAATGCCCACCACCGGGAAATCCAGGGTGCTGGGGCTCAAGGCCTTTGGCCCGGAAACGGTGTCCGAGCGGTTGGGAGTGGTGGTCATGACTTCGGCCTTTGGCAGCGACGGAAAGCGTCTTGAGTTCAAGCGATGGGCAGCGCACTTCAATGAGTCAGGATAATCCCGTTTTTCGATAACGCCTTCAAATATTTAGCTTCCTCGGGCGGCCCGGCATCCGGCAACGATGTTGACTGAACCAACGCTTTCGCCGGCAAGCCGGCTCCTACAGTGTGTCGTTGTCAGGGGTGGTGAAGTATTTGTATATCGCTGCTTGAAATTCCGAACACGCGGAGCCTATTTTGTACGGATCGCCGTTCGCGGCTCGCACAATTACAAGGATTGCGTCATGACGACCGATGGCCAGCGTTCACTCGCGCAGCGATTGACGGGCATTGATGAGATTGAATGTGTCACGCCGGACTTGAATGGCGTGCCCCGTGGCAAGGTAATGACCGCCGAAGGTTTTCTGGAGGGGCGACGTCTGCAGATGGCGCGGGGGGTGCTGCTGCAATGCATCATGGGCGGATATCCGCCAGCGCGTTTCTACGGCAGCGATGACAGCGACCTGGCGTTGATTCCCGATCCTGCGCAGATCCACCGTTTGCCCTGGAGCAAGCAACCGCGAGCCTTCGCCATTTGTGATGCAGACGAGTTGACCGGCGGGCGCTCTAATCTGTCGACCCGCGGCCAGCTCAAGGCCGTCATCGCGCGTTATGCCGCCCTCGGCCTGGCTCCGGTGGTGGCGACCGAGCTGGAATTTTTCATCTTCGCGCCCAACACCGATCCGACTCGACCCTTCCAGCCACCGGTAGGCCTGGACGGTCGCCGCGAGGACGGTCATTCGGCCTTCAGCGTCAGTTCCAACAACGGCCTGCGGCCATTTTTCAGTGAGGTTTACGAGTGCATGGCGGCCTTGGGCTTGCCGCGCGATACCTTCATGCACGAGATGGGCGTCAGCCAGTTCGAGATCAACCTGCTGCACGGCGATCCATTGCTGCTGGCCGACCAGACGTTCCTGTTCAAGCATCTGCTCAAGGAGGTCGCGCTCAAGCATGGCTTGACCGTGGTCTGCATGGCCAAGCCGCTGGCGCACACGCCGGGCAGTTCGATGCACATTCACCAGAGCATCGTCGAGATCGGCACCGGGCGTAACGTGTTCAGCGACGAGGCCGGAGAGCCGACCGCGGTCTTCCGTCATTTCATCGGCGGCCAGCAGGCGGGCATGGCGGATTTCACCGCGTTGTTCGCGCCTAACGTGAACTCCTATCAACGTTTGTGCCATCCGTTTGCGTCACCGAACAATGCTTGCTGGTCCCACGACAACCGTGCGGCCGGCTTGCGCATTCCGGCCAGTTCGCCGCTCGCCCGTCGGGTCGAGAACCGTTTGCCGGGGGCGGATGCGAATCCGTATCTGGCGGTTGCCGCGAGCCTGGCGGCCGGGTTATATGGTATCGAAAACCAACTGGAGCCGAGCGAGGCGATCCAGGGCGAATTCGAGGTGCCGGATAATCTTTCATTGCCGTGTACCTTGCATGCCGCTCTTGAGCGTCTGACAGGTAGTCAATTGGCGAAGGAACTGTTTGGCGAGGAATTCATCGAAGGCTACGTCGCTTCGAAGACCTTGGAGTTGACCAGCTTCCTTGATGAAATTACTCCCTGGGAGCGGCGTGTTTTAGCGGCCCAGGCCTGACGATTCGTCGACACCGGGCTATCTTTTCGGATAGTCCGTTTCTTACTGCAAGGAGCCGCTCGGAACGCCGATGCGCCAAATCTGGAAACCCTTTCGAGCGCTTTATTTTGCCTCGCTGATGATGTTGATCGGCTCGGGCTTGCTGAGTACTTACCTGGCCTTGCGCCTGGCTGCCGATCATGTCGACAGCCTGTGGGTCGGTGCGTTGATGGCGGCCAACTATTTCGGCCTGGTGCTGGGTGGCAAGATCGGCCATCGGCTGATTGCCCGGGTCGGGCATATTCGCGCCTATTCGGCGTGTGCCGGGATCGTCGGAGCGGCGGTGCTGGGCCATGGCCTGGTGGACTGGCTGCCCGCGTGGCTGTTCCTGCGGGTCATCGTCGGCCTTGGCATGATGTGCCAGTACATGGTCATCGAAAGCTGGCTCAACGAGCAGGCGGAAGCCAAGCAGCGGGGCATCGTGTTCTCCGGCTACATGATTGCCTCCTACCTGGGGCTGGTGTTGGGCCAGCTGATTCTGGTCATGCACCCGGGACTGGGTCTGGAATTGCTGATGCTGGTCGCCCTGTGCTTCGCCCTGTGCCTGGTACCGGTGGCCCTGACCCAGCGGATTCACCCGGCGGCGATGCACCCGGCGCCGATGGAGCCAAGGTTTTTCATCAAGCGCGTGCCGCAATCGTTGAGCACGGTGCTGGGAGCGGGGTTGATCGTCGGTTCGTTCTACGGCCTGGCGCCGCTGTATGCCTCGCAGCAGGGGTTGTCCACGGAGCAGGTCGGTCTGTTCATGGGTAGCTGTATTTTCGCCGGCTTGCTGGTGCAGTGGCCGCTGGGTTGGCTGTCCGATCGTTATGACCGGGCGTTGTTGATCCGCTGTTTTGCCTTCAGCCTGGCACTGGCCGCATTGCCGCTGGCGATCATGAAGCAGGTGCCGCTGGAGGTGTTGTTCATCGCCGGTTTCCTCTGCTCGTTGGTGCAGTTCTGCCTGTATCCGTTGGCGGTGGCATTCTCCAATGACCATGTGGAAGGTGATCGTCGGGTCTCCCTGACGGCGATGCTGCTGGTGACCTATGGCGTCGGCGCCAGTATCGGTCCGTTGGTGGCGGGGGTGCTGATGAAGCTGTTCGGCAGCCAGATGCTGTACGCCTTCTTCAGTTTCTTCGCGTTGGTGCTGGTCTGGCGGATTCGTCCGAAAGCGGTCACCAATCTGCACCAGGTGGACGATGCGCCACTGCATCACGTCGCGATGCCGGACAATATGACGAGCTCACCGCTGGTGGCTTGCCTTGACCCACGGGTCGATGAGCAGGTGGTGCAGGAGCAGATGCAGAATCCGGTCGAACCTGAGCCTGAGCCTGAGCCTGAGCCGGTGACTGAAACCGATTCGTCCGCGGATGATGAAGACCTGGGTCGTGAGCAAAGCTTTACCGAGGCTCGGCCTTAATATCCGGGCTAAAAAAAACGGGCAGTCACCGCAAGGGGCTGCCCGTTTTTTTATTGGAGCGTTGTATCAGAAGTCGTCTTTGTCGAAGCGCCGTGCTTCGCGCTGAAGCTGATAAACGAACCGCTCGACCTGACGCTGCACCAATCCGCTCATGTTGTGAAAGCGTACGCCGGCGAAGGTGGTGGAGATTCGTTCTTCGAAATGCAGGTACCGCAGCTCGACGGGAGCCGTCATCTTGCCAAAGGGCAGGGCGGCGGCGAAGCGGTCGTAGACCTGGCCCAGCTGCAGGCGGCTGCTGATGTCGCCTTCGAAGCGCAACTTGCAACCGGTGGCGGAAATATCCAGCAATTTGCCGCTGATCGGCGCCTTGAGCTTTTCACCGTCCAGATCGACACTGACCAGTTGTGCCAGCTTCAGCGCTGCGCGAAAGGCATTGCGACGCTGGTGATAGACCACTTGATCGGGCAAGGGGCCGCGGTAACAGCGGGTATCGCCGGACTCGTCGATGGTCAGGGGGCCGTTGCTGTCCCAGGCAATGCGTACACCGTCGTGGAAGCCTTCGACCTTGAACGGTTCGCCCGCCAGCAGGAAGCGCTCGCCATCGCGGGGAATCATTTCGTCGAGGACGATCGTCTTGCGTTCACGGTCGATGTCCACCAGGTAGCTCTGGAAGCGCTGGCTGCGCTCCTGGAACGTGATGATCAGCGGATCATGGCTGTCTTGCAGCTGGCGCAGGGTGCCGGAGATCTCCAGAGGCGTGGTAAGCACCTTGGGTGGCTGCGGAGCATCTTCCGCATTTAAGGCATTGGACACGGTTCATCAATCTCCAGACAAAATATGACTGCGGCTGGCCATTATTTTGCCAGCATGTTTACTGTCTTGATAGGCGTGCGTATCAGCAGGCTCACGCCTGACTGAGGGCGCGCGGCTTCGCCAGCGTGGAGAAGGATCCGCTGGCTGTGTAGAGGGCTGGTGGCTCTCCGCCGGTGAGGATTTTCAGCTGGGTGGCCGTGGCGGTCTGCTGCATCACGATCGACTGACCATTTTTCAGGTTGGCGGCCTGGCATTGGGCCAGGAGGTCGGTCAGCACATCGCTTTGTGCCAGTAACTGTTCACCAACGCTCGATTGGCTGGCCAGTTGCTCAAGGCCCTGGCGGTTGGTGGGCAAATTGAGACTGACGAGGATTTCGCTGCGCTTGCGGCCATGCTGTTCGAGCAGAACGATCAATGCCTGTTTCTGCGCCAGAATATCTTCGAGCCGACGCATGTCACGACCGTGCAGGGCGAGGGACTCGGTCTGCAGCAATTCAAGCAATTGTTGCGCTGGAGCAAAGTCGTCGGTGATCAATTGCAGCAGATTAGTGTCGTGCATGGCTGGCCTTGGGTTTTAAGCGTCCAAAAGCCTGGCGCAGGCCGTGGCCTAGCGCTGGGCTTCGAAGTTGAGCAGTTTGCTGGCGACACGGTTGCTGTCGACTTTATAGCTGCCATCGGCAATCGCAGCTTTCAACTCGGCCACTCGGGCTTTGTCGACGGCAGGCTGATCGCGCAGCGTGTCAGTGACCTTCTGCAACTGTTGTGCCTCATTGCTGATGTGTACCGATTCCCCGCTTTTGACGGCACTGGCCTGTTCGGCCACGGTACTTTGCGGTGCCGATTTACCGGATTCGGCGGTTTCCCTGGCAGCGCTGGTACGTGTACTGCCCGTCAATGACGAGGAGCTGTTCAATCGGTTGAAATCGATGGCCATGATAAAAAACCTCGGGGTATTTGGACGCTTGCCATGTTTTCGGCCACACCCGGTAAAACTTTAGGCTCATTTCTCAATGAGCTTGCGCGCGTCAGCGCTTGCCATGCATGCAGGACAGTTTAGGGAACAGTCGGGCGACGCGCCACATCTTCACAAATACGCAACCCTACATGGCCACTTCCACCTGTCCGGGCGCGATGACTTGCGCCTTGATGACCCGCTGGGAGTTGAGATTCTTCACTCGAATCTGCTCACGCATGCCGCCGTTGGACAATGCTTCACCCGGCATGCGCACGCTGAGCGTACCACTGCGGGCGGTAATCACCACCTGGTCACCCTTGCTGATGACTTCAGCCTGCTCCAGATGCACCAGGGTAACGACCTGGTCAGCGACCATTGGTCGGGTCAGTTTCTGCCCGATCGCCTGGTCCACCGACGTCAGGTAGCCCTGGTTGATCAGACTGATGTCACGCTCACGCAAGGTCACGTCATCGGGCTCGACAATACCTGTGCGGCGAAGAGGGCGGGTGGTGGTCACGATGTCGCGAAACAAGCGGACTTGAGCGGGCACGAACACGGTCCAGGGGGAGGTACCCTCGCAGCGAACCTTGACCGTGACCCGGCCCAGCGGTTTGGCCGGGCTCTCGAGGGAAGCTGTCAATTCCTTGTCGCACATCGGCATGCGCAACCGCGGGTCCAGCGGGTTGACCTGGATCTCGTAGCGGCCTTCCGTTTGACTGCTCGCCAGATAGTCTTCCACGGAGAATTCAAGAAAGCCCTGAGTGACGCCGATAAGCATGTCAGGCAAGGTAACCGTGTCGGCAATGGCAGGGCTGCTGGCGTTGAACAGGCACACGGCCGACAGCACGCCGCACCATAGGCGGCAGTTGGAGGTCAGGCGTCGGAAAAATGTCGGGTCTGGGTTCATAAGGGTTAAAAAGCAAGCGCCGTGCCGTTTAGTGATGAATGTGCGTCGCAACACACTTAGCGTTGGAGTAGGAGTCTGGGCATGGCTGGTGTAATGGATTCGGTAAACCAGCGCACGCAACTGGTGGGGCAGAATCGCCTTGAGCTGTTGTTGTTCCGTCTCGACGGCCAGCAGCTGTATGGGATCAACGTATTCAAGGTTCGTGAGGTGCTGCAATGCCCCAAGCTGACCCTGATGCCCAAGTCCAATCCTGTCGTGTGCGGTGTGGCGAGTATTCGTGGGGCGACTATTCCGATTCTCGATCTGGCGATGGCGACCGGATCCGGTCGGTTGCGCGATCAAAGCAATCCCTTCGTGATCATCACGGAGTACAACACCAAGACCCAGGGATTTCTGGTGCGCTCGGTGGAGCGCATCGTCAACATGAACTGGGAGGAGATCCATCCGCCGCCCAAGGGCACGGGCCGCGATCATTACCTGACGGCGGTGACCCGGGTCGACAATCAGTTGGTCGAAATCATCGACGTCGAGAAGATACTGGCAGAAGTGGCGCCGACCCCGGAGGCGATTTCCGTTGGCGTGGTGGATGGCGACACCCGGCACAAGGCGTTGTCCTTGCGCGTGTTGACGGTCGACGACTCGTCGGTGGCGCGCAAGCAGGTTTCGCGTTGCCTGCAAACGGTCGGCGTCGAAGTGGTGGCGCTGAACGACGGCCGGCAAGCGCTGGATTACCTGCGAAAGTTGGTCGAGGAGGGCAAGAAGCCGGAAGAAGAGTTCCTGATGATGATTTCCGACATCGAGATGCCGGAAATGGACGGGTACACCCTGACGGCCGAGATCCG
>Ga0213829_1002496_pt1 | contig 12006 bp, 7 predicted proteins | sample MC6MC0896MG_FD_180665 | JGI IMG/M metagenome (GOLD analysis project Ga0213829, IMG submission 180665) | Enriched soil aggregate microbial communities from Iowa State University, Ames, United States - MC6-MC0896-MG | ecosystem: Environmental > Terrestrial > Soil > Unclassified | place: USA: Iowa...
GAACACCTTGCTGGTATGCATTCATGAGGAGGTTCCATTCGGCACATTTAGGGTTATAGGATTCAGCTATCTTACCCATCTTTCCAAGATCGGCACCAGAAGGCACCCGAATCGTCATAACAATCAGTTTATCGAAACGATAAAGTGCGATTCGCTGGTAGCCCGCCTTTTTAAACCCAGCTTCCACTTCAGGCCATACCTGTTTGTGATAAGTCAAGTATTCCTTTAATTTCTGAGCATCGTCTACAATATTGACAACAAAGACATGCTCATCATAGTCTGGCAACGGAGACTTTGACACCTCCCCTTTGCACATTACAAATAAAACAGCGCTGCATAGCCCTAATAGCCGAATAAGAATTTTCATTTCCAATTTGTTTATTTCATCAGTTAAATGATATGATATATTGCAATCGGATCACATCGGAGACCAATTCACGAATAATGTCAATTAAAATAAATATAAATCATGATCATAACAATTGCTAAACCCGTCCAGCTCAGCCAGACAGATTTAGACTGTCCTTTTGTCTCTCTTTCGTTTCGTTCAAACAAAGTTGGCATTTCCAGATTAGCTTTGGATTTGGTCACGAGTGACACCGCAACAATAACAAGGCTCAATGCGACAAAAATATAAAAAGAAAGCATTAAAAAATGCGGCCAGTAGCCCTGATAGGGATAATTTAGGACATGACAGACACCCAGCACCAAGCAGGCAAGACCGCCACCATAAAGTACAACTTCGGCAGCAATACCATTGACACCACGCCAGATAACTCCCCAAAGAAAAACTACTGCAAGTGGCGGAGCTAGAATGGACACCAAACCTTGTGTCAGATCAAAAAATCCCTTTCCGGAATAGGAAAATAACATTGCTATTCCAATCCCTGCCAATGCGACCAACACCGTTACCCACTTCCCCATACGCCTTTGCTGATTACTGTTCAACACTTTAAATTGTTGAACCACATCTAATGTAAATACAGTACAGAACGAATTTAAGCTGGAGGATACCGTATCCACCAATGAAGCGATGAGTGCTGCAATACTCAAACCCAATAAACCGTGGGGCATCAATTGCTTGATCATGGTAATATAAGCATTGTCTGGCGCGGTATCCTTAAATAACACGAAGCACATGATACCCGGCATAATAAATATGATCGGCATAATAATCTTAAGTGCGCCGATAAATAAGGCACCATATTGTCCTTCCTTTAGGTCTTTCGCAGCAAGTACTTTTTGTACAATCGTCTGATCCGCACACCAATAATAGATGGCCACCACAGGGTAGCCCAATACTATACCTATCCATGAATACTCCGGATTAGAGGCTGGCAGAAATAATTTCCAATAAGATTCTGGGGTTTGACTGACCAGTGCATCAAGAGAACCAATCTTTTGAAAGCCAAGGAAGGTTAAAATAACGGAGGATACGATAATGATCACAGACTGAAAAACGCCGGTACGAACGACGGCCTTCAATCCGCCTATCGCAGTAAAACTTGTAGCCACTACGGCAATGATTACGATGGCTGTAAATAGCTGGCAACCGAAAATACCTGAGATGAGTAGTCCCCCAGCGTATAGAGCACTACCCAGCCATACCACCAATATGGACATCAAACTGTATACAATCAGAAAATTATAGGATTTTTTGCCAAAACGAATTAATAGAAACTGTGGGATCGTACTTATTTTGGCTTTCAGGTAGTAAGGTAGGAAAACCATAGCCAGCAACATCAGAAAAACCCAGGCAAGCAGCTCGAAATTACTGGCTACAATACCATGGGAAAATCCGATACTCGCAAATCCGATCAACATCATTGGTCCTGCATTGGCGCCAAAGATAGAGAAACCGATCTGCCACCACTTCAGTGACCGTCCACCCAAAAATATATCTTGTTGACTTTTTTCCTTTTTACTGAAGCGAAAACCAATATAAAACAGAGCTATTGCGTATAATACTAAAACCAGATAATCAATACTATTGAATGTTAAGCTCATTAGATTTTATTTTTATGGTGCTACATGCTAACTAACGGGTTATAACCAGGCACGTCCCGCTTTAACCAAACTTGCTCCCGTACGATTTTATTTTCCTTAAAACAATAATCCCAATCAATCCTTACAGGCAATCCTGCTGATTCTGGTAAATGAAAATGCCCCTTTTCCAATGTCGGTCGAATCATAAAATACTTTTCCAAACCATACATCAGGGAATACAAATATTCGATCGTGCTGTTTTCGCTTGCTGTTGTCATTAAAAAGCTCGAATATAAGGAATACCCACCGGAAGAGAGCTGCAAATTACGCTTAGCACATAAATCCCGAACTTCCATCCATTCTCTTATGCCACCAAACTGGGTTGGTACCGGTTGTAAATGCTTGACACCACAATTAGCCAACATGGGAAAGATCTTGGAAGTACGCTCAGATTCACCATAGGCCACAGCTACCGATGTACGCTTGCAGAGCTCTTCAATCTGATCGTATGCCGCAGAATGTAAAGGTTCCTCAAGCCAACATAGTTCCTCTTCACCAATGGCATCTATAAATCTAAATACATCTGCTGAAGACCAGATCTGATTAACATCCACAGCCACTTGCATCTGATCCCCCGCCAATTTGCGCACATGTTTTACCCGATCAATATCGGCGGTCATATTCGTTCCGAAATCCTTACCGATCTTCATTTTATAGCAATCTACCCCAGCATCCAAAAATATGGCAACCTCATTTTCTAACTCCTGCAATGTATAATTGGTTCCCCCTCCACTACCGTAGATCTTTACGCGATTTCGTTCCCCACCGATATAACGATACAGGGGTATACCTTGCCGTCTGGCCGCTAAATCGTGTAGGGCCATGTCGACCTGTCCCAATAAAGCAGAGGCTGCCCCTTTAAATCCTTCATTTCGGATAGACCAATACAACTTTGGAAAAAACTCCTGGTAGGACATGCCTTCACAATGAAATAATATCGGAAATAGGCAGGTTTCTAATATATTGTTGTAACTGTTATATACAGGAGCTTCACCAACATAACCATCAGCATCCTCAATACGGATGATCGACAGGCCGAAACTCGGAAAAGGTCCCATTGTTGCATCTTGAAAAGGAGTTATCGTCGCGACTGGTTCTAAGACTCGAATACTGATTTTTTGGATATTAAAAATCTCCTGTTCTATTCTATTCATTTATTCTCGTTAAACGTTTGAAGTATTTCATTATAAATCGCGACTGGCAGAGCACCTTGACCAATCGCATGAAGGGAACTATCCAACTCATATTGATTTGCAGCTCCTATTACAATTTTAAAAGATGCGGGTATGGAGTATAGAAACCGTAATACCATTACATCCAACAGCATACCATATCGTTCCGCAATGGCGTGCACCCGCCTTGCCTGTTCCACCGCTTTGGGATCAAGCCAGTCGGGTATTGACTGAGAGAATTGCCTAAATTTACATCCCAACAATCCCATATTCAGCGGGCTCGCAGCATAGTACTCTTTTTGAGCTTGCACACATATCGGAATGGTGCTACGAAGTGCATCTAGACTACAGGCATTCAACCTATTATACTCCATTAAAACATCAAATTGCCCCTCTACCAAAAATGGGCTGAACCATTCTGGCAGGTTACCACCAAGGCCGATCTGTTTTGCTAGGCCCTGCTCTTTAAATCGTAACATCTGGCGCACGACTCCTTCGGCCATTTCTGGTGCTACAACAGCAGGTTCATGTAAAAAAAGTACATCAACCTGTGCTATTCCGAGTCTAGTTAAACTATCCTCAAGGCTTCTTTCCATAGCCGTTGTTGAATAGTCATAACGAGCCTCGGTAGCACTTTCGCCCTTTAATCGCCCTACTTTGGTACTAATCACTGGATTTGCTCCAGTCCATTGTTTTAAGGCTGTTCCAACAAAACGTTCTGCATTCCCATAAGCTGGAGCTGTATCCAATGCCATAATACCTCGGGACAAAGCATTAAATATCGTCTGAACAGATTCTTCCGCATCCACTGTTCCCCAAGCGCCCCCCAACCCAGCTGTCCCTAATATTACCCTATCTATTCCCTGATTGTACATGTTATTTAATCAAAATCCAGCATCTAAAATACTAAGAAGCCAGCATATATTCTTTCAAGTTAACAGTCAATACTTTAAGCGCCTTGGTGATATGATACTCCACCCCCTTAAGTGAAATCCCTAATTGTTGAGCGATTTCTTTACCACTAACATAACTTAACCGGCTCAATTCAAAGACCTCTCTCGTCTTCATAGGCATAGTATCCAAGGTTTGCTGTGTTATTTCCTTAATTTCTTTCAGGAAAATTTGTCCCTCATTTACTTCATTTGAGTTGTCAATCCGCAGTTGCTGTTCCCACTCGTCCCAATTATCCAAAGATTCTATCAATTGTCGGTGAATTCGCTGATGCTTCAGATAATCCAATGCTTTATTTTTAATCACCCTTAGCAGAAAGCTTTTTGGCGACAACAAATTCCCCTCCTGCATTCGTATCCATGTTATCATAAGTGCGTCAGCAGTAATATCTTCGGCAACTGCATCGATATGAACAAAAGATTTTGCAAATAAAAAAGATCGGTAGTGGTACTCCTTAAATAATTGATCAAAATTGTCTGCTATCTGTTTCATTACATAGTTTAGAAATATAGAAAACTTTTGTTTTCATCGCAATGGAGCTTTATTTCTCCCTGCTCAACAAATTGTTTCATTCTTATTTGTAAAGTTTCAAATATGTCCACACTACAACCACGTCAAATTTGACTATTATTGGTGTTTTCTTTGCAGCGCCTTAATTTCATGATCATTTACCAAAAGGGTAAAACATAGACTGAGGCTAAAATAAAATCAGCCATTAATGTCAATGGCTGATTTTAAAAGTATTAAAGATTGAACGACAGTTATTTCAAGGTATCTACTATCAATACAGCGCCTGCATTAGGTGGCAGGGCTGTAACAAATGTTGCCGAATTTAGCTTGATTTCTTTTTTATTTACAATATTATTGGCCAGATCCGGTGTATCTTGACTCCATAAATGTGCTCTGAAACGTTTCGGAGTACCCATAAAGGAAAGATCAATTTTGATATCCTGTTTTACCTTTGCACCGAGCATGGCAATATACCAGCGATTTCCCGAACGCCTGGCGATAACACCGCATTCTCCAATATCCGATTTCAAAATCTTGGTTTCATCCCAAGTTACAGGGAGATCACGATAAAATTCCAGGGCATTTTCAGATTCATCGATCAAGCTTTCATGTTCCCCTCCTGCGCCACCGGCTTTATGTGGTGCATCAACCGGACGGTCGTACCAATAGATAAACTGCCATGGGCTATATATCATAACTGCCTTGGCCATTTGGGCAGCCTTCCCCCCCATTTTGGTATTTATGCGAACAGCATGGTAACAGTTGGTATAATCACCCGCTCCCGCAATGGCACGTGTGAACATCGTGATCAGGCTCTGTTCAGAGCTTGGCGATTCCTCATCGCCACGAATGCCCTCCTGTGTAATCAGATTTGGAAAGGTACGGGAATATCCTGTAGGCCGATATTCATCATGCACATCAACCATCAATTTATATTTAGCGGCCTTACGAACTGCCTCATGAAGCCATACTGTCGCTTGTTGGCTACCCACATTAACAAAACCAAATTTAAGTCCTTTGACGCCCCATTTTTGATAAATAGGTAGAATTTCATCCAACTGCTTCTCTAAGGCCTTTTTATTGACATAAAGTAAAATACCTACATTTTTTTTATTCGCATAGTCAATAATATATTGCAGATCCAAAGGCCCTTTGGAACGTGCAGGATCAACGTTTACCCGAGAGGCATCCGAAGTGGTCGACTCTTCAGGTCCATACCAGCCTGCATCAAATTCTACATAAGCAATCTGATTACGTGCGGCAAAATCTACTGCTGCAATCCCACCATCAGTGGTTAACGTCACCTCACGTAGCACTTTGCCGGGCTTTATCCATGAGGTATCTTTAATTGTGTTAGGCTTATTGAGGTTAAGAATAAAATAATTATTCTCAACCAACTTACCCGCGGACTTCCCCACCATAACATAGCGCCAAGGACTTTCATATCCAGCTTGATCTAAATCGACCGCTCCGGATAGTGCGGATTGAACGACATGGCTTTGCTTTTCTGCCTGATAAGTAAATTTCATACGGGCATAATCCACCAAAGCTGCCTCCCCAATGGCCATAAATAATTGTGGCTCGGGACTGACGACCAGAGGTCTCTCAAACTCACCTTTCAACTGACTCAAGTTCGTTTTTGTATAAGCACTTTGTGCAGCCCCAGACACCCATGTCGTTGCATCTGTCCCGAAATGAAAGGCTGTATGTTCGGATTTAATCACCGCGCCAGAAAAGTCATTGGTATCAAAACTATACTTTAAAGCTATCCCCTCATCATAAAGCCGTATATACACATGGATTTTTTTCCTATTTCCACTAGACTCCAATTGAAGTTCCAACTGATTAAAATAATCTTTGATATCATTACGCTCTCCGAAAACAGGTTTCCATTTCTGACGCACTATATTCTTATTACTTTTAGACAATCGCCAGTCTCCTTTTACAATATTCTCAGTCCAATCAAAGTTTAAGAGATCGATCGTCGTAAGCGACTTAGCACCAGAAGATAATTGTATGGTTTTTTTTTGTGAAGTAAGATTTACCTCAGCCTGCAATACAGTAGTAGGGCTCTCCAACCTTATCTTTTGCGCATGTACAATAGAAATCAGCGGAATAAAAAGAGTAAATAAAATAACCTTTATCATAAATTTCATTTTTTTTATCTAAAGAATAACTCTTTGTATAAGACGTGCAGAATCACCGCAACCCTAGTATACTTCTAAAGAAAAATAAAATCTAAGCTATTGCAATCATTGCTGTGACCTGGCTTCCCGCAAAATATCAAATACACCTTCCCGCCGCAGGAGCCACATGCCTAGTTTATCTTCGGCAACACCTTCGGCAAGCTGGTAGGTAAATAGGAGTCCTTTATCCTCATCAAGTCTGACACCCAAGTGTTTCATTACACTGGTTCCTCCTGCTAACAATGAAGAAATTTCTGTGATATGGGAAGATAATAAGAATACACTATTGTCAAACTTTTGAAGACAGTGGATGAGTTCCAATGTTGCTTCACTGGCATCATTATGATTTGTTCCCTTAAATAATTCATCCATCAGCACAAACATCTTTTTACCTTCCGCCAGTAATTCAGCTAGGTGTTTCACGCGAAGTACCTCATTAAAAAAATGGCTCGCACCGGCGTTGATATTATCCCCTAGATTTATTGTCGTAGAGATCCCATCAAAGAGCACAGTTTCCATAGTATCCGCAGGGACAGGGAAGCCAAGATGTGCCAAATACACACAGGTTCCAATGGTTTTCAATAAGGTAGACTTACCCGTCATATTCGCACCGGTAAGGTACCATAAGTTACCACCTCTTTTTATTTCAATATCGTTCTTAACCGGATCTGCTAGAAAAAGATTGTACGCTGCACCTATTTTAATTATTTCGGAGCCTAGATTTTGATCATCAATTTTAGGGAAATTAAGAGGCTTACCCTTGGTTGCTTGGGCCACACCAAATAAGGCATCCAGCTGATATAAAACCTCAAAGACTTCCTGTATTGCATTTCGCTTTATATTTCTGAACAGATAATCGTATTTAATCATCAGCTCCAGGGGCAGCTTATTTTTCAAGAGTTTATCAAACTCCTCCCGATTAATATCTTCCAGTACACAATCAATTTTATTGCAATAATCGACAATAATACTTCTTGTAGGATGCTGAGACTTAATGGACCCGAGAAATACGTTGAGATAATCTACGATTTTAGCAATTTCATAAATAGAGCGTCTGATTAATAGATCGCGTTTCTTGAAGTCTAGCGAAAGAAAATTTGTCGATACCAGTTCCAGGTAATAAGATGTTTTGGTCGCTGAATAGGGTTCCAATGGTAACGATAAATATTGTTCCAAGTCCTGCATCATATATTTATCCAGAATATCCGTAATATCCACATCCTGCATAAAACGAATAATCCACTGTTTATCTTCTATTTCAGATTTGGCGGAAAGCGGTTTAAGAAAATTGGTATAGAGGGTATCTCGACCTCCCAATGTGATTGTACGGTCAAAAAAATCGACCAAGTCTCTATACTGACTGTTTGTAACATTTAAATCTGCTAAGGTCTGTTTGTCAACAATAAACATATTTCTTAAGGAAGTATTTCTTGGTGTTTTGTTAGTACCATTTTCTTAAACTTACCGAAAATCACTGCCATTAGCAAAACTGTATCAGAATAGTTATGTATTTTGCAAAAAGCAACAAAAAAGCCTAGATCATCAAATGATACTAGGCTTTCCTATAAATATCAACTGCTATTTTTAAACCTTGTTTTACTTATTCGTAAACCTAAACCAATTAAAGTCGGCATAACCGTCCACCCCTTCTGCTGTTTTACTATAATTAAATAATGCGAAACGATTTGCTGTCCAAGGTAGCCCTAGCTGCATCGTTAAATCATTTCCAATGACATAAAAATTTTCACCATCAGTACTATAATAAAATTTTGCTATGCCCCCCCTATCGGTAATGCGTGCCCGCACCCATAGTTTATCGCCATCAAAATTTTCTTTGCTCTCGACAATCTTGTCATCATTGCTCATAATAATTTTCCGTTTGCCATTGACCTGCTCCACAGCCACAAAAGCATATGGAAATTCAAAGATGCCAAAGCCGGCCACATTACCATTTTTCAATCCTTTCAGATCGATTTCAACAGTACCTTCCGAACTTGGTCCCTGTACCCGCTGTGTCAACGTATTGCGGGCGGTTTTCAAAGAATCAGCACGGGCAGCATGTAAACGCATATATCCTTTACGTTCTTGAAGTGACCATTTGCTATTGTCAGGGTTATGGTTCCATTGCCATTGCAATCCTAGTTTTGTACCATTGAACTCATCAGTCGTAGCCGGAGTTTTTATTGGGTAAGTCTTTCCGACGTTAGGTTTCTTATACGTAATTACGTCTTTGTTGCCTGTTCCGAGCATTGGCCATCCATCCTCCCATTTGACAGGTAAAAGATGGGGAACCCGACCTATGGCACCACGATCTTGCATGATAATAAACCACCAGTCCCCGTTTTTCAATTGCACCATTCCACCTTGGTGTAGGCCGTTATCAGGATAGGAACTATTATCATTGAGAATCAATTTGTGCTCATAAGGACCATAAATATTATCAGAGCGCAAACAGATCTGCCAGCCCTGTGTTCCTCCCGCTGGACAGGTTATATAATACTTGCCATTGATCTTGTACATGTGGGCGCCCTCCATTCCAAAATGTCCACCAAGCTCGTTGGCATTCTTGAAACTCCCTTGCCAGATTTTAACTTTATCGCTCTTAACAGATTTAACATCTGCATTTAATTCTGTTAGATATAATGTACCCTGTCCATGCACGACATAAACTTTACCATTATCATCAAAGAACAGTCCCGGATCATAGAGGTATTCAGGAAAGATTGTCCGCTTCCAGGGACCTTCAGGTTTATCAGCTTCACAGATGGAAAAATTGCCTTTTTCCCGTCCCCAACCATATGGCGTACAGAATCCAGCATAGAATTTTCCATTATGATGCTTCAAGGTTGCCGCCCATGAACCATTCAAGTACAAAGTTCCTCCTTCCATATTGTAGCGCGGATCTTCATCGTAATGATCCACTGCATAACCTACCATTTCCCAGTTGACCAAATCCTTCGACTTCACAATCGGAGCTCCAGGCACATAATGCATACTCGTCGAGATCATATAAAAATCATCCCCCACGCGGATCACATCGGGATCCGGCCAATCGCCCCATAACAATGGATTGGTGAATGTACCATTGCCGTTGTCAGGACTCCAAACCTGCTGTGCCGACGCTTGTCCAAAAAGTGATAGTGTCAAAGCCAAAGCAAGCCCCAGCTTCGTGGACGGCTTACCATAGCACTTCGTTATAATCGTATTCATAGTTATTTTTAATTCCTTGTTATTAATTATTGAAATAGGGTCACTTCAGCCAATCCTGCCCTTCCTTCGGAAACCTCCAAAATACTGACCCGTATAAATTTCAGCACCTTATCCAATTTGACCGGTTTAAAATCCCAGCCCGTACATTCTTTTTCATACAGTTCCTCCCATGTCGTTCCATCTAACGATCGTTCTACTTTATAGCGATATTTCGAACTATCTTTCTGCAAACGTACACGAGCACCGACCACCTTTGTTGCTTGGTCCAATTCAAAGGTGACAAACTGCGGGAACTTATCCTGATCTGCAATCCACCACGAATAGTCGTCGCCATCGATCACCTGAGTGACCGGAAAATCAGCATGTGCAGACGTTGCTGTCACCTTTTTGAATTTTACCTTTGGTCGGGCCAACAGTTCTTTATCCCATTTTGTGGGTTTAATAACTGCATGATCTTCTTCATTTCCGAGAAAGACCGCGTGATCACCATCAGGGATTTCCCTGGATGTAGGTCGGATCGATCTGATCGCTTTGCTTCCGCTTTCCAAGCCTTCAGCTGTTGCGCCGATATGAATTGTCCCGCTTTTTTTGGTGGTACGCACAAAAGCAAATCCAATTCCGCCTTCAACGACCTGTGGATTTACTGCGATACGCGCCGAACCATCCCCTATTAAGTATCCTTCACCTGTAACCTGAATACGGATCGCTGTCTGTGCATCATGCAACAGGTTGCCCTCTTTGTCACATACTTTAAAATACACCGGAATCATATCGGATCCGTCCGCAACTGGCTCAATGCCATATTCCGGCACCAGGACTTCAATATGATGAGCTGCACCGGCTGTATGCACAGCATGTTGTGCTACCACTTTGCCTTTTACATAGGCTAATGCCTTCAGCTCACCAGCTTCATATCCGCCTGCATCAAAAACAAAACTTGGACTACCGCCTTTTCCCACGATGTACGGGTAGACCTTGGCTCGTTCTTCACGGGTTTGCCGCGCAATAAACTTTCCATTTCTGTAGAGTTCAACTGCTTCACAATTTGAGTAAACCGTAATCTCTGTACTTGATGTCTTCAGTTTTTCTGGCGAATTATAGGAAGCAATAAATACCATAGGGCCTTTGAAAATCCCCTTTTGATCCAGCTGATAAGGACGCATGCTCTGCATCATGTAATAGGAAAACTTAGGATATCGGTTTACATCGACCACACCAGAATACATCGTCTCTTCCTCGGCACCACGGGTATAATCGTTATAACTCCACATAAAATGCCCCCCCATGCGCGGGTTGGCATCCAACATACACCAATCGAAATAGCCATTTCCATTCAGTTGATGTAATCGGCTGCGTCCCTGCCGCATTTGTTCATATTCGTTTTCGGTCAGGCTTACCCTTGGCTTTTCCCCTACACCATCGCCCCATTCCCGGGTCAACAAAGGTTTAACGGCTATTTGATCTTCAAGATAATTGCTCATCACATTACCATCTTTAGGGTATTTGGACACCTGTTTGTAGAAAACATCATAATAAGGTTCCGTTTCTTCATGACTAAAATAATCACCGGCGGTATAAAACTGATCCCCGGGATATTCAGCATGTGCGGCTTCAGCAATACGCTTCACCACCGACAGGGGGTAACTGGTTTCATTTAATGCGGTCTCCCACAGAATAACAGAAGGTCGGTTTCGATCACGACGGATCATACTGCGCGTTATGGATTCCAAACGATCTGTAAACTCTGCTGCCTTATTAAAATACTGCCATCCCGGAACACATTCGACAACCAAGAGGCCGTGGCGGTCACAAGCTTCCAAAAATGCAGGGTCGTGTGGATAATGCGCTGCCCGAACAGCATTATACCCACCGCGTTTCATATCGATCACTTCCCGTTCCTGTACGGAATTGGATGCTGCATCACCGACATA
>Ga0213829_1002499_pt1 | contig 11993 bp, 9 predicted proteins | sample MC6MC0896MG_FD_180665 | JGI IMG/M metagenome (GOLD analysis project Ga0213829, IMG submission 180665) | Enriched soil aggregate microbial communities from Iowa State University, Ames, United States - MC6-MC0896-MG | ecosystem: Environmental > Terrestrial > Soil > Unclassified | place: USA: Iowa...
GCACGATGCTGGGCGGAATGATGGTGGACGTGGCGCCCGCGCTGCCTACCAGCGCGCACGAAAAGCCCTTGTCGTAACCGCTGCGCGCCATGGCGGGCAGCAGCAGGCTGCCGATGGCGACCACGTCCGCGACGCCCGAGCCCGACAGCGCGCCGAACATCAGGCAGGCCAGCACGGCCACCACGGCCAGGCCGCCCTTGATATCGCCCACGATGGCGGCGCACAGGCGCACGATGCGCTGCGTCAGGCCCGCGCCGTTCATCAATTGCGCGGCCAGGATGAAGAGCGGAATGGCCAGCAGCGTGAAGCTGTCCAGCCCCACCACGTATTGCTGCGCCGCCACCATCATTGGCGCGGAGTCATAGACCGCCAGATACGCCAGGCACGCCAGCACCAGGCCAAAGGCGATAGGCATGTCGATCAGCACCGTGATCGTGAACACGCCCATCAGAAAGAGAGCACCCGAAGACATCTTGTTAATCCTTTGCCACGGCGGGGGCCGGTGAGAACAGCTGCGCCACATGCACGACGATGGTGATCGCGCACGCAAACGGCAGCGCCAGATAGACCGTGCCGGCGGACACGTCCAAGGCGGGCAGCGTCTGGTCCATGGTCAGGTCGGCCAGTTGCCAGCCCGCATAGCCCAATGCCGCCAGGCCGACGATGATCAACGCCTGGTTCACGCGTTCAACCGCGTTCAGCACGCGCGGGCTGCGCACGAAGAAGGGCAGGAGGCCGGCCATCAGGTGAGAGCGGTCGTGGCTGCACGCCACGCCGCCGATGAAGGCCGACCACACCAGCACCAGCCGCGGCAATTCCTCGGCCCAATGCGGCGTGGTGTGCGTGACGAAGCGGGCGAACACGACGTAAGAAATCAGGATCGCCAGCAAGGCCACCGCCACGGCGGCGAAGGCCTTGCTGATGCCCGACAGAATGGCGGACAGTCGGTTGAGCATTACTGGGCCTCGCGGTACTTCTGCACAATCGCCATCAGCTCGGGGCCGTAGGTGACCGAATAGGTCTTCCACACCGGCTGCACGGCGGCGGCAAACGCGGCCTTGTCGACGTCGTTGACCTGCATGCCTTTCTCTTTCAGCTGGGCCACGAATTGCTGGTCGCCATCGGTGATCATCTTGCGCTGGGCGTCGCGCCACTTGTCGGCGGCGGCTTGCACCACCTTCTTGTCATCGGCCGAAATGCGGTTCCAGACCGGCTTGGAGATGATCAGGTTGGCCGGACCCCAGACGTGGCCGGTAAGCGACAGATACTTCTGCACTTCAAAGAACGACGACGTGTAGATGATGGACAGCGGGTTCTCTTGCGCGTCGAACACCTTCTGTTGCAGCGCCGAGTACAGCTCGCCAAAGGCCAGCGGGGCCGGGTTGGCGCCCAGGGCGGTGAAGGTATCCAGGCGCATCTTGTCCGGCGTGACGCGGGTCTTCAGCCCGGTCAGGTCGGCGGGCTTGGCCACCGCGCCCCGGTTGTTGGTCACGTGGCGAAAGCCGTTTTCCCACCACGAGATGATGGTCAGGTTCTTCTTGTCGGCCAGTTTGGCCAGGGCTTCGCCCAGTTCGCCGTCATAGGCCTTGTAGGCTTGCGCGGACGACGACCACGTATACGGCAGTTCCACCACGCCGAACTTGGGTTCAATGGGCTGCAACGAGCCCGAGCCGATGATGGCCGCGCCCTGGCTGCCAATCTGCAAGCCTTCGAGCATGGTCTTTTCATTGCCCAGCTGGCCGCTGGGGAACAGCACGAAGTTGACGCGGCCGGCGGTTTTTTCTTTGACCTCGGCGGCGAAGCCTTCGGCGGCCTTGTTCCAGCTATGGCTGGGCGCCAGCACGTGGCCCAGCTTGATGTCCAGGGCATGGGCCGACAGCGGCGCAAGGCCAGCCATCGCCACAAGGGCGCCGCCGATCAGGGCGCGGAGGGTTTTGGGAGCGTGGGTCATGGGGTAACTCCAGATGCGAAAAAAGGGGAAGGTGGAAGAGCGGTAATTGGCGGGGTGCGGCCCCGCTCAGTAGGATTGCGCCCGCATGGATGCGGGGTGGCCGGGTAGCGGGATGCGCGTGCCGGTATCGGTCAGGCCGTTGTCTCCCACGGCCAGCACCTGCATGGTTGCGTCCAGGAAATTGCCCACGTACAGATAGCGGCTGTCGGGGCTGAATGCGATGCCTTCGGGCAAGGCGCCAACGTCGATCGCGCCGGCACGCGACACGCGCTTGCCGTCGATGCGCAGGAGCACAATCTGGCCGTGGGGGTGATGGAACCATTCGGATGACGGGTTGTTCGAGCCTTGCACGATGGCCACCGCGGCGTGGCGGCCGTCTGGGCTGATGGCGATGCCTTCGGGGCCGTCTTCCACCATCACGCGGTCGATCACGCGCGGCGGCGTCGCCAGCAGGTCCACCACGCTGATCGAATCCGCGTGGCCGTCGGACGCCGTTGGGCTGCCCATGTCCACCACCAGCGCCAGCGCGCCGTCGGGCGACACCACCAGGTTGAAGGGCACCAGGCCGGTCGTCAGGTCTTCGGCGGGGTCATGCGTGACGCGCGGCGTGGGGCCGCTTTCATCGATGTGCAGCACGGCGAGCCGATGCGTGTCGGTTTTGACGGCAAAGGCGCGGCGGCCATCCGCCGCGAACGACACGGCGACAACCGCCGTGCCCAGGCCGACTTCGCCGCAGACTTCCACGCGGCCACGGCGGATCGTCAGCACCGACACAGACTTGCCCGCCTTGTTCGCCACCAGCGCCAGCGTGCCGGCGCGGTTGATCGACAGGCCCGACGGCTGCCAGCCCACTTGCAGCGTTTGCACGATGGCGGGTGGCGTGGCGGTCAGGTCCACCACATACAGGTCACGGCCGGGCATGGGCTGCCAGCCTGCGCCGTCAGCGCGCGCAGGCCACGCCATGGAATCGGCGACGAGCGCCAGCCGTTGGTCCGGCGTCACCGCCAGATTCACGGGCGGGCCGAATAGCGAGTTGGGCAGCGGGATGGTCGCGACCAAGGCGGGTGCGGCCGGGTTGGCGGCGGCATCGAACAGGCTGAGCGTGTCGTGGCCGGGCGGCAGAAAGCGGATGCGGCCGTCGTCCCAGGTGACTTTCTCGTCGTTGCCCACCAGCAGGAAGTGCGGCGCGGCGGTCTTTGTTGTGACGGTCGTCATGCGGCCAGCTCCTGCGCTTGCGGCACGGCCAGCGTTGCACCGATCAGTTGCCGGGTGTACGGATGGACGGGCGAAAAATACACCTGGTCCGCCGTGCCGCGCTCGACGATGCGGCCGCCTTGCAGCACCACGATGTCGTCGGCAATGTGCTGCACCACCGCCAGGTTGTGGCTGATGAACAGATAGCCCAGGCCGCGATCGCGTTGCAGTTCCATCAGCAGGTTCAGGATCTGCGCCTGCACGGACACGTCCAGCGCGGAGGTCGGTTCGTCGCAGATCAGCAGTTGCGGCTCCAGCATCAGCGCGCGCGCAATCGCCACGCGCTGGCGCTGCCCGCCGGACAGTTCGCGCGGATAGCGGCTGGCGAAGGCAGGCACCAGACCCACGGCGTCCATCATGCGGCGCACGGCCATCGCCTGCGACGCGGCGTTGCCCATGCCATGCACGCGCAGCGGCGCGGTCAGGATTTCGTTGATGGTGCGGCGCGGGTTCAGCGACGAGTACGGGTCCTGAAACACCATCTGGATGCGGCGGGCGCGGGCGCGCGCGGGCATGGCCGCAAGCGGCTGGCCGTCCAGCAGCGCTTCGCCTTGCGTGGGCGCGAGCAGCCCAAGCATTAGCTTGGCGATGGTGGATTTGCCGCTGCCGGATTCGCCGACGAGACCAATGGTCTGGCCCGCGGGGACATGCAGGTCGATGTCGTGCAGGATGCGCGGAGCCGCGCGGCGCGAGAACAAACTGGCGCGGCCATATTGAAAAGACAGCGCGTTCAGCCGGATGCTGGCGGATAGGGTCGGGGCGTTCATGCCGGGGCTCCAAGGCGCAGCGCGCCGGGTTTCACGCACAGGCAGCGGTGTTCGCCCTGCACGCGCGCCGGGAACGGCTGCGCGCAGCGGGCTTCGGCCACCGGGCAGCGTTCGCGGAACGCGCAGCCGCGGATGGCGGTGTCCAGCGACGGCACGGCCCCGGCGATGGTGGGCAGGTCGGTGCGAGGCGCGGTGCGGCCGGGTTGGGGAATGCAGTTCAGCAGCATGGCGGTGTACGGGTGGCGGGGGTGCGCTAGCACCTCGGCCACGCTGCCGCCTTCGACGATGTCGCCCGCGTACATGACGATGACGTGGTCGGCAATGCGCGCCACCAGCCCCATGTCGTGCGAAATGAATACCATGCCCAGCCCGAACTCCGCCTGAATGTCGCGCAGCAGGTCCAGCAGTTCGGCCTGCACGGTGACGTCCAGGGCGGTGGTGGGTTCGTCGGCAATCAGCAGTTCGGGGCCGCACATCAGCGCCATGGCGATCATCACGCGCTGGCGCAGGCCGCCCGACAATTCGAACGGATACTGGCGCATGCGTTCGGCAGGGTTCGTGATGCCAACGCGGCGCAGCAGGTATTCGGCGCGCTCGGCGGCGGCGCGACGGCTTACTGGCTTGTGGCGGCGCATCACGTCGATCAGCTGCGTGCCAATCTGAAACACCGGGTTCAAGGACGTCATCGGGTCCTGGAAGATCATGGCGATACGTGCGCCGCGCAGCTCGGCCAGTTGGCGCGGGGTCAGCGCGGCCAGGTCCTGCCCGGCGAACTCCAGCCGCGTCATGCGGCGGCGCGCGGCGGCGGGCAGCAGGTCAAGCAGCGCCAGCGCCGTCAGCGACTTTCCGCAACCCGATTCGCCCACGATGCACAGCGTCTTGCCGCGTTCCAGGCTGAAGTCCACCGCGCGCACCACATGCTTGGTGTGCGTGGCGGTGTGGATGTCGATGTGCAGGTTTTCAACGCGCAACAGGGGGTGGGTGATGGGAGTCATGGCGTCAACCCTTTTTCATCTGGATGGCGCGCAGCGTTTCGCCCGCCCGGTTCACACACAGCACCAGCACGAACAGCACGATGCTGGGGATGACGACCAGCGATGGCTGGAACAGCATGTTTTCCTTGCCCTCGGCAATCATCAGGCCCAGTGACGGCATTGGCGCCGGCACGCCCAGGCCCAGGAATGACAGCGAGGCTTCCAGCGTGATGGCCATGGCGGCATCCACCGTGCCGATGATGAGCAGGTTGCCCACCAGATTCGGCAGAATGTCGCGCCAGATGATTTGCAGATGCGTGCAGCCTTGCAGCCGCGACGCCGTGACGAATTCCGCGTTGCGCAGGCCCGCCGCCATGGTGCGCGCGACCAGCGCGTAGCGTTCCCACAGCAGCAGGCCCAGCACCAGCACCACCACCGTCAGCGACGCCCCCACCACCGACACCACGGCCAGCGCCACCAGAATGATCGGCAGCGCCAGACGCGCGGTAATCAAGAACGACACGGCGCGGTCCACAGCGCCGCCAAAGTAACCGGCGATGACGCCCAGCGTGGTGCCGATCAGCCCGCCCATCAGCGCGACCGACAGGCCGATCAGCGCCGACACGCGCACGCCGTACAGGGCGCGCGCCAGCACGTCGCGGCCCAGCTGATCGGTGCCAAGAATGTGGTTCCAGTCGCCGCCTTCGGCCCACACGGGTTCTTGCAAGCGCGCGAGCAGGTCTTGCGAATACGGGTCGTGCGCAATCAGGTAGGGGCCGATCAGGCCGGCCAGCACCAGCAGCGCCAGCATGATCAACCCGAAGCGGCGGCCGGCGCGCGCCAGACGGTCGCCACGCGGGGCGGCGGAGGCGGGGGAAGAAGCGGGGGACGAAGTGGCAACGGTGCTCATGAGGCGGCTCGCACGCGGGGGTCCAGCCAACCGTTGATCAGGTCAGCAACCAGGGTGAGGACGATGTAGATCAGCGCAAAGATCAGAATCAGCGCCTGCATCGTGGGGAAGTCGCCGCGCAGGATGGACGTCCAGGCCAGCAGCCCGGCGCCATTGATGGCGAACACGGTTTCGATGACGACGGAGCCGGCCAGCAAGGTGCCCATCTGCGCCGCCGCCAGCGACACCAACGGCCGCAAGGCGTTGCGCAATGCGTACTTCAGCACCACGCTGGCGCCGCCCAGGCCCATGGCGCGGGCGGTGCGGATGTAGTCGGTAGCCAGCACGGTTTCCATTTCGGATTTCATCAGCCGCAGCATTGCGGGCATGGCGAAAAGCCCCAGGGCGACGACCGGCATCACGTAGTGCTTCCAGGTGTCAAAGCCCGAGGCGGGCAGCCACTGGTGGTTCACGCTGAACACGATGATCAAGAGAAACGCCAGACAGAACGGCGGCATGGCTTGCGCGCAGGCCGACAGCAGCATGGTGGCGCGATCCAACAGCGAGCCTTTGCGCAAGCCCGCCAGCACGCCCAGCGGAATGGCCAGCAGCAACGCAAAGGCCATCGCCGCCAGGCCCAGCTTGGCGGTGGCGGGGAAATGCTGGCCCAGCAATTCGGCCACGGGGCGGCTGAAGTACAGGCTGTCGCCAAAGTCGCCACGGACCACGCCCGTCAGCCAGCGGCCGTACTGCACCAGGATCGGGTCGTCAAAGCCGTGCTGCTGCGACAGCCGGGCGGCGTCTGCCGCGCTGCCTTCACCGGCCAGGCGCGCGGCCGGGTTGCCGGATGCGAACACCAGCGAAAAGCTGATCAGCGACACGAACACCACCAGCGAGGCGGCGACCAGCAATCGGCGAAACAGGAATGTCATCATGGGTCAACCTTTGTCGGCGTGCACCGGCGCGCGCCGTCCCGCCCGGGCGCTTCGCGCGCCCGGACCAGACTGGCACAGCGGCGGGTGCGTGAGCCGCCCGGATCAGTTCCAGGTGGCCTTGTAGAAGCGCGGGAACTCGTCGCCGTCCACCGAGAAGTTCAAGTCCTTGGCTTGCACGGCGTTCAGCGAGTGGTTCCACAGCGGCACCCAGTACGCTTGTTCAGCCACGATCTTCTGCGCGGCGGCGTAGTTCTTCGCGCGCAGCTCGCGGTCCACCGACGTATCGGCCGCTTCCAGCAACTTGATGACTTCGGGGTTGCGCGCCTGGTCGTCCGGGCCGCCGCGGAAGAAGTTGCTGGTGGACAGCGCCGCATCCGCAATGCCGTACGAACCCCAGTTGGACGACAGCATGGCGATCTTGCCGTCGCGCCAGTTGGTCATGGCGGTGCCGTACTGCTGTTCAACCAGGTTCACCTTGATGCCGGCCTGCGCCATTTGCGCGGCTGCCGCATCCAGGATGCTGCGCGGCGGCGCCGAGATCACGAGATCCAGCGTGATGCCGTTGGGGTAGCCAGCAGAGGCCAGCAATTGCTTGGCGCGGGCGGGGTCGAACTTGTAGGTCTGCACATCGGCCGAGCAACCAAACTGGGCCGGGTTGCAGGCCGCGTTGATGACCTTGGACGCGCCGCCGACGAGCGCGCGGCGGATGGCTTCGCGGTCGATGGCGTAGTTGATGGCTTGACGCACTTCCTGCTTGGCCAGCGGCGACTTGCCGTCGTCGATGCGCGGGTTCAGCGAGATATAGCTGATGCGCATGATGCTGCTGCTTTTCACCGTGACGGACGGCGTCTTCTCCATGCGCTTGGCTACGTCCGGCGGCACACGCCAGATCCAGTCCAGGCCGCCCGAGAGCAGTTCGGCGTATTGGGTATTGGCGTCGGGCAGCACGCGCACCACCAGCTTTTGTACAGCGGGCTTGGCGCCGAAGTAGCCGTCAAAGCGTTCGTAGACGTAGCGGCTGCCGGGCTGGCTGTCGGTCAGGCGGTAGGGGCCGGTGCCAATGGGCTTGGCGCCCATGTCGGACTGATTGGCTTCGTAGTACTTGCGCGGGTAGATCGGCAGGTTCTCCGACAGCATTTCCAGCGCCAGCGGGTACGGCGTCTTCATCTTGATGCGCACGGTGTCGTCGCCGGCTTTTTCCGCCTTGGCGATCCACGCCACCTGGTTCTGGAAGCGGGCCTTGAAGGCGTCGGACGACACCAGATTCAAGGTGTAGAGCACGTCGTCAATGGTCAGCAGCGAGCCGTCGTGAAACTTCACATCGCGGCGGATGGGCAGTTCGATGGTGGTGTCGTCCACGAACTTGTAGCCTGTGGCGATGGCCGGGCCGAACTCGCCCGTGTCCTGATTCTTTTGCAGCAGCCCCGAGAAGACCATGCGCGCCAGCGCCAGGCCGGGACGGTCCGATTCCTTGTAGGCGTCCAGCGTGGCGGGGGCCGCGTCGAAGGCGATGTTGAGGGAGTTGTCAGCCTTGTTGGCCTGGGCGGCATGGGCGCCTAGCGCCAATAGCGCCGCGCTCACTAGCTTCACGGTACGGGTCAGCTGCATGTTTTCACCTTGATATGTTTTAAGTATTTGGACTACGGGTAGAACGGGTAGAACGGGTAATGCGGGTCTTGCTGGTCTTACGGGTCTTGCACGTTCACGTTTCAACAGACAAGCCGATCCCCTTGCCGCAAGCAGCGCTTTTCGCGCCGGCGGTGCATGCACACGGTCGGTAAGGGGAGGAGGCCCGCCAGGTTAGGCCCGGGCCTCAGGCCATCGTTGTTAGCGAGTCATCAAATCATCGAATCCCAACGTTGCCGAAGTCTTCCCGCAAGCGCGCCAGGATGCCGACCAGATGGTCGTGCATGGCATGGCGGGCGCGGATGGGATCGCGGTCAGCAATGGCCGCGAGGATACGTTCGTGTTCTTTCTGCGCTTCGATCCACACCTTGGTGGTCACGAAGTGTTCTTCCAGCCGGTGGAACACCGGGCTCAGCGTGCTCAAGTGCCAGATGTGCGAAATGGCCGCAGCCAGCGCCGCGTTGCCGCAAGCCGCGCCAATGGCGCTATGGAAAGCGCGGTCGTGCACGCTGGGCGATTCGGTCAGCGACATGGCGTCGTGCGCGGCGCGGATGGCGGCAATTTGTGCGGGCGACGCCTTTTGCGCGGCAAGCGCGGCGCATTCGGGTTCGATCAGCAGCCGCGTTTCCAGCAGGTCGAAGGGGCCGATGTCGGTGGCTTCGACGCTGTCGGCCGCCGCGGGCTGCGCGGCTTCCTGATACTTGCCGTCTTCACGCGGCGGGCAGACAAAGACGCCGGTGCCCACGCGCACATCCACATAGCCTTCGATTTCCAGCGCAATCAGGGCCTCGCGCACCGACGCCCGGCTCACTTGCAGTTGCTCGGCCAGCTCGCGCTCGGCGGGCAAACGGCCGCCTGCGGGAAAGTCGCCCGCCTTGATGCGCGCGGCGATCTGGTCGGCAATCATGCGGTAAAGGCGGGTCGAGGCTACGGCCTGAAGGGAAGTCATCGTGGGATGCGTTGAAGGGTTCGGGGGCTAGAGGGTAATAGGTCTGGGGCGGGGATGTCTTCTGCGGCGGGTGCTAAGCCCTGATTTCTGTTTGGCTGCCTGATGGTCCAGTGGTCAGGCCACTGGACGAAATGTACCGGACGGAACCGGGCTTGGGAATCAGGAAGTGGCGGTTTTCGGTGGTTTTCAGGGAAAACCACTAGCCATGTTCAGCCAGCAAGCGCGCGTGGTGGCGGGGCAGCTCGATGCTGACCTGACGCGTTTGGCCATCGTCTTGCAGCGTGATGATGCCGTCTTCCTGTAGCACCCCATCCAGCGTCACGCGCGCCAGGCCATCGCGTTCGCCATCGCCTTCGCCTTCGCCTCGCAGTGCGGTCACGGTGTAGGTCGAACTGCCGTGACGGTAGCTCAGCGTGAAGGTGTCCCAGTCGCTGGGCAGGCAAGGCGAGAAGCTGAGCGTGCCCGCGCGCAGCCGCATGCCCAGCACGGATTCGAGGATCAGCCGGTACATCAGCCCGGACGACCCGGTGTACCAGGTCCAGCCCCCCCGGCCCAACTGGCCGGGCGAGGTGTAAATGTCGGCCGCCATGACATAGGGTTCGACCTTGTAGCGGGCGGCAGAGGCCGGCGAGTCGGCATGGTGGACGGGGTTCAGCATGTGCAGCAGCGGTCCGACACGGGCCTCGTCGCGCAAGGTGCAGAAGGCCATTGCCGTCCAGATCGCGGCGTGCGTGTATTGCCCGCCGTTTTCGCGCACGCCCGGCACGTAGCCACGGATGTAGCCCGGGTTCATCGGGGCGGTGTCAAACGCGGGCGTCAGCAGCCGGACCAACCCCAGCTTGTCATCCACCAGCCGGTTGGCCACCGCCTGCATGGCCGACTGCGCGCGATCGGGGGACGCCACGCCCGACAGCACCGCCCAGCTTTGCGAAATGGAATCAATCTGGCATTCCGGGTTTTGCGCCGATCCCAGCGGGGTGCCGTCGTCGAAATAAGCCCGGCGATACCACTGGCCGTCCCAGCCGGCTTGTTCCAGGTCCAGCGCCAGCTGGCGCGCCACGGATTCGCAATAGGCGGCGAAGGGCAGGTCAGCATGCGCGCGGGCCACGCGGGCAAAGCGGTTCAAGGTGTCGTGCAGGAAGAATCCCAGCCAGACGCTGACGCCGCGGCCGGCATCCCCGACCTTGTCCATGCCGTCGTTCCAGTCGCACGACCCGATCAAGGGCAAGCCGTGCATGCCGAACTGGCTCAAGGCGTGGTTCAACGCGCGTGTGCAATGGGCGTAAAGCGTGGCGGACTCGCGCGCAGGCTTCGGGAGATCGTAGTTGGACGATTCGCCCGGGTTCAGCGCGCGGCCTTCGATAAAGCCGACGTCTTCGGTCAGCACGCCCATATCGCCCGTCACGTCGACATAGTGGCTGACGGCGAACGGCAGCCATAGGTAGTCGTCGGAGCAGCGCGTGCGCACGCCGCGATTGGAGGGCGGATGCCACCAATGCAGCACATCGCCCTGGACGAACTGGCGGCCCGCGCTGCGCAGCAGGTGTTCGCGGGTCAGCTCAGGCCGTGCGACCGTCAGCGCCATCACGTCTTGCAATTGGTCTCGGAAGCCATACGCGCCGCCCGATTGATAGTGCCCGCTGCGCGCCCACACGCGGCATGCCAGGGTTTGATAGAGCAGCCAGCCGTTGGCCAGCGTGTTCAAGGCGGCGTCGGGCGTGTGGATGCGCACGACGCCCAGCGTATCGCGCCAGTACTGCCTGACCTCTTGCAGTTCGCTGGCCGCAGCGCCGGTTTCGCGATAGCGGCGCACCAGTTCGCTTGCGTGTTCCTTGCCCTGCGGCGACGCGCCCAGGTGGAACAGCACCTGTTCCTCTTCGCCGTCTTCCAGCGTAACGGGCACCTGGATGGCGGCGCAGGGGTCCAGCCCCGCGCCCGTACGGCCGGACAAGTGGCTGCGGCGTAGCGCCTGCGGATGGCGCAGGGTGCCGTTGCGGCCAATGAACTCCTTGCGGTCGCCGGTCACGCTGCGCGCGGTGCTGGGGGTGCCGAAGAACGCCACGTGCCGCGAGAAGTCAGTGTTGAAGCTGTTGCGGGCAAACAGCGCGCCGGTCTGGGCATCGACTTCGGTCGTGACGTGCATGGCGGACTTGGTGCGCAGGTCGCCCAGCACCCATTCCACATATCCCGTGACCGACAGGCGGCGGCGTCGCCCGGACCGGTTGCGCACGGTCAGGGTATAGAACTTCACGGGCGCCTCCAGCGCCACGTGCACGCACAGCCGGGATTCGATACCGTCTTCCACGTGTTCGAACACGGTGTAGCCGAAGCCATGGCGGGTGACATAGGCCGAAGCGCCGCCTGCGGGGTAGGGCGCGGCCGACCAGACGTGGCCGCTGATCTCGTCGCGTAAATAAAAGGCTTCGCCGCAGGCGTCGGTGACGGCGTCGTTGCGCCACGGGGTCAGCCGGAATTCATGCGCGTTGCCGCTCCAGCTATAGGCCTGGCCGCTTTCCGACACCACGGTGCCGAATTGGGCATTGGCGATGACATTGACCCAGGGCGCGGGCGTGCGCTGGTCGTCCGACGTGGTGATGACGTATTCCTCGCCATCGGGCGTGAAGCCGCCCAGGCCGTTGGCGTGCAGC
>Ga0213829_1002500_pt1 | contig 11988 bp, 10 predicted proteins | sample MC6MC0896MG_FD_180665 | JGI IMG/M metagenome (GOLD analysis project Ga0213829, IMG submission 180665) | Enriched soil aggregate microbial communities from Iowa State University, Ames, United States - MC6-MC0896-MG | ecosystem: Environmental > Terrestrial > Soil > Unclassified | place: USA: Iowa...
CTTCGCCTTCCTGGGCCCACGTGCGCGAGCACGCCGCCGCCACCGCGTTGGCGGCCCATACTGGCGCCCTCAGCCGGGTGATCTTCACCAATTCCGGCAGCGAAGCGGTGCACCTGGCCTGCCGTGCCGCGCGCGCCCATACCGGGCGCGGCCGCATCGCCAAGATGGCGGCCGGCTTCGACGGCTGGTTCGACGATGTCAGCTTCGGTAACGTCGGTTCAGCCGAAGCCGCGTTCGCCGATGGCGAGCGCCCCGCCACGGCGCGTACCACGCTGCTGCGCTTCAACGACTTCGACGACGTCGAGCGGTTGTTCGACGAAGACCAGGACATCGCCGCGGTGGTCCTCGAACCCATGCTCGCCAATGCCGGCTGCATCATGCCCGCACCAGGCTACCTGCAGCACGTGCAGGCGGTGGCCCACCGCCATGGTGCGCTGGTGATCAGTGACGAAGTACTGATGGGCTTTCGCCTGCATCCCGGGCTTGCCAGCCTGCACGCCGGCCTGGACCCGGACATCGCCAGCGTCGGCAAGGCCATCGGCAATGGCGTGCCGGTGTCGGCCATCGTCGGCAAGCCGCATATCCTCGCGGGCTTCGAGCAAGGCAAGGTACTGCGCGGCGGCACCTTCAGCGGCAACCCCCTGGCCTGCGCGGCGGTGCTCGCCACGCTGGAGCAACTGGACGCTGCCGACTACCCACAGCTGATCGCACGCGGCGAGCGGCTGCGCCAGGCCGTACAGGCGATCTTCAACGCCCAGGGCATCACCATCAGCACCAGCGGCTACGGCAACGTGTTCGCCATCTGGCCATCCGAGCATGCGCCGACCACCTATGCAGAGGCGGCTGCGTTCGGCGATGCAGGCTTCAGCCAGGCCCTGCACCTGGCGCTGCGTGCGCAGGGGCTGCTGGTGATGCCGTCGCAGTACGGGCGGATCTACCTGTCGTTCGAGCACAGCGATGCGGTCGTGGAGCAGATGAATCACGCGTTCGAAGCAGCTGCGGTGCAACTGGCGCCGCGTTTTGCCGATAGGAATCGTTGAGCCACGGGTAAGCATTTTTTCCTGCAAGCCTGCGGCGCTCGCCGTTGTGGGTTTGGTTCATGATCGAGCGCCGCGCGGGAGGCGCTCGATCTCAACGGCGACAAATGCCTTCAGGCGTGCCCCCCCCCGGCCCGCAGGATAGCCGGTCACGGTAAATCGCTCATTGCTGTGGCTTGATCCATCCGTTGCGGCTACCTTGAAATTTCACTCAAGGAGTGCGGACATGGCCGATAAATATGTTGGGAAATTAGTCGGAGTTGGCACGGATAATGTGAACTACGTCATCAACATTTATCAGGACGAGACCGTGGAGCGCTCGCCCAATGGCATGATTCGACATCCCGGCTTAAAGCATTTTGAGATGCAGTTTGGGGGTGCGGTAAACAAGATTTCCGAACGCGAATACGAGATCGTAGCGACGGGCGTGAGGGTCACTGTGCAGGACAGCGACAGCTAGGGTTCACGTCATGCGGCCAAATCCCCAGGCCACCGCCCGCTCATAGTGTGCAGGCCGCCCGAGTGGGCCTGGCACACCGGTCACTCGGACGGCCCTGATCTGGATCGCCATGTGGGCATGATAGTATGCAGAACCCAGCGCGACTGTCTTGAGTGCAGGCTGGGCACCCGCAAAGTTGACGGTGTGCCAAGGCGCTGGATGAAACGCATTTGCACCACAGAAAGGAGTATGGATGGAGGTCTGTTACGACGCTGAGCGGATGACGCTGAGTTGCGATCAGTTAACAACCACGCTCGGCAGCAATGAAAGTGACATGTTGCTGGCGCTGATAGCAGGCATTACCGATAAAGAAGCGATCATCGCCCGGGTTTGGGGTGGGCGGGGGTTGATTGTCTCGGACAGCAGTTATTATAAAACCGTGCATGCGCTTCGTTCAAAGCTGGTTGATATTGGCGTACCTCGTGACAGTTTGAAGACGTTGCCTAAACGAGGTTTGATACTGCTTTGCGAAATCACCCTGATTTCTGCGGACCCTGCAGTTGACCGCAATATGCCATTGCACACTGCCCCAGATAGCGCTGGTGCGTCAGTTGTCGACAGTGAAGATACCCCTGGCAATGGCAGTCCGCACAACGACTGTGCCGACAAAAAGACAAACTCAGTTACGGCGCCCCTGCCGTTGCGTGACGGGTGGATACGCAGAAATAGCCACTTGTTCTTGCCAAGCCTCATCATTCTTGGCGCTTTGCTGCCGGCTGTTTATGCCTACCTTATGTTTCACAAGCCCCCTGACCTGGAAGCGTGGAAGCGTGTATGGGCCAGTGAAGATGCAACGCTATATGCGGAAGCCAGTGAACGCATGTCAAAGGATGACGTGTTGACGGCGATGACTGGATTTGAGCCAGCCCTGGTTCTGAAAGACAGCAACTTTTATATACGCAAACCTCTCAGCCAACTACTGATCAGCTGTGTCAAACCAGAAAGCCACGGGGAGGCATTGTGCGTAAACTATCTACGCGTTGGAAAAAAGTGATTGGCCTTACCTCCCTGGTTTCAATAGTGACCTTTGGAACTTTGATAGGCAAGTACGCAATATCCGTGTACAAAGATATCCCCCGGGCACCGTGCAGCGCCTCCATTGACTTCGTCCACGTGGAGGATGGAGAGGGGCTTTGGCGCGGCGTGGGGGATATGACGATCGACCCCAATGAAGGGGCCATTTATGTCTACTACCAAGTGGTAACACCGCACGGCGTGAAATACCTGTACGACCGACGGTTCGAGTTATCGATGACGCACCTGGACACCTCGCGGTACCTTTTCAAAACCCGCAGCGTTTCAATATTCGATGGCGATACGGCGGGAGGCAACATCCCCTTCATGGCACGTGGGTTTCAAGGGGGCGTGATGACCTTCAATGCGTTTTCCGATTTCGACTACTACTTCAATGTGAACAACCTGGTTGTGGGTGTGTGCCATGTGCCGCGGTAGTCAATGTCACACTCCTTGAACCTCGCAATCGCCGGTGACTCAGGCGCAGGGCCGCCCGTGTGCCCACGTTGGGTAAGAAAAAGTAAGAGCCATCCCCTGCCGTGGAAAGATAAGTAAGGCCACGTGAAGCTGAAGTAAAGCCCGTCGTATTCCCGCAAGGTACTGTGGAGCTCGAGTTGAGCAGGGTTCTTCGATGACCTGCTCGCACAACGAATCCACAGGCCTGAAACGAACGCGAGGTTGGCGTTGCTGTGTGCTGTGGAAAATCAAGGTTGAAGTGGCAGCAAAAGGTGAGGTGTCAGTGCCAAGGGCGTTTTTAATGGGCATGGTTGCTTTTATCATAGGGTGTGATCAGTCGTACGCAGACAGCGGAAAGCCCTGCCAACAGCAGAAAGATGAAATTATTTACGAAAGGGATCAGGCGATACGATCGGGCAATATATACAAGCAGCGAGGCTTGGAGTCGGCGTTATATCGGGTTGAGCGGTACTGCCGCGACGATGTGCCAAGCCAACGGGAGGACCGGTTGTCTCGGGCACTGCAGGATGTCCAACGGAGGGAGGATCAGTTGGATGCTGCAATAGAGTCCGGCTCACCCAGAATGGTTGAAAGGTACAAGCAAAAACTGGAGCAAGCGCGCGAAAGGTTGCACAGTGCTTCAGCGCAAGAAAGTTAATATCGGCTTAAGTTTGAGACTGGTTGATTGAGGTGTGCAATGAAGCCATTGATGTCCATGGCACCGTTTTTATTTTGTGCGCTTGTTTCTGGCTGCACCGCGAATGATTGGATTGAAATCGCGGGCGGTGTGATGCAGGGGCGTGATGATTATAGTAAATCCCAGCGAACTGCGCGCTTGAAGCGCGCTAATGATGCTGCCGAGCGGATAAAAGCGAGAAAGTGAGTTGAGCACTGCAACTAAAGGCTTCACTTATCGGGCTTTATCATAAACCACTGTCGGTGGTCTACCTTCAGGTTCTTCTACATGCGCTACCTATGTATCCCATCAGCTTATTGCCTGATGGTTCTTTCCAGCTCTGCAATGGCGATTAATGATTTCTGGGTTGAGACCCTGATCTCCAGCACGAGCACGGCAACCACCTATTTAACATCGCGAGATAACAAACTGATCGTGGGCACACAAGATGATGCAAGCGCCTTTGTCGCAAGTAATGGCAACATCAAGGGCGTCTATCTGGAAGCTGCGATGAAAAAAATTCGAACATCCCACCCTGAAATGGAGATCAGTGATATGGCCTTGGCTCAATCCATACTGGCCAGGGGTGTTGCCCAGTAAAAGGCCGGGGCCGCTTCGCGGCCCATCGCCGGCAAGCGCGGCTCCCACGGATACTGCGCAAGCCCGGGGACTGGTTACCTTCCTGTGGGTGATTACCCAGCCCTTCGGGCTGCGCTGTCGCGCACAGAACAAAGCCCGCGAGCGCGCCGCATACCCTGTGGGAGCGGCTTCAGCCGCGAAGCAGGCGCCGCGGTGGATGGCACCGGCTTCGCCGGTGTTCGCGGCTGAAGCCGCTCCTACAGGATCCCGGCCAAATCAGTAACTTAGCGTTTGTTCTGTGGGAGTCGGCTTGCCGGCGATGAGGCCGGTACTGACTACAGGGCGGTGGGACGGTGACCGCCATGAGTCGATAGCAGCCCCTCGTGGAACGCAGTGGCAATGCGTGCCGCGCCGATCACTGGATCAGCGGTACGCCACTCAGCGCCTGCAACTGCTCGAAGTCGATATCCGCATAGATCTCGACCACCCGCAGCCCGTCAGATGTCACATCCAGCACGGCCAGGTCGGTGTAGATGCGGCTGACGCAACCGAAACCGGTCAGCGGGTAGGTGCACTCGGGCACCAGCTTGCTCTCGCCGGACTTGGTCAGGTGGTCCATCATCACGAACACCTGGCGGGCGCCAGTAGCAAGGTCCATCGCCCCGCCCACGGCGGGGATCGAACCTTCGGCACCGGTGTGCCAGTTGGCCAGGTCGCCTTTGACCGACACCTGGAAAGCGCCTAGCACGGCGATGTCCAGGTGGCCGCCGCGCATCATCGAGAACGAGTCGGCGTGGTGGAAGAACGCGCCACCGGGAAGCATGGTCACATGCTGCTTGCCGGCGTTGATCAGATCATCGTCTTCCTCGCCCGGCGCCGGGCTCGGGCCCATGCCCAGCAGGCCGTTCTCGCTGTGCAGGAATACTTCCTTGTCACCCAGGAAGTTGGCCACCAACGTCGGGGCGCCGATACCCAGGTTAACGTAGGCGCCTTCCTGGATGTCTGCGGCCACGCGTTGGGCCATCTCGGTACGGGAGAGCTTTTTGGTGATGGTCATGGCAGGCCTCAGACAGCGTTGGCGATCAAGGAAGCGGTAGCGCCGGGGACGGCAACCACGCGCTGGACGAAGATACCCGGGGTGACGATGTGCTCCGGGTCTAGCACGCCGAGCTCGACAACCTGGTCGACTTGAGCGATGGCGGTCTTGGCGGCCATGGCCATGATCGGGCCGAAGTTGCGCGCGCCCTTGCGGTAGATCAGGTTGCCCCAGCGGTCGCCATGGTGCGCTTTGATCAGCGCGAAGTCAGCGTGCAGCGGCATTTCCAGCACATACATGCGGCCGTCGATCTCGCGGGTTTCCTTGCCTTCGGCCAGCAGGGTGCCGTAGCCGGTCGGCGAGAAGAACGCGCCGATGCCGGAGCCTGCGGCGCGGATGCGCTCGGCCAGGTTGCCTTGCGGCACCACTTCCAGTTCGATCTTGCCGGCGCGGTACAGTTCGTCGAACACGTACGAGTCGGACTGCCGCGGGAACGAGCAGACTACCTTGCGCACGCAGCCCGCCTTGAGCAGCGCGGCCAGGCCGATCTCGCCGTTACCGGCGTTGTTGCTGATGATGGTCAGGTCGCGGGCACCGGTGGCGATCAGCCCGTCGATGAGCTCGGACGGCATGCCGGCCGTACCAAAGCCACCGACCATGATGGTCGAACCGTCGATGATGTCTTCTACCGCGCTGGCGATGGACTCAAACGTTTTGTTGATCAAGGCGAGCTCCTGGTGGTTCCTGGAGTAGGGTTTATCTGGTCAGTGGTCAGCCGCCAAGCGATGGGGGAATTACTGGGCCACTCAGCGATTGGCGTTGTTTTGCTGATATGGCTATAGCGTGCCGCAAGACGCGGCAACAGTAGAGGGGGGGTTGCGGGAATATGTGCGGTTACCGAACGATTGTGCGTTTTTCGGTCAGTAGTGCCCACCGTTTAATACGCTTCGTTACGCGCCGGGCGGTGTATCGAATTGCCGGGGTCAGGGGCATGCAGTGACTGCTTTGCAGCGTGATGGTGGTGAACGGTTGGCTGCGATTGGTATCCTGACAGCTTTTGAACCCCAGGTTGCCGCTCCCGGCCTACGCACGAGATTCAGGATGCCCCGTTCCCCTAGCTACGACACGCTGCCGGACCACTACAAGGCCGTGCTCCATGCACTGATAACGTCCTTTCCTGGCAAAGGCAAGACCGCGCTGCTGAAACTGCTGCGGACAATGGCTATCGAGGATGCAGACGGCAGACTGTTTGACGTCACCTCCCTCCCCGCCACGCTGCAATGGCTGCAGGAACACGGCTGGGTCGAGGTGGAACAGCGCAACGAAGGGCAGTATTTTGCCGTGGCTGCGCAGCGGCGTAACAGCGTGCTGCTGAGCATGTTGGGCGCAGCGCAAGGTAAGGCTCACCTGGGCCAGATCAACGCCAGTTTGCCCGCACTTGCCCCCTTTCAGGCAATTGGCAAACAGCGGGCACTGCAAGAACTCTGGCTCAGCCTGCTAAGCGCTGAAAGCGAGCGGTTCAAGTCATTGCTGGGTCTTTCGAGCCAAATGTTCCCGGCCAAGGAATGGGATGTGCTGCACCCCATGCACCTGCTGCAGGCCGATGCAGCAGGCCTGGAAGTGTTCGGGCAGCTGGACGAAGGCGTGCGCTGGCTGCTGCTCGAAGACCACCTTCGCTTGATCAATAGACGGCTGGGGCCGGCCACCGCCAGCTACGCCTGGGCCAAGCGCGAACTGGCGATCAGCCCGTGCGCCGAACTGGGGCGACAAGTAATGCTGCAGGCACTCTGGCGCGGGGAATGGCAGGCGCTGGAAGAGTACGGCGCTCAGGGCTATCCGCTGGCAACCCGGTGTGTGCAATCTTTGATGCGTGGCCAAGTCGCCGAAACCTTGCAACAGCTAAGGGCATGGCTTACCGAGCAGCGCAGGCAGACCAAAAAACGCAAGATCGACCTGCCACCGCTGCTCAATGCGCTCTATTGCCTGGCCCTTATCGGCGAAAACGACAGCCAGCACCACGCAGCACTCAAGCAGGCCCTGACGTTGGGTGAAAAGCAGAACTACGGCAAGGCTTACTCCGCGCTGCTTGAGCTATTCGAACAGCTGCAGGGCAACAAGCCGGAGTTGAAATACCTGAGGAGCGCCACGCTCAATGGCCTGGATGGTCTGCTGATGGCCCTGGCGCTGTACTGGCTGGACGCACCGCTGGCGCGTGAGCCGGGTTGGCGCACAATGCTGGAAGATTACCGGGCCGTGCTCGATCAGCAAGGTTATGCCTGGCTGGCGGCAGAATTCGACGCCCTGATTGCCGCGCAGTTCGGCGCGCCACGGCAACTCCCCGACCTGCATCGGGACGCCGGCCTTGCCCCCCTGCTCTCGCTGCATCAGCGCCAGGCGGCCTGGCAGCATGCACTCAGCGCACTGAGCCAACTCAAGCCGGCCAGTGATGCAGCCAGCTCGGCTGGCAGGCAGACCACACGCCTGGCGTGGTTGCTGAATTTCCATGGGTATCCCAACCAACTTGAACCGCGCGAGCAGAAGCTCGGCCCCAAGGGGCAATGGAGCAAGGGCCGCCCGGTGGCGCTCAAGCGCCTGATGGAAGAAGGTGACCGGCTGGCGTTTCTGTGCGAGCAGGACCGTCAGGCGATCAGCTTGATCCAGGCCAGCCAGACCTATTACTCCAGCGCCGAGTACGAATTACCGGTCAGCCTTGGGCTGTCCAGGTTGGTCGGCCATCCGGCGTTGTTCTGGCACGACGCACCTGATGTACGTATCGAACTTGAGACCGGCCACTGCAGCCTGCACCTTGAGGCTCAGGACGGAATGATCCAGCTGCGCCTGGAGCCTCAGGGCATCGTCACCGACGACACGCACTACCTGCAACAACAGACACCCACCCGGCTGTTGATCTATGCGGTGAGCAGCGACATACGCCAGATCGCCAAGATCGTCGGCGACGGCCTGAGCGTGCCGCAATCGGGCAAAGCGCAACTGATCGAAGCGGTCAGCGCTATCACCCCATTGGTGCCCATCCATTCGGACCTGCCAGAGCTCACCGCGCAGCTCGAACTGGAGCCCGCCGATACACGCCTCTACGCCCATTTGCTGCCCCTTGCCGAGGGTTTGCGCCTGCAATTGCTGGTGCGCCCGTTGGCCGAGAGCAGTTGGTTCCGCCCGGGCCAAGGGGCGCAGAATGTGCTCGGCGAGCGTGATGGCAAGCCACTGCAGGTAAGCCGTGACCTGGCAAGTGAACGCCAGGCGCTGCAACAGGTGCTGGACGCCTGCCCCGGGCTGGCCAACGCGAGCGGCGATGGCCAGGAATGGCAACTTGACCAGCCTCAGCACGCCTTGCAGGTACTCAGCGAGCTGCATGCCTTGGACGGCAACCAGGTGCACTGCGTGTGGCCGGAAGGCGAGCGTATGCGAATCAAAGGCCGCCCTGACTTGAGGGCACTCAAGCTGGGCCTGCGCCAGCAGGGAGACTGGTTTTTCCTGCAAGGTGAAATCGATCTCGACGACGGCAAGGTGCTGCAGCTGCGTGAACTGCTGGAACGGCTCAAGGCCAACCCCGGGCGCTTCCTCAAGCTCAACGAGCGCGACTGGCTGGCACTTGACGAACGCCTGCGCAAGCGCCTGGATGAGCTGGCGCACCTGGCTGATCGGGTCACCGACCAAGGCCTTCGCCTCAGCCCGCTGACCAGCCCGCTGCTGGCCGGGCTGGCCGAAGAGGCAGGTGAGTTCAAAGCCGACAAAAGCTGGCAAGCGCACCTTGAGAAACTGCAGTCGCTGCGCGTTTACCAACCTCAGCTACCCCGCGCCCTGCAGGCCGATTTACGCGACTACCAGCATGAGGGCTTCGTCTGGCTGGCGCGCCTGGCGCACTGGGGCGTGGGTGCCTGCCTGGCCGACGACATGGGCCTGGGCAAGACAGTCCAGATCCTCGCCCTGCTGTTGCAACGTGCCGCAGCAGGGCCGCAACTGGTGGTGGCCCCGACGTCGGTAACGCTCAACTGGCAGGCCGAAAGCAGGCGTTTCGCGCCGCAGCTGAGGCTTCATCTGTACCACAAGACGCGCACGCTGAGCGGCCTCGGCCCTGGCGACGTGGTCATCACCAGTTATGGATTGTTGCAGCAGGACAGTGCCGCCTTCGCCGCGTGCCACTGGCACAGCGCGGTGCTCGACGAAGCCCAGGCAATCAAGAATGCACAGACCAAGCGTTCCCAGGCGGTCATGGCTTTGCAGGCCGATTTCCGCCTGGTCGCCACTGGCACACCGCTGGAGAACCACCTGGGCGAGCTGTGGAACCTGTTCCGCTTCATCAACCCAGGCCTGCTCGGTAGCCAGGAAAGTTTCAGCAGCCGCTTTGCACTCCCCATCGAGCAGGGGGATGCAACGGCCCGGCGGGCGCTCAAAGCGCTGATTCAACCGTTCATTCTGCGCCGGCTTAAAAGCCAGGTGCTCGACGAACTGCCCGCACGCACCGAGATCACCTACAAAGTCCCGCTGTCCGACGAAGAGGCGCATCTTTACGAAGCCCTGCGTCAGCAAGCGGTCGACAATGTGTCTGGCTTGGCGCCCGGGGTAGGCAAGTCTTTCCAGATACTCACGGAAATCACCCGCCTGCGACGGTTCTGTTGCCACCCGACGCTGGTGATGCCGGAAACGCCCCTGCCCGGCAGCAAGTTACAGGCGTTCATGGCGATCGTCGAAGAGCTGCTGGACAATGGCCACAAAGCCTTGGTCTTCAGCCAGTACGTCGACCAGCTGAGCATCGTCCGCGCCTGGTTGGCAAAAAAAGGTATCGCCTACCAATACCTCGATGGCAGCGTGCTGCCCAAGGACCGGGAAAGCCGGGTCAATGCCTTCCAGGCCGGGGTCGGTGAGGTGTTCCTCATCAGCCTGAAAGCAGGGGGCAGCGGCCTTAACCTTACCGCTGCCGACTATGTGATCCACCTCGACCCTTGGTGGAACCCGGCGGTCGAGGACCAGGCCAGTGACCGTGCCCATCGCATTGGCCAGCAGCGCCCGGTGACCATTTACCGGCTGGTGGCCGAGAACACCATCGAAGAACAGATCGTCGCCCTGCATGCGCGCAAGCGCGACTTGGCCGACAGCCTGCTCGAGGGTGGCGAGGTCAGCGCAAAAATCGACGCTGATGCGTTGTTGAAACTGCTTGCTGGCGCTGCGAGCTGATCATGAGCGTGGCAGCGCCGCCAGCACCGCACCGACCATGCTATTGAACGTAGCCGGCGAGTCCACCACGCGTGCGGGGGCGTTTGCCTCGCCGTCAGCACGTGTGGCGCGACGGGCCTGGTCGGCGGTGGCCGAGAGCTTGACGATCACCAGTTCGCGGCGGGGGTTGATGTAGATTTTCTGCCCGAAGCGCCCGCTGGCCTCGAACGAACCGTCACCGTCGTTTTTCTGGTACCAGTAATTGCGGTAGCTGTAGCCAGGGCGGCCGGGGCCGAGGCTGCCCTGGGCGAACACTGCCGGGTCCGCAGGCTGGAACGTGCTGTGCACCGCCTGGTTGAAGCTGTCGCCCTTGGCATCACGGGCCAGTTCGCGGCGCACCAGTTCGGCGAAGCGGGCGGTGTCGCGCAAGTTGCAGCTGATGCCGCCACTGGCCATTTCGGTACCGAGCGGGTCGACTTGCACATAGGCATCGTCCTCGGCGAAGCGTGACCACAACCGCTGCTCGACCAACTGCGCCCAGTTCAGCCCGGTGATGCGCCGCAATGCCCAGGCCAGCGCTTCCGGCGAGCCGTTCTGGTAGAAGAACGGCGCCTGGCCAGCGGGGTTCGGCGCCTGCTGCACCTGCCGCAGGAAGCTGTAGATATCCCCCGGCATGCCCTCGCCCCGCGGTATCAGGCCGGTGGCGGCAAACAGGCCGAGGTCCGGTGGCATCTGCGCGGGGTACTGCACCGCCACCTGCATGTCCAGGTTGGCCTGCACCGTCGCCTCGCCAAACGGCGTGCCGCGCAGTTCCGGCACGTAATGCGCCAGGGTACGCTGCGGGTCCAGCGCACCTTCGGCGATCAGCTGGGCGGCGATCAGGCCGGTGACCGACTTGGTCATCGACGCCCAGATATGCGGCTGGCCGGGTTGGAAGCCGTCCATATAACGCTCGTACACCACCTTGCCCCGGTGCAGCACGATCAGCCCGTCGGTGCTGGTTTGCTGCAGGTAGCCGGCCAAGGTCAACGGCTGCTCGCCTGCGCTGAAAGCCACTTGGTCGAGCGCCGCCGCGCGGCCTTCGGTCAATGTAAGCGGTGTGGCTGCGCGGCCGATGCCCCGGGTGGGCGACACCTCACGGGCGTGGCGCATCGACCAGCGCAAGTACGGTGGCTGAAAGGCATTGGCCTGGTTGACCCGCAACTCCGGCGCCGGAGGGAACCCCTGCATCACGCCCTGCCCGGTCGGTGCACCGACCGCCAGCGTTGGGGCCAAGGCACCGGCCAGCACCAGGGCGATACTCGTCAGGTTGGCGGATGAAGGTTGCATGCTGCGCTTGGACATGGTCTTGCTCCTTGGTTGCACTAGAAGTTGGCGCCCACGCTGAACGCGACATAATCGCGGTCGCCGCGGGTGCCGTAATCGCCGTCGAGGTAATCGGTATAGGCAAGGCTTGCCCAGTACTGGCTGGCCAGGCTGACGTCCACGCCCAGGCTGATCGAGCGCGAGCCTTCGTTGA
>Ga0213829_1002503_pt1 | contig 11980 bp, 8 predicted proteins | sample MC6MC0896MG_FD_180665 | JGI IMG/M metagenome (GOLD analysis project Ga0213829, IMG submission 180665) | Enriched soil aggregate microbial communities from Iowa State University, Ames, United States - MC6-MC0896-MG | ecosystem: Environmental > Terrestrial > Soil > Unclassified | place: USA: Iowa...
CGCCGCGGGTGTGGTCGATCTCGCCGTCCAGGTGGGCGTAGGCGTCGCGGTGCTGGTAGGTGCGGATGTTGACCTGGCGTTCGACTACCTGGTGTTGGGTTTGCAAGGCCCAGACGCCGTCCTGCTCACTGCTGCTCAGGCCGGCCGGTGAGTGGTACGGCAGCTCGATGCCGGACTGGTAGTGCAGCTGGTCGTCATGGAATTCGACGACGTCGAGGTGCAGGCGTTCGTCGGCGGTGAAGCGGTACCAGATGCCGACTTCGGCCAGCAGCCGGGCGATGAAGGCCAGGTCGCTTTCGCCGTATTGCATGACTTGCAGGCGCCTGGGGTAGGTGCGGGTGAGCTTGAAGTAAAAATCCTCGCCGCGAAAATCGTGGCGGCTGCGCAGGATGTGTTCGACGATTTCCGGCACGGACTGGTGTTGATAGAGGCGGAACTGCTGGCCGCGGGCGAGTAATGCCAGGCGCGGTTCAAGGGTGATTTCGTAGCGGGCTTCGTCGATGGAGCCGAACAGGCGTTTGAAGCCGGTGACCACGCCGTGCAGGGTGCGCAGCGGTTTGATCGGCAGGTCCCGGGTCAGGAAGGTGGGCTTGCGCGGCGGGGCGTGCAGGCTGAAGCGGGCGTCGCGGTTGAGCAGCTGGTCGGCGGCGATGTCCTGTTCGGTGCAGGTGAATTCGATGACGTAGTGGAACGGCTGGCTCAGTTGTTCTTCGCCGTGGAAGGCCAGGACGTCGAGGGTGGCGTCGAAGTTGTGGACGCTGAGCTTGTGCCGGCTGTGGTCGAAGAAGGTGCGTATGGGGTTGGGCATGGTCAGTCCTTCCTGGTCTGAATGTTGACGAGAGGAAGGGCTTTGCTTCCACCCTGGTCCTGGGGATTGGAAGCTTTGGTGAAGTTGACTTAGTTGGAAATAAGACGGTTCTGATGAGTGCGTAGGAAGTGTCGGTTTTCAACGGGAGCGAATTTTCCTACTTGCTATACCGATCTTTCCTGACTTCTTTTCTCACTGATTCTACGTACGGTGTCCCGCGCCTTGTTTTGCGTGTGAAATTGGGTTTGAAATCGTCGCCGTTGAGCCTGACGAATGTTGTGACCGCTTCGTGATCAGTCGCGTTCAAGCCTCGCTTTTGCGGGCTTGCGTCGATTTTCGGGAGCGGGATTTGTTCGAGGAGTGGATCTGACGGCCAATGGAATTTCGTGACGTAATCGTCGGAGATTTCCTTCAGGTTTTAGCGGTTTGCATGAACTGGTGCGACGCGTGCTGCATGGGTAGTCTTTCGCTGTCACTGCCAATGCTGTGGCAGGGCGTAGGAACCCTTGAAGATTCACCGCTCATCAACGCTGTAGCTTGAACTAACTCTCCAAGGCCCCTAAAAAATGACATCAAGCACTTCAGACTTACCCTACATAAAACCAACCCCCCACCCCGAAAATCGCTTCAAGGCGCTCACCAATAATTGCAGTGACATGCCCACCCTCTTCGTCGATACCCAGGCGCCACTGGATGTGCTGGTCGACGCGGCCAACTATCGAATTCAGGCCGTGACCCAGGTGCTGGAAAACCTGTCCATGCGCGGTTCGATCGAGTGCGAGTCGTTCATTCTTAGTGACTTTGCCTTGCTCTGTGCCGTTCCGTTGCGGGATGGATGTGATGTTTTGGAGGTGATTGAGCGGCGGTTGCGGGTGCGGGCTTCCGAGGGTATTAAGGGGAAATAAATATGAGCGGAGGGGCAGCGTCTGGTCTGATGTTTGCGAGGGTAGTCGGAGCTTCCATCAGGCCTCATGGCAGGCGCTCGCGCTTAAAGCATTACACTGATAGGAGCCGCCCCCAAATGCTGCTTCCTGTCTCTCTCGTCCCGAGTAAAGTGTGCACTTGCTTCAGGACGAGACACGGAACAAGAATTCGAACAGTTTGTGTTCAGGCAAACCTGGTGTTCATGTCGAACGGCGAGCGTCACAACCGTCTACGTCCAGCTCAATTAGTCAATTCTAACAGGCTGGTAATTGAGAACTTGCGTCACTCCGGTTATCGGGGATTTGTATCGTGCTCCACTATTCCTGATATCCATTTGTTTGGATTTCAGAAAAATTGCCTCTTGAACTTTTAAAGAGCTACGATATAACCAGGGAACTTTTTTCGCCTCGCTCTTTGCTATAAAACTTGGCGAATAAAATGTACCTACTTCGCCATTGTAAGCTATAACCGGAACACCAAATTTCTTGCGCAAATATTGCGCTAGCGATCTTTCCCCTCCTTCTGCGGAATGACAGATCATCAGGTGTACCTCATTATAATCTTTTACAGATATACCTTTTCTTTTCAAACGACTCACGAATTCCCTTGGTTCCAATATCTTGTTCTTACTCAGCAAATGCCCACCCTCTCTGCCATGACCATTAATTACCAAACTCTTGCCTCCTGCTGCTAATGGTTCATCAGCTATGTAAAGTCCTCCTGAAATTCTCTTGATATTTTGATATCTAGATATGCCGTCTACGGCGCCCTTAGTAAAATCTACAGAGACAGACAACTGAGGCTTGCTGAGTAAATTTCCAGATGATGAAACTAAAAACTTTCTAATCGAACTAAGGAAGTGACCCGTAGGATCGGTAAAGTTAATTGGATCGCCCTCACAATAGGCATAACTGTTCATTCCGCCCCTGCCAAATGGACTCAAGTTGTCTGGGCTATTGAAACGCATCAGTACCGGATTGAATGCCCTGTATCCGTTCCCCAATAAGTAATGGCCAGTTGTTGGGTCAGGTCGCTCACCATTGAACGCTGACAAACTTGGCGACCCACATTTTTGAGCTGTATGGCCGTACGCGGTATAGCTAGTGGACTGGCTTGCATCAGAACTTATTGTGTGTAGCACTGAGCGTAAGACATCACAAACTAAAACAGTGCATTCGATAGCTCCATTTTCACTCCGGGATTGAGCCAAGAGCTTATCTTCAATCTGAAATAAAAAGTTCTGTATACCGCCCTGAAGCTCTGTTGTTAATCGGTTTTCGTTGTAGAAATACTGACTTTGTTGGCGCGACCGTGGGGACGAGGCGATCAACCGATCCAGGGAATCGTACTTATAGCGGCAGAGCACAGCAGATGAGGGAGTCGACATGAGAGGCCTCTGTAGTTATTGCGACGTTCAGGGCCAGCCTAAATTGGAAGAGATTATCTGCCTACCTAGCAGAAGTGATAGGTCAATGAGAGGCTAAGCGTTGAAGCCAAGAACGTAGTAACGATTCCAACTATTTGCCGACTGAATACTCGACCAGACGAATCGGCCTGGGTGCAGGCGGCGTGCGGCCAGCTGAACGCCCAGGCCGTCGTGACCCAGCACTTTCATGCGGTCGCCGCGATGACAGGCAAAGAGATCAGCGCAGTAAAGCTGCGGCACCAAAGACCGTCACGAAGCGGACGTCTCATTAAAAAATAAAAACTCAACAAATCCGTGCCCCCGCCGACACCCTGTCAAAGCCTCACGGACTGAATATAGCCATGCGCAACAACCAGCCTGTTACCCAACGCGAACGGACCTTCCCGGCTCAGCAACGGTTGATTTCCACCACCGATGCCAAGGGCGTGATTACCTACTGCAACGACGCCTTCGTCGAGATCAGCGGGTTTTCCCGTGAGGAGCTGATCCGTGCGCCGCACAATCAGGTGCGTCACCCCGACGTGCCTTCTGCGGTGTTCGCGCACATGTGGGGCACGCTGAAGCAGGGCTTGCCATGGATGGGCATTGTCAAGAATCGCTGCAAGAGCGGTGACCATTACTGGGTGAACGCCTATGTGACGCCGGTATTCGAAGGCCAGCAGGTGGTTGGTTACGAGTCGGTGCGGGTCAAGCCCACGGCCGAACAGATTCGCCGTGCCGAAGCGCTTTACCAGCGCCTTAACCAAGGCAAGTCGGCCGTGCCTTCCACGGATAAATGGCTGCCGGTGATGCAGGATTGGTTGCCGTTCATTCTGGTCAGCCAGTTGAGTTTCATGATTGGTGCGTCGCTGAATTCGCAATGGGGCTTTGCCCTCGCCGCCGGGCTGTCGGTGCCGTTGGGGCTGATGGGGTTGCGCTGGCAGCAGCGTGGGCTCAAGCGTTTGTTGCGTTTGGCCGAGCAGACCACGTCTGATCCATTGATTGCGCAGATGTACACCGACAGTCGCGGCGATCAGGCGCGGTTGGAGATGTCGATTCTGAGTCAGGAAGCGCGTTTGAAAACCTGCCTGACCCGTCTGCAGGACACGGCCGAGCACCTGACCGAGCAGGCGAAACAGTCCGACACCCTGGCGCACAACAGCTCCACCGGCCTGGAGCGTCAGCGCGTGGAAACCGAGCAGGTGGCGACGGCCGTCAACCAGATGGCGGCGACGACTCAGGAAGTTGCCAGCCATGTGCAGCGCACGGCGGATGCGACTCAGGAGGCCAATCGTCTGACCGGTCGCGGGCGGGATATTGCCGGGGAAACCCGCGAAGCCATTCAGCGCCTGTCGGTGGTGGTCGGTGAAACCGGTTTGACCGTGACCCAGCTGGCCAAGGACAGTAACGAAATTGGTGGCGTGGTGGATGTGATTAAAGGCATCGCCGACCAGACCAACTTGCTGGCGTTGAACGCGGCCATTGAAGCGGCGCGTGCCGGTGAGATGGGGCGCGGGTTTGCGGTGGTAGCCGATGAAGTGCGGCAATTGGCGCAACGTACCAGTGAGTCTACCGGGCAGATTCATGCGCTGATTGCCAAGCTGCAGCAGACCGCGAGCACGGCGGTGCAAACCATGGAGGCTGGGCATCGCCAGGCCGAGGAAGGTGTGGCGCGGGTGCTGGAAGCGGATCAGGCGCTGGTGGGGATCAGTGAGGCGGTGGCTAACATTACTGACATGACCACGCAGATTGCGGCGGCGACGGAAGAGCAAAGTGCGGTGGCTGAGGAGATCAGCCGCAACATCAGCAATATTTCGCTTCTGGCGGATCAGACTTCGGTGCAGGCGCAGCACTCGGCGTTGTTGAGTGAAGAGCTGACGAAGACGGCGAATACGCAGTATTCGTTGGTGGAGCGGTTTAATCGGTGATCCGATCCTGAGGTAAAGAACCGGGCGCTGATGCGCCCGGTTTTGTTTTTGAGGGATCTGCCTATCTTTCAGGGGCTGCCGAATACTGTGAGTTTGCCTGTGGGTTGCCCCTGTAGGAGCTGGCTTGCCAGCGAAGAGGCCAGCACATTCAACATTGATGTCGACTGACCTGACGCCTTCGCTGGCAAGCCAGCTCCTACAGGGGGCAGCCTCTTGCCGCAGGTCGGTGGATACCTGTGGTGTTATGTGTTGAAAGGCCTGCACCCCTTGACGTAAACGTCAACCTGCCATTAGCTTAGCGCCATGACCTTTTTCGAGCGCTTCCATGAGCAGCCAGACCTATAGCATTTCCGATCTCGCCCGCGAGCTCGACATCACCACCCGGGCCATTCGCTTTTATGAAGAGCAAGGGCTGCTCAGCCCTGAGCGGCGTGGGCAGGAACGCATCTATTCGCCCCGGGACAAGGTCAGTCTGAAGCTGATTTTGCGCGGCAAGCGTATTGGTTTCTCACTGGCGGAATGCCGTGAGTTGATTGAGCTTTATGACCCTACGGGCGGCAATCAGAAGCAGTTGCAGACGATGCTGAACAAAATCGCCGAGCGTCGCGAGCAGCTTGAGCAGCAGATGCTGGATATCGAGCAGATGAAGCTGGAGTTGGATACGGCGCAGGAGCGGTGCAGTCAGGCGTTGGCGTTGACGATCAAGAGTCAGCAGGTGGCTCAATAGGTCCACACAATCCTTTGTAGGAGCTGGCTTGCCAGCGAAGAGGCCAGCACATTCAACATTGATGTGGACTGATCTGACGCCTTCGCCGGCAAGCCGGCTCCTACAGGTATTTTTTTCCACCAGGTTTTCTGAGCATTCAGATCATTCAGCACAGGTCGATTCCCATGTCCCTACCCTCTCACGTACGCCTGGTCGAAGTCGGTCCTCGCGACGGTCTGCAAAATGAAGCCCAGCCCATCAGTGTCGCGGACAAGGTGCAGTTGGTCGATGCATTGACTGCCGCCGGGGTGAGCTATATCGAGGTTGGCAGTTTTGTTTCGCCCAAGTGGGTGCCGCAGATGGCCGGTTCCGCCGAGGTGTTTGCGCAGATTCAGCGTAAGCCTGGGGTGACCTATGCGGCGCTCGCGCCCAATCTTCGTGGGTTTGAAGATGCGGTGGCTGCCGGGGTCAAGGAGGTTGCGGTGTTTGCCGCGGCGTCTGAGGCGTTTTCGCGGCGCAATATCAATTGCTCGATCAGTGAGAGCCTGGCGCGGTTCGTGCCGATCATGGAGGCGGCGAAGCAGCATGGGGTGAGTGTGCGCGGGTATGTGTCCTGTGTGCTGGGCTGCCCTTATGAGGGTAACGTCGCGCCGGAGCAAGTGGCGCTGGTCGCGCGCGAGCTGTATGCCATGGGCTGCTATGAAGTGTCCCTGGGCGACACCATCGGCACCGGGACGGCCGGTGCTACCCGCAAGTTGATCGAGGTGGTCTCCGCCGATGTACCACGGGAGAAACTCGCCGGGCATTACCACGACACCTATGGCCAGGCCATGGCCAATATCTACGCCAGTTTGCTGGAAGGGGTGTCGGTGTTCGACAGCTCGATCGCCGGTCTCGGCGGCTGCCCCTACGCCAAGGGCGCCAGCGGTAACGTGGCCACTGAGGACGTGATTTACCTGCTCAACGGCTTGGGTATCGACAGTGGAATCGACCTTGAGGCGTTGATTGTGGCGGGTCAGCAGATCAGCACGGTGCTGGGACGCGCCAGTGGGTCGCGGGTGGCCAGGGCGCGTAGCGCGCAGTGAGTGGGCGGATGTGTCGGGGTGTTACCGCGGGGACGGAATGTGGGGGACAAGCGAGTAACACGGAAACAAATGTGGGGAATCTGCAGTTGAGAAAAACCGCTGAAAAACTCAACTCATTGATTTTAAAGGATTTTTAAAAGTTGGCACGGCTCCTGCTATCTCTATGGCATAACAAGAACAAAAAAAAACGTTCCACCCCTAATAAAAATAAGACGTAACGACTCTGACATAACAAAAACAACACGGCAGAGACGCAGCTAACAGATTTTTTTGGAGAGGATGTGCTTTTCAGGGTGCTTTTCGGAGTGACCCGCAACCGGGCAGAGAAGAATAAAACTACCTTCAGGTAGCTCCCGAACTGGTTGGATCGCTTGGCGAGAAAGTAGATCAGCGCTCAAAAAAATACGTTTGCTCTTGATCCCGGATGGGGGTCGATAAAAACAGCGGTAAAGGGTCACGGTTGCTAAAAACAAAAACAGACCGCCCCTCAATAATAAAAAAAGAGCACGTCACGACAAAATTAAAGGGGAGCTTCGGCTCCCCTTTGTGCTTTCTGGTGTTTGTGTTCCCCTCCCCCCTACGAAACCCGTCCGGCCCTGCTTCCACTCCTGAAGGCCTCCCAAATTGCCTGAGCAGACCTTCCACGCGAAATCCACGCTCATCAGCCCGAGTCGCAAATGCTCTTGTTGAGGCGGGAAACTTTGCCAGGAAATGACATTTGTCGAAAAAATTGGAATTGGACTGCGATCCCGGAACGTATCGCTGAAAATCGATCTACCGGGTCGACGCACTACTGCCTGGGAGAGGCGCGTCAACGAGCGGTTGAAAGACATTAAGGGGTAGGTTTCACGCTGTAGTTCGGACGGTCACGGAAAGGTTTTGATTAAGCTCCCTGATTTCCTCATTGCGTCTGACTATGTCGTCGTGGAGACGTGTGCGGATGGGTCCTGCTGGTTGGATCCTGATGAGTTCTTGAATTTGCTGAATTTCCACATGAAGGGCTTCGATTCGGCGCTGACGATCTGCCGGCGGCATTAGTCGCCTGGCGTCCTCAAAATAGCCAGGCGGTGGCTCCACTGGGATATAGGCTTGAGGTGCATCGTTTAATTCTGATTGTGCCATGCCACTGTAAGGCCTTGAAGGCGGCGCCTCTGAATACGGAGGAGGTTCAGCAGGAGCCCTGCTTGCTCGAGGTGGCGTGACACCTATTGGAGTTTGAACTGCGGTATCGGTGTACTGAATTGCTTGGGCCCTACGCGGTGTTCGTCTTAGCGAGTTGAGCAATTTCCTCCAGAAATGGCCTGTAGGGTCAACTCGATTAACCGGATCCCCTACGCAATAGGCATATGCATTCAATCCGCCCTTTCCGAACGGACTCCAAGTGTCAGGGCTGTTGAACCGCATCAACACCGGATTAAACGCCCGATAGCCATTCCCTAACAAATAGTGCCCGGTTACCAGGTCGGGCTGTTCGCCATTGAAGGCGAGCAGGCTGAACAAACCGCCTTCGAGGACACGATGGCCATAAGGTGTGTAGGCGAAGGGTTGAGGCGGTGTTACGTCAAGTACATTCAATACCGAACGTTGTTGATCCGTGGCGAGCAGGGACGTTTTCACGGTGTCATCCTGTCTCTGTTGGTGTGACAGCAGTTGATCTTCGTGCTGCATGATCGAACGCTGTATGGCGCCTTGAATCTCGGTGGCCAATCGATCTTTGAGGTAGAAACGCTGGGCGTTGGCTTGCGCTGACGGTAGGCAATCAACCAGTCGATCGAGGGATCGTATTGATAACGGCAGAGGATTTGCGGGTCGGTCTGCATGAGGCTGCTCCGTGAAGGACTGCGTCGATTCAGAGTTTTTTACTGTGATGCAATCGTCAAGAATTGCCTACTGGCAGAACTGATAGTGGGGAGCTTTGTCCGGCTGTCATCCCCAACTCGCTGACAGGTTTGGCATGAAGGCTAAAAAGGTGTGTGCTTGCAGGCGGGAGCGGTGTGTCTGGCTGCATAGCTGCTGGATGTACCGGCCTCTTCGCTGGCAAGCCAGCTCCTACAGGGGGCGCGGTGGTCACGAGACTTGGGGCATCCCCGATCAACTGTAGGAGCCGGCTTGCCGGCGAAGGCGGTGGGTCAGTCGACGTTGTTGTTGTCTGATACTCCGCTTTCGCTGGCAAGCCAGCTCCTACAAGGGATTTTGCTCAGGTTTTGTTGAGGCTCAGTTCTTCGATGCTGATTTCGCGCATGCGGAATTTCTGGATTTTGCCGGTTACGGTCATTGGGAATTCGTCGACGAATTTGAAGTAGCGCGGCGTCTTGAAGTGGGCGATGCGTTCTTTGCACCAGGTTTGCAGTTCTTGCTCGGTGGCGCTGTGGCCGGGGTGGAATTTGATCCAGGCGACGATTTCTTCGCCGTAGCGCGAGCACGGGATGCCGATCACTTGCACGTCGGCCACGGCCGGGTGGGTGAAGAAGAATTCTTCCAGCTCCCGTGGGTAAATGTTTTCACCGCCGCGGATGATCATGTCCTTGTTGCGTCCGGCGATGTTCACGTAACCCTCGTCGTTCATGCTCGCCAGGTCGCCGGTGTGCATCCAGCCGGCCTGGTCGATGGCTTCGGCGGTGCCTTGCGGGTTGTTCCAGTAGCCGAGCATCACGCTGTAGCCGCGGGTGCACAGTTCGCCGATGGTGCCGCGGGGTACCAGGTTGCCGGCCTCGTCGATGATTTTGCTTTCCAGTTGCGGCTGGGTACGGCCGACGGTGGTGACGCGCAGTTCCAGATCGTCCGAGGGGCCGGTCTGCAACGACACCGGGCTGGTTTCGGTCATGCCGTAGGCGATCTGGACTTCACTCATGTGCATGTCGGTGATGACCCGGCGCATCACTTCGATCGGGCAGGTGGCCCCGGCCATGATCCCGGTGCGCAGGCTCGACAGGTCGAATTCGGCGCGTTGGGGTTGGTCGAGCATGGCGATGAACATGGTCGGGACGCCGTAGAGCGCGGTGGCTTTTTCTTCGGCGACGGTGGTCAGGGTCAGCAGCGGATCGAAGGCGTCATTGGGGTAGATCATGGTGCTGCCGTGGGTCATGCAGCCCAGGTTGCCCATGACCATGCCGAAGCAGTGATACAGCGGCACCGGGATCACCAGCCGATCCTCGTGGGTCAGGCCGAGGCTTTCGCCGACCATGTAGCCGTTGTTGAGGATGTTGTAGTGGCTGAGGGTCGCGCCCTTCGGGAAGCCGGTAGTGCCGGAGGTGTACTGGATGTTCACCGCCTGGTCGAAATGCAGGCTGTCCTGGCGTTCGTGCAGTTGCTCGGCGGACACGTTATTGGCGAGTTCGGTCAGTTGCGACCAGGGCAGGAAACCTGACGGCGGCTGGGCGTCGAGGCTGATCACTCCGCGCAGGTCCGGCAGGCGTTCGCTGTGCAATTGGCCGAGGGTGTGTTCTGCCAGTTCCGGCACCAGGCCTTGCAGCATGCCGTGGTAGTTGGAGGTCTTGAAGGCGCCGGCGCAGACCAGCCATTGGCAGCCGGATTGCTTGAGGACGTATTCCAGTTCGGAGCTGCGGTACGCGGGGTTGATGTTGACCAGGATCACGCCGATTTTCGCGCTGGCGAACTGGCTGATGCACCATTGTGCGCAGTTGGGGGCCCAGATGCCGAGGCGATCACCGGTTCGCAGGCCCAGGGCCAACAGCGCCCGGGCATGCAGGTCCACGGCGTCGGCCAGTTGCTGCCAGGTGTAGCGCAGTTGTTGGTGGCGCACGACCAGCGCCTCCCCGGTCGGGTAATGCGCGACGGTGTTGTCGAACGCCTGGCCGATGGTCATCGCCAGCAAGGCTTTGTCCTGTGAACCGCGGGTGTAGCTGCGCTGCGGGCTTGCGGTGGGTTGATCCATGACGACCCCTATTGTCTTTATTAATGGGTTGCGGACGGTTTCCCTGTGAGGCGGGTTTGTTTGTGAAGAGGTCGGCGTGTTCAACATTGATGTCGACTGATCTGACGTCTTCGCTGGCAAGCCAGCTCCTACAGGGGTTCAGCTGCGGATGGTCCCTTGTAGGAGCTGGCTTGCCAGCGAAGAGGCCGGCAAATTCAACATCGATGTTGACTGGACTGACGTCTTCGCTGGCAAGCCAGCTCCTACAAGGGGGTCCGTGGTTGCCTCTTGAACTGGCTCTAATGTCGCTCAAGTTGACGTTAACGTAAAGGGTGATTGACAGCCATTCGTCTCAGGTTTACGTTAACGTAAAGGTGAGAGCCGAATCGCGGTCCTCCCCTACCCTACAAAAAAGCCAAAAGGTGACCCATGAGCTATCCCTCCCTGAATTTTGCCCTCGGTGAAACCGTCGACATGCTGCGCGATCAGGTTCAGGCCTTCGTTGCCAAAGAGGTCGCTCCGCGCGCCGCTCAGATCGACATCGACAACCTGTTCCCGGCGGACCTTTGGCGCAAATTCGGCGACATGGGCCTGTTGGGGGTCACCGTACCGGAAGAGTACGGCGGCGCTGGCCTGGGTTACCTGGCGCACGTGGTGATCATGGAAGAGATCAGCCGCGGCTCGGCGTCGGTGGCGTTGTCCTACGGTGCGCATTCCAACCTGTGCGTGAATCAGATCAACCGCAACGGCAATCACGAGCAGAAGACCAAGTACCTGCCGAAGCTGATCAGCGGCGAGCACATCGGCGCCCTGGCCATGAGCGAGCCGAATGCCGGCTCCGACGTGGTGTCGATGAAGCTGCGCGCCGACAAGCGCGGCGATCACTACGTGCTCAACGGCAGCAAAACCTGGATCACCAACGGTCCGGACGCCAACACTTACGTGATCTACGCCAAGACCGACCTGGAAAAGGGACCGCACGGCATCACCGCGTTCATCGTCGAGCGCGATTCCAAAGGCTTCAGCCGCAGCAACAAATTCGACAAGCTCGGCATGCGCGGCTCCAACACTTGCGAGCTGTTCTTCGATGATGTGGAAGTGCCGCAAGAGAACATCCTCGGCGTGCTCAACGGTGGCGTGAAAGTGTTGATGAGCGGCCTCGACTACGAGCGCGTGGTCCTGTCTGGCGGCCCGACCGGGATCATGCAGGCCTGCATGGACCTGATCGTGCCGTACATCCACGACCGCAA
>Ga0213829_1002520_pt1 | contig 11929 bp, 13 predicted proteins | sample MC6MC0896MG_FD_180665 | JGI IMG/M metagenome (GOLD analysis project Ga0213829, IMG submission 180665) | Enriched soil aggregate microbial communities from Iowa State University, Ames, United States - MC6-MC0896-MG | ecosystem: Environmental > Terrestrial > Soil > Unclassified | place: USA: Iowa...
ATTTAGAGCAGTATTTGGGTGTTAAACACGTAATTCCTTGTGCCAACGGAACCGATGCTTTGCAAATTGCAATGATGGGCTTGGGTTTAAAACCGGGCGATGAGGTTATTACTGCTAATTTTACTTTTGCTGCAACCGTTGAAGTTGTTGCGTTGTTAGGATTGATTCCTGTTTTGGTTGATGTAGAAGAAGATTCTATGAACATATCGGTAGATGCCATTAAAAAGGCAATTACACCAAAAACCAAAGCAATTGTTCCGGTTCATTTATTTGGTCGCGCAGCAAATATGGATGCGATTATGGAAGTTGCCACAGCACATAATTTATTTGTTATAGAAGACAATGCGCAGGCAATAGGGGCAAATTACACGGCAGCAAATGGTACAAAAACAAAAGTAGGAGCCATTGGTCATGTTGGCGCAACGTCGTTTTTTCCTTCTAAAAATTTAGGATGTTATGGCGATGGTGGTGCGATCTTTACAAACAATGATGAGTTGGCACATACTATTCGCGGAATTGTAAACCACGGAATGTACGAACGTTATCATCACGATGTGGTGGGCGTAAATTCACGTTTAGACAGTATTCAGGCAGTAGTTTTAAATGCAAAATTACCACTTTTAGATACATACAATACAGCTCGAAAAAATGCTGCAAAGGCTTATAACGATGCTTTTTCTGTGAATGAAAACATTATTACACCTGCATTTGATATTGATGGAGACGATCACGTTTTTCACCAATATGTTATGAGAATCACCAACGGAAAACGCGATGCACTTTTAACTCATTTGCAGGAAAAAGGAATTCCGTGTGCTATTTATTACCCAATTCCGTTACACAAACAAAAAGCGTATGCCGATGCTCGCTATAACGATGCCGATTTCCCGGTAACCAATATGTTCGCAGAGCAGGTTATTGCTTTACCAATGCATACCGAATTAGAAAAAGATCAGATTGATTTTATAACTTCAACGGTTTTGGATTTTATTAAATAAGATTTAAAACAAATTCATTTATTAATTTTAAAAACAAAAACATGGGCAAATTTGTTGTAAGTAAAAGAAAAAACGAAGAGTTTCAATTTAATTTAAAGGCTACTAACGGACAAATTATTTTATCGAGCGAAGGTTACACAACCAAAGCAGCTTGTATGAATGGTATTGAATCTGTAAAGAAAAACAGCCAGGACGAAAGTAAATTTGAAACTTTAGAAGCTAAAAACGGAAAACATTATTTCAATTTAAAAGCTACAAACGGTCAAATCATTGGTTCAAGCCAAATGTACGAATCATTGGCAGGATGCCAAAACGGTATCCAATCGGTTATGAATAATGCACCTGATGCTGAAGTAGTAGAAGAATAGTAGAAAAAGTATTTTAAAATTTAAAACTCCTGATAAAGTAAATTTATTTAGGAGTTTTTTTATGATAGATATTAATGCGTGTATTATAATATTCTGATTTTTTTATTACATTTAATAAATTTAAAAAATAATTGTAATGGGTATTGTAAAAGTAATTGAAGTAATCGCTCAATCTGAAATAAGTTTTGACGATGCAGTTAAACAGGCAGTTGCAGAAGCATCTAAATCAATAAGAAATATTGATTCTGTTTATGTGAAAGATATGAAATGTCACGTAAACAATGGCAAAATTTCAACTTATGGTGTTATTTGTAAAGTGTCATTCAGAGTAGAATAAAACTAAAAGTCCTCAATTGAGGACTTTTTTTTAGTTTTATATTTAGTCATGCTGAACTTGTTTAACTACGTTGAATCTTCGATTTCAGCATCTCAAATAAAAGTTTAGAATGCGACCCTGAAACGAGTTCAGGGTGACAAGATTGTGTTAATCATATTTTTCGTCTTGGTCATGCTGAACTTGTTTCAGCATCTCACAAGTAACTAAAATAACTTTAGGGTTTCTAAATTAGGATTGATTGATTTTATCAAATTTAGTTTCCATTCTTTTTTCCAATTCTTAAGTTGTTTTTCTCTAATAATAGCTTGATTAATATCATTGAAAACTTCAAAATATATCAAATCTGTTAGGTTGTATTTCGATGTAAATATTGAACCCTCATGATTATTATGTTGTGAAATTCTATTATTTAAATCATTACTTACACCAACATAAAATGTTGTTCTGAATTTATTAGTAACGATATAAACATAATATTCTTTCATAGTTTACTATTGAGGTGAGACCCTGAAACAACTTCAGGGTGACAAGATTGTACTTTATATCAAAAATATTTCGACTAATATTACAAAACCAATTCTTTATACAACTTATCAAACGTAGCATCTAAATCGGCCGATAAACCTGGGTGCGGGCGTGATGATTGAATGCTTGAACTTTTTACAGCAGTAATCCAACGGAATTTTTCATCGGACTCTAAAGCAGCAATTGGTCCGCCGTCTTTGGCACCTGAACAAATTTTAGCAAACGATTCTAAATTTTCTTTTAATTGATTTAAATCGAATTCATTGCAGAAACTTCTTATTTTTTCTTCGGGAATTTGATAATCAAACCGAATGTATCGTTTTCTTTTACTGAATAAAATCAAACCGATATTTATAAATTCTTCGCGTTCAACCTTTGGAACAACTCGAATTACAGCATATTCGTAAACAACTTTATCTTGCATCTTGAGCAGCTTTTAGAAAGATATCGGCATGCGCCAATCGGTTCGACAAAAATTGATAATACACTTCACGAATTTCTTCGTTGCTTGGACCTTCCTGCCAGTTTAGAAATTCATCGGGAATTATGTTTACCAGTTCACGCAATACGTTGTTGTTCAATTTCGCAGTGAATTCGGTATGCGCCTCTTGCAATTTTGTTGCTTTTTTAATAAGCGCGTGATCTTTTATCAACGGAAAAGGCGTTGCAGATGTTTTCTCCCAATTATCCCACGAATGTTGAAAGTAAAACGATGCACCGTGATCTATCAGCCATAATTCTTTATGCCAGATCAGCAGATTGGTATTGCGAAACGTGCGATCCACATTGGTAATAAAACTGTCTAACCATACAATTTTTGAAGCTAATAATTCCTCGCAATCGTTTGTAGCAACATCGTACGTAACGGCACCTGAAAGGTAATGCAGACCTAAATTTAATCCTTTACTGAATTTCAATAAATCCTGAATTTCTTCGTCGCCTTCGGTTTGTCCAAAAGCTTCATCTAATTCAATAAAAACCAGTTCGGGTACGGGTAATCCTAAATATTGTGCGATTATTCCGCCCAATAATTCTGAAATTAACGCTTTAACACCGTGACCTGCACCGCGAAATTTTATCACGTATTTAAAATCGTCACAGGCTTCTGCCAAAGCGGGTAACGAACCGCCTTCTCGTAAAGGGGTAATATATCGGGTAACTGTTACAGTTCGTAATTTTGGGATCATGTTGAATTATTCTAAGTGGAAAGAAATATTGTCAATATATTCTAAATTATTTTTAGATTTAGTATGTTTTTTAATTATTTTGAGAATTTCACCTATTCTATCTAAGTCGTTTCTTTCTAAAATTAAATAATTGTCTGTAGAAAAGATTTGATTTTCTTTGATTATGTCAACTTCATACATAATGCCATCAAATCTAATTCCCTGATATTTGTCGGGATTGTTTAAAAGATCCTGATTTGTTTGTTTAATAGAGTTTGAAAAATTATTATCTAGATGGAATTTTATGGTATTCATTTCTTTTTAACTTAAATCAATATGAACAAAATCAAGTTCTTCAATTTTTTCATACTCAAAATGTTCATCACAATCTTTTTCGTAAACGGATAGGTATTGTAAACTACTAAATCGTATTAATTTATTTTTTAAATCAATGTAGATTTCTGAAGGATATCCAGCTAGATATGGATAAATCTCAATCTTCACAAAATCCAATTCAGGTTTGTCTTCTTTAGGTTTACAACCAATTAACAAGATTAGAAATAATAAACTTAAAAACTTCATAAATATTTTTCTTTAATGATATAACAAGATTTTAGTGAGTGTTTTTTTCTTCAAGCCAATGAAACGTTGGTTTGTAACTAAAGTTCTTAACTTTCAAAACACCAGAACGCATTGCAATATATAAATCATTTTTAATAATAACTGATGAGGTAGGGTAGAATATTCCTATATTGAAAGGGAAGGTTAAAATGGTATTTAAAGAAGCGTCTTGATTTATTGTAAGCATCTTTTCATGAGTTATAATATATGTATTTTGAAGATGTTTAAAGAGAATTTCAGGAGAGGCTTCTAAATTTTCAATATATGTAGCTTTCCATTTTCTTTTAAATTTTAGTTTATAAATAGAGCCTCGTGATAAAGCTAAATGTGAAAGCCCACATGCAACAAACAACTCACCTTCTAACTCAAAGAAATATTTCGCGTGTCTGATAGATTCCATTTCGTAAGCTTTTTTTCCATCGTTTGAAATGAAATAAAAATCACTACCATGTTCTCCATTTAAATATGAGAGGAAATAGCCATTAAATACATTTTTGAAAATACGACCGCCATAGTTTTTACCTATTTTACTTTCAATAAATTCATCTGAAAAAGGTATTGAATCACCTATTATTGTTGGTGAAGTTTGTTTCGAAATTCTGTAATTAAGACTGTCATTGATAATTGTATAAGATATTTCGTTTTGCGGATGTTTATATCTATCAATTGATTTTTTGCTTTCAACCCAATTATTTAAATCTATCGTTTGAGAATAGGTTAGGGTTGTAATAAGAAATAAAAATAAACTTGAAAACTTCATAACTATTTTTCTTTAAAGATATAAAAAAACGACTTCTGTTTTTGAAGTCGTTTTAAGTTTAAGCTTTTATAGTTTCTGCGTCTTTATTGATTTTGTTAATCAAGCCCATTAAAACCTTACCAGGACCAACTTCGGTAAACGATGTAGCTCCGTCGGCAATCATCTGCTGTACAGATTGTGTCCAACGAACCGGAGCGGTTAACTGCGTGATTAAGTTTTTCTTGATTTCAGCAGGATCTGAAACTGCACTTGCCGTTACATTTTGATACACCGGACAAGTTGGCGTATTAAAAGTTGTAGCTTCAATAGCAGCAGCCAACTCTTCGCGAGCAGGTTCCATCATTGGCGAGTGAAAGGCACCACCAACAGGCAAGATCAATGCACGTTTTGCACCGGCTTCCTTCATTTTTTCGCAAGCTAGCTCCACCGCTTTTGTTTCGCCCGAGATTACCAATTGTCCAGGACAGTTGTAATTTGCTGCTACAACAACACCGTCAATTGATGCACAAATATCTTCCACTATTTTATCATCTAAATTTAAAACCGCAGCCATTGTAGATGGAGTAATTTCGCATGCTTTCTGCATTGCCATTGCACGTTTTGATACCAATTGCAACGCGTCTTCAAAAGAAAGCGTTCCGTTTGCTACCAAAGCAGAAAATTCTCCTAACGAATGTCCTGCAACCATTTCCGGATTAAAATCGGTCAAGGTTTTTGCCAAAATTACCGAGTGTAAAAATACAGCAGGCTGTGTTACTTTGGTTTGTTTTAATTCTTCATCGGTACCGTTGAACATAATTTCGGTAATGTTAAAACCTAAAATTTCATTGGCTTTATCGAACAATTCTTTTGCAATTGTGGATGTTTCATATAAATCTTTACCCATTCCAACGAATTGGGCACCCTGTCCGGGAAATACGTATGCTTTCATTTGTTATTAGTTTGTTGCTACAAAAATAGCAAATTAATAGATAAAAAAAAGTCCGTTTTAAAACGGACTTTTATATGTTGTACTCACTTAAATTTTATTGTAAAACTTTTGCACGGTTATCTTCGATTTTTGCATTTTGATACAATGCACTGAAAACCATGTTTTGAGCCATTTGGCGGTTGTTTGTTCCTACTTTTTGTTTGTAAGTTAAGTAGTTAGGTAAATCAACAGCTTTAGTAACATTTTTGGTTTTAACTATGTAAACTCCGTTACTACCATCGATTAATTTTGATGTTTCGTTTGGCTTTCTACCTAACGCTACACCTACAACCAAAGGCTCTTGGAAACCATTAACCATTGGGTTTGCACCTGTAACTTCAATAGCATTTACAATTCCTGCTTTAGCATTTTTAGAAACTTCTTCTAAAGTATTTCCTGCCATTTGCTTGCGAATAATAGCTGCTTTTTTCTCTTTAATTAAAATTGGTTCAACAGTTTGGCGTGCATCATCAGCATCCATTACTTCAGAATCGTTGATACTAACTAACTTCACAACTAAATATCCATCAGCAGAATCAAATTTCTTAACATCGCCAATGCTTGTTTTTTTGTTAGATGCCCAACGGATAGCTTCAGCTTGTGTTCCTTCAACACCTGTTAACTGATCGTCGAAAGGATCAATTTTTGTAGCAGGGAACGAAACCAAACCTTGTGCTGTTGCTTGTTTAGCGAAATCGTTGCTGTTGCTTTCTACACTTTCTAAAAACTTGTTAGCCTGTGCATAAATACGGTCTTCTGTTTTTGTAGATGATTCGATTTTTTTAGCGATAGTTGCCAATTGAACACCTTCTTTTTCGTTTACTTTATCAACTTTTAATACGTGGAAACCAAAGTCAGATTCTACCATTCCTAATTTTCCAACAGGATTATTAAAAATGTACTGATCAAAACTTGGAACCATTTGTCCTTTGTTGATGTTTGGATATTTACCGCCAGTTGCTTTAGAACCGGTATCGTTAGTGTTTTCTGTAGCCAAAGCAGCAAAATCTGCACCGCCTTGTGCTTGTTTCAATAAAGCTTCCGCTTTTGCTTTTGCTTCTTCTTTTGTTAAAGTAACTGCTGCGTCTGCTCTGTCTGCACCTTTGTAAGCAATTAAAATGTGAGAAGCATCAACAGTTTCTGCTGTGTTTTTCTTTGCAACTACTTTAGATACCGCATAATAATCGTTAAATAAATACGGACCGTAAATTGAACCTGTTGGTGCAGCGAATAATTTTTCTGCATGTTCTACCGGTAACTGCTCTTTTGCGTAGTAAGTAGAATCAAAAGGAACGTCAGAATTTTGGTTTACGAATGCTTTAATATCTGTAGCTTTTGCAAATCCTGAAATGGTGTCGTTTTTACCTGTTGTTTTGTTGAAAACAATTGAAGGTTTCAATAAATCGTCGATGATTTGTTTTGATGCAGCTTCGTCTTCTTGAGAAGGTTTGTTCGCAACAAAAACATATTCTACCTTACGTGAAGGTGTAGTTTTAAACTGTTTTGCGTGTTTTTTAACGTATGCGTTGATCTCGTCGTTAGTTACTTTTGCCTGATCGTCGTTAATTGAAGAAAAAGGAATAGTAACATAATCAAAAGATACTTTTGTAGCTTCGTTTTTGTAAACCATTTTAGCTTCGGCAGTCGTTGTAACAATCGCACCTTTAATCATGTTAAGGTACATTTGCTCTTTAGCAACTGTTTCTAACTGTTTTTCGTAAGCTAACCAAGCATTCCACTGTTGTGGACCTTGCGCTTTCATTTGAGCTAAAAATGTGTTGAATTTATTGATGTCGAACTTACCTGCATCATTTAAGAATTGAGGGTTTTGAGCGAAACTTGGATCTGTTTTTAAAACATTTATCAATTGATCTTTTCCTAAACGCAATCCAGCTTTATCTAACTGCTCGGTAAACAAAATAGTACGAACTTCGTTCGACCAAACCTGATTGTGCAGTTGCGAACCTTTGCCACGACCACTTTGTTCTAAATTCTGAATTTTGTTGGAATAGTCGGCTGCCGAAATTGCAACACCATTTACTTCACCAACATTGCGAGAAGTAAAATTAATGCCTCCTTCAAACAAACCGCCAATAATAAAAGCGAATAAACTTAATCCGATTACTCCGATAAGTAAACCAGATTTCTCTCTAATTTTCTGTAAAACTGCCATTTTATATAATGTGTAATTTTTTCAATGAGCGAAAATACAATTATCTGTTAAATAAAAAAAGGGAATAAAAAAAAATGCATCTTTTTTTGATGCATTATTGTAATTTAGTTAGCGCAACCGTTTTAATTCGGGTATTTGTTGCTGCCAGAATTTTTATTTTGAACGATTTAATCGTAATTGTTTCTTTTGCTTTCGGGTGACGTTTTAAATGGTGAAAGATAAATCCACCTAAAGAATGATAATGTTCCGATTCGGGAATTACCACATCGAATTTTTCTTTTAGATCGTCGATGTCCAAACTTGCCGAAAAAATAAAATCGGTATCCGAAATCTGTTTTGCGATCAATGTATCGTCATGTTCATCGGTAATTTCACCAAAAAGTTCTTCGATAATATCTTCTAAAGTAACCAAACCAATAATGTCGTTATCGGTATTTTTTACAAGCGCAATCGATTTTTTACGAATGGTTAAGGTATTCAACAGATCTTTGATTAAAAGATCGTCATAAACATAAACGAACGGACGAATAAAATCTTCGATAGGCTGTTGCAGTTGCAGTAAATCGTAAGTGTGCAGATAGCCAATAAAGTGTTCGTTGGTATCGTTTATAACTAGAACTTTAGAAAAACCAGTGTCTACAAACTTTTTACGGATAATTTCAATATCATCATTTTCATTGATGTATTCAAACTCATTTCTTGGCGTCATGATTTCTTTGACCTTGACTTTAGGAAAAGACAGTGCGTTTTTTAAGATCTCGAATTCGTTTTCTAATTGTTCCTGCTGGCTGCTTGCCTGAATCTGTTGGGAAATGTAAGTGCCTAAATCGCCGGTGCTTAAAAGATTGAATTCAGTATCTTTTGCGTAAGGATATTTTCGTTCTAAAGATTTTTCGCTTATCGAAATAAAAAATTGGGCAATGGTTCCGAAAAGTTTCAGGATAACCTGAATAAACGGTTTTGCTGTCAGGATAATTTCATTAGCAAACGGTTTTACAAAAGCTTGCGGAATAAATTTAGAAATAATGTACAGCAGAAATAGAAAAAGTAATACTTTCCATAAATCGTCAAATTCGTACGAATTTAGAAAAGTAGTAAAAAAAAGCAGACTTAAAACGGTGGTAAAAATACTTTTGCCAACTTTTAAAGCGCCGATAAATAATCGAGGCTGTTCGGTAACGGTTTTTAAGTAATGATTGTCTGTGTCTGTTTTTTTAGACTCTAAATTAAGGTAGATTTTATTTGCGTTAGAATAAGCAACCATTAATCCGGAACAGATTAACACGGCAATGCTAAGAAATATAAATCCAAAAGTTACCATTTAGCTATTGTTTGTTTTGGGGCAAACGGTTAATACTTCGCAACCTGAATATAAACATAAAAATTGCAATACCAGCCAATAGAAGTCTTACTAAATAATCTTCGCCACTACTATACGCACGGTATGCTTCGTAAATAAAAAACAAGGCAAATACTAAGTAAATGTAAGCTATAATTTTATAAATTTTCATCTTTAATGTCTTTTAGTTCGGCACGGTTTTGCTGTGCATTTACAATTTTAAAATTTTGATCGAAATCAACACCGATTCCTTCAAAAAAGCTTTTATTCTTATCGGTAACCTTAAAATAATGTTCGGTAAAGAACCAATTGTTCTTTTGGTCGTAATACATTTGCTGTGTCTGCATTATTTTACCGTCGTGCGACGTAATTTTTACATCGCCCACCAAATTAATAATTCCCGTTTTATTATAAACAGTTGCCTGTTTTGCAACTATAAAATTTTTGTTTCTGTTACTGTCATAAACCGTAACCTTTATACCTTTTGGAAAGTGGTTAAAAGAATACTTTGCCTTTCCGTAATCTAACATTTTTACAGCATAAAGTTCGGCTTTTATTTTGGCAGAATCCGTGTATTTAACATTTATGGAATCTGCTTCGCCGGTAGGATACAGCTGCTTTTTGTTTAAATTCTGAATGTCTTTTAAATCGTTGTTACAAGCAGAAAATATAAAAGCAAATACTATAATATGTGCAAAATATTTTTTCAATTAGTTAAATTTTCTGCGTTTAAACCAAACATCGCTAAAAGAAAAACCAACGTGAACGCCGTAGTAATTCTCTTTAATCAAGCCCATATTTGTATTTCCTTTTTGTCCGTATTCAAAACCAATATTGATATTAGAATTGTACATCATTGTTTTACTGAAGGGAACAGGTAAGCCAATACCAATGTTTGTATTGTAACCTTTAATTTCCTGATTGTTTATAACCAAACCTGTGTTTTCGTAATTTATACCAGCACGGTACGAAATCTTTTCAAAATAACTTTCAAATGAATTGTATTTCGGAGTGTAAAAACCACCTAATCCAATTTTCATATAATCGTTATAACGTGCGTTTTCGTACTTGTAGAAATTGTTGTACTTTGATGTTTGTGTTGCAGTGTATTCTGCACCAACAAACCATTTTAAATGATTGCCAATACCTGCACCAATAGAATAATTCATTGGTAACAACATTTTTTCATCGTAATCTGTAGTCGTTCTAGAATCAATTTCAACAAAACCTAAATTGGTGTCAGCTTTAACGGTTGCCAATATACTTTCCTGATCATTTTTCAACTTCATTTCAGGGCTAAAAGTAGCAGTTGCAAATAAAGACAATTTGTTGTTTAAAGGTTGTTCAAAGTTTAAACCGGCATTAACAGCAAGTCCGCTGTAATTGTTTTTATTTCGTAAACGACTCCCGCGATCTAAAGGAACACCTTCGCCATTATCGGTTATAAATGTTATAGCGTTAGTTTCTGTATCACCAAAAATATAGGCTCCATCAACACCAATACTAAAATTTTTATTGATTTTATAACTTAAACCTAAAAACGTTCTGTTTAAACCACCTTCGCCAATAAATTGATTTGCTTGAGTAAAATTACCTGATTTGCTTGTATTCTGAATATTATATCCCACAAAAGAATACGGCATAATACCTACAGCAACTCTGAAATCGCCAGCCGGAAAAGCCATAGTCAGATAATCAAAAGATCCGCTTGTGGTTTTTTCTTTACTGTTTGCGTTTGATAAGTCGGTTGATTTGTAAGATGCACCTAATGAAAAAGTTGTAGCTTGCAGTTTAGAGTATGAAGCAGGATTTAACGTATTTATGTGTAAACTGTCAGTAAAAACAGCTAAAGAACCCATAGATTTTATTTCGTTTGATCCCTTAAAATGTTTCTCGCCAAAACCATAGTAAGAATAAGGAGAAGCGGTACCTTGTTGAGCGTAAGTATTTGATATACCCGCTAAAGCTACTCCCAATATAATTTTTTTAATCATTTGATACAATGTGTTGATGTAATAAAAATAAACTTTCTAATAAGAAGTTCGGATTGGCAAAGATGCTATTTTTTAAACGGTTTACCAAAAATTCGGAATTTCCGCCCGTTAAAATTACTGTTAAATTTTCATCGAGATGTTTAAAATGATCTATAAAGGCTTCAATCTCTGCAATTACGCCGTTTAAAACTCCCGATTGAATAGAGGTAGCAGTTGAATTTCCTACGAACGGATGTAGTTCTGAAATTTTTTCCAAAGGCAGATTTGCCGTATAATCGTTCAAACTTTTATATCGAAGTCCTATTCCTGGAGAAATAGCACCACCATGGTATTGGTTGGAACTATTAATAAAATCGTACGTAATGCAGGTTCCGGCATCAATTACCAGTCGGTTTTGGTTTGGATACTTCAATGTAGCACCAGCAGCCAGAACAATTCGATCAATTCCTAAAGTGGTAGGTGTACTGTATAAATTTTTAAAAGGAAGAAACGTTTCGTGCGTCACAGTAATTAAATTACCCAGTTTTTTAAGGTCTTCAATAGTTTCCAAAGATAAATCACCAACCGATGACAAGATAATATCCACACAATTCTCTATTCCTTGAATCTGTTTTGATATATTTTTTATCAATTTTTCGTTATTGGTAATAATTAACTGTTGCAACGTACTGTTTTCAT
>Ga0213829_1002524_pt1 | contig 11911 bp, 14 predicted proteins | sample MC6MC0896MG_FD_180665 | JGI IMG/M metagenome (GOLD analysis project Ga0213829, IMG submission 180665) | Enriched soil aggregate microbial communities from Iowa State University, Ames, United States - MC6-MC0896-MG | ecosystem: Environmental > Terrestrial > Soil > Unclassified | place: USA: Iowa...
GCGCGCGGGTCACGGCCTCCGGGCCCGTCCAGCCCGGCAGCACCTCGCCGCCGGCGACGAACTGCACCAGGAGCGGCCGGTCGTTGCCGTCGTTCTCCGGCTCGTGGCCGATGCCCACCAGCTCCGCTGTCGCCGTGCCGCGTTCGTTGAGCCGGCGCAGGGCGTACTTGCGGCCGCCCACGCTCGCCTTGTTCTTCGCCGCCTTGGCGACCGAGACGAACTCGCCGTCGTCGTCCGTGCGGCTCACCAGCTTGTAGACCATGCCGGCCGTCGGGGCTCCGCTCCCCGTGACGAGGGAGGTGCCGACGCCGTACGAATCCACCGGTGCGGACTGCAGGGCGGCGATCGCGTACTCGTCCAGATCGCTCGTGACCACGATCCGGGTGTTCACGGCGCCGAGTTCGTCGAGCAGCTGCCGGACCCACTGGGCCTGCGCCACCAGATCGCCGGAGTCCAGGCGCACCGCGCCCAGCTTGTCGCCGGCCAGGTCCACGGCCGTGCGCACGGCCGTTTCGACGTCGTAGGTGTCCACCAGAAGCGAGGTCTCCGCTCCCAGCGATTTCAGCTGTGCGGTGAACGCCTCGCGCTCCGTGTCATGCAGGAGGGTGAAGGAGTGCGCGGCGGACCCGAAGGTCTTCAGGCCGTAGCGCAGGCCGGCCTCCAGATTGGAGGTGCTGACGAAACCGGAGATGATGGCCGCGCGCGCGGCCGCCACGGCCGACTCCTCGTGCGTGCGGCGTGAGCCCATCTCGATGCAGGGCCGGCCCCGGGCGGCCAGCGCCATGCGGGACGCGGCCGAGGCGATGGCGCTGTCATGGTTGAGGACCGAGAGCACGTACGTCTCGAGGATGCAGGCCTCGGCGAAGGTCGACTCGATCACCAGGAGCGGGGAATTGGGGAAGTACAGTTCACCTTCCGGGTAGCCCCAGATGTCACCGGTGAAACGGTACGAGGCCAGGAAGGCCAGGGTCTTCTCATTCACCACACCCGTGCTGCGGAGGAACTCGAGCTCCTCGGGCCCGAAACGGAAGTTCCGGATGCCTTCCAGGAGCCGGCCCGTTCCCGCGACCACGCCATAACGGCGGCCGTCCGGAAGGCGGCGGGCGAAGACCTCGAAGACGGAACGCCGCTGCGCGGCGCCCGACTCCAGAGCCGCCTGCACCATGGTGAGCTCGTAATGGTCGGTATACAGCGAAGCGCGGGGATGCTGCCAGGATGTACTCACGAATCACACTTTATCCCCACGGCTTCCTCCACCGCTGGTTCCGTCCGGGGTAAGGGCCGGGCGACCCGCCGGGGACGCGAGCGGCTCCGGACACTGCCTAGAATGGACTAATGAATCCCACAGCCACGGCAGAGGTGCGGCTTGCCGCCCTGACGGACCCGGAGGTCCGTGAGGAGCAGGGCCTGGAGGAACGGACGCTCACGGACACCCCGTGGAATCTGGTGGTCTGGAATGACCCGGTGAACCTCATGAGCTATGTCAGCTACGTGTTCCGGAGCTACTTCGGCTACTCCCAGAAGAAGGCCGACAAGCTCATGATGGAGGTGCACCGCAAGGGGCGTTCCATCGTGGCGCACGGAGGCCGGGAGCGCATGGAGCAGCACGTGGTGGCGATGCACGGGTACGGCCTCTGGGCCACCGTGGAACGGGCCGGCGCCGGTGGAAAGGGACAGCATGGCTAAGACATTCGTACCGGGCAGCCGGGGCATCACGGGTTTCCTCGAAGAAGAGGAACGGGAGCTCCTGCGCAAGCTCTTCTCCGACGTCATCACGATGCTGGAGCCCGAGGCACTGGACTCGGAGGACCCGCTGGTCGCGCTGGTCGGGTTCGACCCCCATATCGCTCCTCCGGAGGACTCCGCGCTGCGCCGCCTCCTTCCCGACGGCGTGAAGGACGACGACGAGGCCGCCCTCGAGTTCCGCCGCTTCACCGAGCGCTCGCTGCGGGAGAGCAAGATCGGCGCACTGCGGGCCGCCTCCCTGGCGCTCGAGAGCAATGAGATCCAGCTGGACGCCGCCCAGGCCCGGAACTTCGCCATGGCCCTGAACGACGTGCGCCTGGTGGTCAGCGACCGCCTCGGCATCCGGACCGAGAGCGACGCCGAGGCCGTCCACGCCATGCAGGAGTGGTCCGACGCCGACGACCTCGAGACGTACCTCGCCGTGGTCTACAACTTCGTCAGCTGGCTCCAGGAATCCCTGGTCCAGGCCCTCGCCTACAGCCTCGACGACGAGCCGTCCCCTGCCGGGGAGAAGGGCGAGCGGGAGGACCGCGCATGAGCCTGCCGGGTTCTGAACTGCCGGCGTCCGCCGGGAATGAGGGCACGCAGCTGCCCCGGTCCGAACGCCCGATCGGGATCTTCGATTCGGGTGTCGGCGGCCTGACGGTGGCCCGTTCGGTCATCGATCAATTGCCCAACGAGGCCGTGCTGTACGTCGGCGACACCGCCAACGGGCCGTACGGTCCGTTGCCGATCGCGGAGGTCCGCGCCAACGCCCTGGGCATCATGGACGAACTCGTGGACTCCGGCGTGAAGCTCCTCACCATCGCCTGTAACACGGCGTCGGCGGCGGTGCTGCGCGACGCCCGCGAACGGTATGAGGCCCGGTACGGGATTCCGGTCATCGAAGTCATTCAGCCCGCGGTGCGCAGGGCGGTCTCATCCACCCGCAACGGCCGGATCGGGGTGATCGGCACCTCCGCCACGGTGGGGTCCCGCGCCTACGAGGACACCTTCGCGGCCGCCCCTGACCTGGAGGTCCTTTCGGTGGCGTGTCCCGAGTTCGTGCCCTTCGTGGAGGCCGGGGTCACCACGGGTCCGGAGCTTCTGGCCCTGGCCGAGGACTACCTGGCTCCGCTCAAGGCGGCCGGGGTGGACACGCTGGTCCTGGGCTGCACCCATTACCCGCTGCTCACCGGGGTCATCTCCTACGTCATGGGCGAGGATGTCACCTTGGTCTCCAGTGCTGAGGAGACGGCCAAGGACGTGTACCGTTCACTCATCAGGCACGGTCTGGAACGCCAGGACCCGGCCACACCGAAGCACCATTTCGTCGCGACGGGTGACGCCGCGGGGTTCGGGAAACTGGCCCGGCGATTCCTCGGTCCGGAGGTGGTCAGCGTGGAGCATGTGGATCATGTCTCGGCGAGCTATCCCACCGGAAGCCTGGCCAAGATCACACCGGAGATGCTGGAAGCGGCACGGGCGGCGGCCCGGCAGCCGCGCATCTCTCATTTCGTGGCGAACGCCGCGACGGACGGGGGACTGGGATGAAGCTGACCATCGTGGGCTGCACGGGGAGTTTCCCGGGGCCCGCCTCGCCGGCGTCGTGCTATCTCCTGACGGCTGACAGCGGTGGACGCCGCTGGAAGATCGTCCTGGACCTGGGCAGCGGCGCCCTCGGTTCGCTGCAGCGGTACACCGACCTCGAGGACATCGACGCGATCTTCCTGAGCCACCTGCACCCGGACCACTGCATGGACCTGTGCGGCCTGCACGTCGCAGTGCACTGGAAGCCGGGAGGCTGGGACCGCGGGCGCATCCCGGTGTGGGGACCGGAGGCGACGGCGGACCGGCTCGCCACCGCCTACGGCCTGGAGCTCGATCCGGGCATGCACGAGGACTTCGATTTCGGGTCCTGGACCGCCGAGAAGCCGGTCCAGGTGGGCCCGTTCACCGTGACCCCCTACGCCGTCAACCACCCGATCGAGGAGGCCTACGCCCTGCGCGTGGAGTGCCGCCAGGAGCTCGAAGACGGCACCGTCAAGGAGACCGTGCTCAGCTACTCGGGCGACACGGACAGCTGCCCCGCGCTGGTGGAGGCGGCGCGCGACGCCGATCTGTTCCTCTGCGAGGCCGCCTTCCAGGAAGGCCGTGACGATGCCATCAAGGACGTGCACCTGACCGGTAAGCGGGCGGGGGAGGCGGCCGTGGACGCCGAGGCCAAACGGCTCCTGCTGACGCACATCCCGGTGTGGACCGATGCGAACGCGGTCCTCTCGGAAGCCAAGGAGGTCTTCGGCGGCGGAGTCTCCGTGGCCGTGGCCGGGGTGCACTACCAGCTCTGACGGCCCGCGATAGGCTGGTGTCATGACCCCCAACCTTCCGCATGAGTCATCCCTGTCCGCCCCCGTGGTGCGCGCCGACGGGCGCAGCCCCGAGCAGCTGCGGCCCATCAGCATCACCCGCGGCTGGTCGAATCAGGCCGAAGGCTCGGCGCTGATCGAATTCGGCAACACCCGCGTCCTGTGCACCGCATCCCTCACCGAAGGGGTGCCGCGCTGGCTCAAGGGGGAGGGCCGCGGCTGGGTCACCGCCGAGTACGCGATGCTGCCCCGCGCCACGAACACCCGTTCCGACCGTGAGTCCGTGAAGGGCAAGATCGGCGGCCGCACGCACGAGATCTCCCGGCTCATCGGCCGGTCGCTGCGCTCCATCATCGACACCAAGGCGCTGGGGGAGAACACCATCGTCCTGGACTGCGACGTGCTGCAGGCCGACGGCGGAACCCGCACCGCCGCGATCACGGGCGCCTTCGTGGCGCTCGCCGAGTCCATCCGCTTCGCGCGGGAGAACAAGCTCATCGCCCCGAAGGCCAAGCCGCTGACGGACACGATCGCCGCGGTCTCCGTGGGCATCATCGACGGCGTGCCGATGCTCGACCTGCCGTACGTCGAGGACGTCCGCGCCGAGACCGACATGAACGTGGTAGTGACCGGCGGCGGCAAGTTCGTGGAGGTCCAGGGGACCGCCGAGGGCGCGCCCTTCGACCGGGACGAGCTGAACCGCCTCCTGGACCTCGCCCTCATCGGCACCAGCCAGCTGGCCGCCATCCAGCGGGAGACGCTCGGGGAGACCTTGGACGGCATCCTGTGACGACCCCTGAGTACACGGCTCCCCAGTACACGGTTCCGGAGGGCGCCCGCCTGGTGCTGGCCACGCGGAACGCCGGCAAGCTCAACGAACTGCGGGAACTGCTGCGCGGGCAGGTGCCCGGCCTGGACGTGGACACGCAGGTGATCGACGCCGCGACGGCGGGAGTGCCGGACGTGGTGGAGGATGGCACGAGCTTCGCCGAGAACTCCCTGCTCAAGTCGCGTGCCGTGGCGGCGGCGACGGGCCTGCCGTCCATCGCGGACGACTCCGGCCTGAGCGTGGACATCATGGGTGGCGCTCCGGGCATCTTCTCGGCCCGCTGGGCCGGCCGTCACGGTGACGACCAGGCGAACCTCGATCTGCTCCTGGCCCAGCTGGGCGACATCGCCGAGCCGCACCGCGGCGCCGCGTTCATCTGCGCCGCAGCGCTCACCGTGCCGCCGGTGGCAGGCGAGGAGGCGTACGACGTCGTCGAGTACGGCACGCTGGACGGCACCCTGCTGCGGGAGCCGCGCGGCGCGGGCGGCTTCGGCTACGACCCCATCCTGCAGCCGGAGGGCGAGACCCGCAGCTGCGCCGAGCTGAGCCGCGAGGAGAAGAACGCCATCAGCCACCGCGGCAAGGCTTTCCGGGCCTTGCTGCCCGCGATCGTGAAGGCGCTGTCCTAGGGCCGGATCCGTTCCTCAACGCATGAGCCCCCACTGGATTCCAGTGGGGGCTCATGTGCGTTCGGGTGGGCGGCCGGAGTCAGACCTTTCCGGACTTCCTCTTGTCCAGGAAGCCCTTGATGCCTTCGATGAGGATGGGCAGAACCGAGACGAGGACGATCACGATGAAGATCAGGTCCAGGTTCTTGGAGACCCACGGCACGCGGTCACCGAGGATGTAGCCGAGGAGGGTGACCCCGCCGCCCCAGAGCACGCCGCCTATCACGTTGAACAGGAAGAACTTCTTGCGGTCGTACTCCGCGACGCCCACGATCACCGGGACGAAAGTGCGGATGATGGGCACGAAGCGGGCCAGCACCAGGGCCTTGCCGCCGTGCTTCTCGAAGAAGACGTGGGCCTTCTCCACGTTCTCATGCTTGAACAGCCGGGACTCGGGTCGGTTGAAGAGTGCGGGGCCGGCCTTGCGGCCGATCAGGTAGCCGCACTGGTTGCCGATGATGGCGGAGATGATCACGAGGATGATCAGGGCCGCGATGTTGAATTTGATGGTCCCGGTGGCCACGAGGAGGCCGGCGGTGAACAGCAGGGAGTCGCCCGGCAGGAAGAATCCCACCAGCAGACCGGTCTCCGCGAAGACGATGCCGCAGACCAGCAGGACCACCCACGGTGCCAGGGCCGGATCGGCCAGGAAGATCTGCGGGTTCAGCCAGTCCGGCAGGAACGAAGCGGTCGGTACGGGTACACGCGCCATGGCGTGCAGGGTATCGGCGGCAAAAGAGGCATCAATCACCGTCCCAGACTACGGGTCTCCACTGGGGTTTCGCTGGACGTTCCCTCCACGGGCTTGCGTGACGGGTTCGGTGGTTCTATGGTTAGTTACATGAGTAATGAACCAGTGTGGTTGGGAGGTGTGCGGTGATCGACGACTCCGGCCCGATCTTTCTTCAGATCGCGGCTCTGATCGAGAACGACATCGTCTCGGGTGCTCTTCCGGAGGAATCCCAGGTGCCCTCGACCAACGAGTTCGCCCAGTACTACCGCATCAATCCGGCCACGGCTGCCAAAGGAGTGAACACCTTGGTGGAAGAAGGAATCCTGTACAAGCGCCGCGGCATCGGCATGTTCGTCGCCGCCGGCGCCCGGGACAAGCTGCTCGGCCGCCGCCGTGAGCACTTCAAGTCGCAGTTCGTGGAGCCACTCTGCCTCGAGGCCGGAAAGCTGGGCATCGCCCGCGCCGAACTCCTGGCGATGCTGGCCTCGGCGCTGGACGAGGGCGCCGCGGACGAGCACCACACGAGCACTCAGGGGAAGGCAACGTCATGAACGAACAGGTAGTCGTGAACCACCAGACAGTGGTCCAGGTGCAAGGCCTCGGCCGGAAGTACAAGGACGTCACCGCGCTGGACGAGGTGAATCTGGAATTCCGCCAGGACCGGATCTACGGCCTGCTGGGCCGCAACGGGGCGGGGAAGACCACCCTGATGTCGATCCTCACCGCTCAGGGCTTCCCGAGCAGCGGCACCGTCCGCGTGTTCGGCGAGGACCCGTATGAGAATGAGCGGGTCCTGCGCCGGATCTGCTTCATCCGGGAGTCGCAGAAATACCCGGATGACTTCACCCCGGCTCAGGCGTTCCAGGCCGCATCCCTGTTCTTCGCGGACTGGGACCAGGCTTTCGCCGAGCGGCTGGCGGAGGACTTCCAGCTGCCGCTCAAGCGACGGATCAAAAAGCTGTCCCGTGGCCAGCTCTCCGCCGTCGGGATCGTGATCGGCCTGGCCAGCCGCGCGGAACTGACCTTCTTCGATGAGCCGTACCTCGGCCTGGACGCCGTGGCACGCCACCTGTTCTACGACCACCTGGTCAAGGACTTCGCCGAGCATCCCCGCACGGTGGTGCTCTCCTCCCACCTGATCGACGAGGTGGCGAATCTCCTGGAGCACATCGTGGTCATCGACAAGGGCCGCATCATCATGGACGACGAGGCGGAGGAGATCCGCGGTTCGGCGGTCAGTGTGGCCGGACCTGCCGACGTGGTGGCCCCCTTCATCGACGGCTATCCCGTCCTCTTCGAGGAGCGGCTGCTCAACACCGTCTCCGTCTCCATCGCCGGGCGGCTCAGCCCCGCGCAACGCCGGGAAGCCGCCGAACTGGGACTCGCGATCGGACAGGTCTCGCTCCAGCAACTGGTGGTCCATGCCTCCCTGTCCGCCCAGGGCGCGGAGAGCTCATTGAACGACGCCGCCCGTCCCGGTCGCGGCGCGGACAGCAAGGAGGTGACCCGGTGAACAGGGTCCTCGCGGTGAGCCGCATGCAGCTGATCAACAAGTGGACGTTCCTGGGAATCCCGGCCGTCATCCTCGGTGGGGCGTTCGCTTTGTGCCTGGCGCTCTACGCCATCATCCCCACGGGCCCGAAGTACAGCGGCGGTGCTCCGTTCGCTCCGCTCTGGTACTTCTTCGCCCTCGGAATCCAGAGCCTCACGCTGACGTTCCCGTTCTCGCTGGGCATGAGCGTGACGCGCAGGGCGTACTTCCTGGGCACCTACGTGACGTTCTCCGCCGTCGCGCTCGGCATGGCCGTGATCTACGGGATCGGCACCCAGGTGGAGCTCGCGACGCACGGCTGGGGGATGGACGGATATTTCTTCCGTGTCCCGTATCTCTTCGACGGCCCGTGGTGGCAGAGCATGATCGTGTCCTTCGTCATCACCCTGTTCTTCTTCACCCTGGGGTTCTGGGGCGCCACGCTGTACAAGCGCTGGGGCGTCACGGGAGTCCTCGTGGTGAGCATCGGCCTGGCTCTGCTGGTGGTGGCCGCGATCTTCGTCATCACGCTCGGTGGATTCTGGGGCGCGGTGGGGGACTTCCTGGTCCAGATCTCCGTCCTGGGTCTGTCCGGCATCCTCGCCCTCCTGGCGGTGGCGATGGGACTGGGAGCGTTCCTCACCATCCGCCGCGCCGTGCCCTGACCGGTCGGCGGCACTCCTCCCGGACCTTCCGGCGGGGCCGGATGCCCGGCCCCGCCGGAAGGCGTAGGCTTGAACGGTGCCCCTGGATTTCACCGCGATCGACTTCGAGACCGCGAACGGATTCTGGGGTTCTCCGTGTGCCCTGGGCATGACGCGCGTCCGTGACGGACTGGTGGTGGAGGAGGACTGTTTCCTCATCCGGCCTCCCGCGGGCCACGATCATTTCGATCCCCGCAACATCGCGATCCACGGTATTCACCCGCATGAAGTGGCGGGGGAGCCACGGTTCCTGGAGCTGTTCCCCCGGATCCAGGAATTCCTCGGCGACGACGTGGTGGTGGCGCACAACGCCGCCTTCGACCTCGGCGTGATCGAATCCGCGCTGAGGGTCTCGGGGGAGCGGGCCCCGCGCTATCGCTACGCCTGCACGGTGGTGCTGTCCCGGCGCTGCTACAGCCTGCCGTCCAACTCGCTGCCTTTCGCCGCCCACCAGGCCGGTGTCCCGCTGATCAATCATCACGACCCCGCCGAGGACGCCCGCGCCTGCGCCGGGATCCTGGTCGACATCGCCAGGCGGCAGGGCGCCGGCTCGATCGAGGAGCTCTACCGGACTCTCGGCATGACGGTGCCCCAGACCTCGGGCGTGCCCACCCGCTGACCGGGCGGGTCTGCTCCCCGGAGGCCGGTTACTCGGAGACCAGCCGGGCGAGTTCGTCCGCGATGTGCTCCACCACGTCCAGCCCCGTGACGCTCCGCAGCCAGGCCTCCGGAAGTGCCTCCTCGCCGTACAGCACGCCGAGGATGTTGCCGGTCAGGGACGCCGTGGAATCGGAGTCCCCATCGTGGTTGACCGCCAGCGCGACGGCGGAGCGGAAGTGCCGCTCGGCCGGCGCCGCGGCGGCGCGGCCGTCCGCCGTCGCGCCCTCCGTGTCCTGTCCGGTCGTCTGGGTTGCCAGCGCGGCGTACAGCGCGATGGCGAGGGCCTCCTCGGCCACCCAGCCCTCACCGAGCTCGGCGCACAGTTCCTCGGGGGAGAGCCGGCGGCCCTCCCCGGCAAGCTCCACCGCCCGGGAGACCCGGAGCCTGAGGGCGGGATCGATGGCGGAGTCCTCGTCGAGGCGCCGGACCAGAGCTGAGGCGGCGCCGTCGAGCGTGGCCCCGAGGAGCAGCTCGTGGATGAGGAGCGAGAACTGCGCGGCGGACTGCCGGGCGGAAGGGTGCCCGTGAGTCAGGGAGGCGGCGTCGGCGCTCAGCCGGAGCACGGCGGCGGGCTCGAGCTGGGGGACCAGACCGAACGGCGCTGACCGCATCACCGTGCCGCAGCCTTTGCTGTCCGGGTTCACAGGCCGGGCCACGGTGCCCATCTCGCCGCTTGAGAGCCCCGTGAGACACGCGTTGCCGGGGTGGCGCTGGTGGTGCAGGATCTCCTGGGCGTCGATCCACCGCGGCTGGGGATGCGGGGCCGAATCCGGCAGAGCGACCCCCTGGGTCTGCAGCCACCGGAGGTAGGCCAGCCACACGCACGCCACCTCATCGGCGCCCACCCCGTCGCGGGCCCAGGCGAGCACGTCCGCGAGGCCGTCCGCGCTGTACAGGGTCATCTGGGTGTCATCGGAGAAGTCCACGGGTCCGCTCAGCTGTTCGAAGCCCTGCAGCCCGGCCGCGCCGAAGCGCTCGCGGATGACGGGGACACGGTCGAATTCGACCACATAGCCGAGAGCGTCTCCCAGGGCCCCGCCCAGGAGTGTGCCACGGATCTTCGATGCGATTGCCATGGTGCCAATCTATCGTCCCGCGCAGGTGCCGGGCGCACGTCCCGGCACCTGCGCGACCGGTACCCTTGGTTCATGCGACAACCCCGGTGGCGGCAGCGTGGCACTGCCCCTGACTACCGCTTCTCCCTGGCCAATGAGCGGACTTTCCTGGCCTGGCTCCGGACGTCGCTGGCACTGCTCGCCGGGGCCGTGGCCGTGGACCAGCTGGCGCCGGGCATCGCCCCCGCGCTTCTTCGTGTCGTCCTGTGCGTGGTGCTGGCTCTCATCGGCGCGGGGCTGGCCGGGATGGCGTACCGGCGCTGGGCCCAGGCGGAGGACGCCATGCGTCAGGGCCGCGAACTGCCGTTCTCCTGGATCCTCCTGGTGATGAGCGTGGTGGTGGTGCTGGCCGCGATGGTGCTGGCCGTTCTGATCGTGGTGCGGCACTGAGCGTGGAGAATCCCGAACGGGATCCCGGGCTGCAGCCGCAGCGCACGGCGCTCGCGTGGCGCCGCACCCTGCTCTCCCTGCTGGTGGTGGACTTCTTCATCCTGCGGTCCTGGCTGTTCCCCCGGGCCGACGGCAGCGGACCCGTGACGCTGGTGAACGGTGTCGCCGTGGCAGCCGCGGCCGTGGCGACCGTGGTGGTGTGCGCCTTCGCGGTCCTGCGTGTCCGTCACCTGCGCGACGGCGAGGGCGCGCCCCGGGCGCTGGCCATCGCCGGGAGTTCGGCCGCAGTGTGCCTGCTGGCCTGCTGCGCCGTGGCCGTCATGCTGGTGCGCTGACCTGGCACCAGCGTCCAGTGCCTGCCCCGGACTTCGCAGAGCTCAGCCCGGGGACCCCTGGCACTAGACTTAGGGCTACAGGGGGCTCCCAGGCAGTGATGCCATGGTGAGGGGGCCCGCGTGGCCGGAACCTTGCCGCGCATCACATCAAGCTGATATTCGAAGGACAGGACATTCATGACTTCCGTCGACGCTGAGCGCGCCGAAACGGCCATCCGTACGATCCCCGGAAGCGGACAGAAGCCGGCACATGGCCTGCTGCTGCGCGCAGGTGCCGAGGTTCTGGGCACCTTCCTGGTGGTCCTGGCAGGCGCAGGCGTGGTGATGTTCACCAACACCTCACTCGCCCTGTTCCCGGGTCCCATCGCCACCGGTCTGGCGACCATCGCGGCCATGTATGCTCTGGGCCGTGTCAGCGGAGGGCATTTCAACCCGGTCCTGACGCTGGCCTCCGCTGTCGCCGGACGCTCGGCCTGGCGTGACGCGATCGTCTACCTGCTCGCGCAACTGGTCGGCGCCCTCGGCGCGGCGCTGGCGCTCGCCGCCGTGCTCCGCAACATCCCGGGCATCAAGGTGGACAGCTCCTTCCGCTTCGTCGCCGCGGGCTACGCCGAGCATTCGCCCTTCTCGGTGCAGCTGCCCGGTGTTCTTCTGGTCGAGATCGTCGGCGCCGCGGTGCTGGCCGCCGTGTACCTGGCCGCGAGCAAGGACGGCAAGAACCGCAACATTCCTGCCGCCGCCGTCTCGGTGGGTCTCGCTCTGGCCGTCCTGGGACAGTTCGCCCAGGGGCTGTCCAACAGCCAGTTCAACCCGGTGCGCTCCCTGGCCACCGCCATCTTCGCCGAGCCGTGGGCT
>Ga0213829_1002525_pt1 | contig 11903 bp, 9 predicted proteins | sample MC6MC0896MG_FD_180665 | JGI IMG/M metagenome (GOLD analysis project Ga0213829, IMG submission 180665) | Enriched soil aggregate microbial communities from Iowa State University, Ames, United States - MC6-MC0896-MG | ecosystem: Environmental > Terrestrial > Soil > Unclassified | place: USA: Iowa...
GGCCAAGGATGCCGACACCATCTATCTGGCGACGGACTTGGACCGCGAGGGGGAAGCCATTGCCTGGCACCTGCGCGAAGCCATCGGTGGTGACGACAGCCGCTACAAGCGCGTGGTGTTCAACGAAATCACCAAGAAGGCGATTCAGGAAGCCTTCTCCAAGCCGGGCGAGCTGGATATCGATCGTGTAAACGCACAACAAGCGCGTCGTTTCCTCGACCGTGTTGTGGGTTACATGGTGTCGCCGCTGCTGTGGGCCAAGGTCGCCCGTGGCCTGTCCGCCGGTCGCGTGCAATCGGTGGCGGTAAAACTGGTCGTCGAGCGTGAGCGGGAAATCCGTGCGTTCAACCCGGAAGAGTATTGGGAAGTCCACGCCGACCTCGGCACCGCCAAGGGCGCCACCGTGCGCTTCGACGTGGCCCGCGAGAAAGGCGAGGCCTTCAAGCCGCTTAACGAAGCCCAGGCCATGGCCGCGCTGGAGAAGCTCAAGGCTTCCAGCTACAGCATCGTCAAGCGCGAAGACAAGCCGACCAGCAGCAAGCCGTCGGCGCCGTTCATTACTTCCACCCTGCAACAGGCCGCGAGCAACCGCCTGGGCTTCGGGGTGAAGAAGACCATGATGATGGCCCAGCGTTTGTACGAAGCGGGCTACATCACGTACATGCGTACCGACTCCACCAACCTCTCGGCCGATGCCGTGACGATGGCGCGCACTTATATTGAAGGCGAGTTCGGCAAGAAGTACCTGCCGGAAAACCCGAACGTCTACAGCAGCAAGGAAGGCGCACAAGAGGCTCACGAAGCGATTCGTCCCTCCGATGCCAATACCGAGCCAAGCAAGTTGTCGGGCATGGAGCGTGACGCTGAGCGGCTCTACGAGCTGATCTGGCGCCAGTTCCTCGCTTGCCAGATGCTGCCGGCGCAATACCTGTCGACCACGGTCACCGTCGGTGCCGGCGACTTCGAGCTGCGCGCCAAGGGCCGCATCCTCAAGTTCGACGGTTACACCCGTGTGATGCCGCAGATCGCCAAGCCTGGCGATGACGACGTGCTGCCGGACATGGCCCAGGGCGACGCGATGAAGCTGATCAAGCTTGATCCGACCCAGCACTTCACCAAGCCGCCGGCGCGTTACTCGGAAGCGAGCCTGGTCAAAGAAATGGAAAAACGCGGCATCGGTCGTCCTTCGACCTACGCGGCGATCATTTCGACTATCCAGGACCGCGGCTACGTGGCGCTGCACAATCGTCGTTTCTATTCGGAAAAGATGGGCGACATCGTCACCGAGCGTCTGGCCGAGAGCTTCTCCAATCTCATGGACTACGGCTTCACCGCCGGCATGGAAGAGAACCTCGATGACGTGGCCCAGGGCGAACGCGACTGGAAAAACGTGCTCGACGAGTTCTACGGCGATTTCAAGAAGAAGCTCGAAGTAGCCGAAAGCCCTGAAGGCGGCATGCGTGCCAACCAGCCGGTGATGACGAATATTCCGTGCGTGGTGTGCGGTCGTCCGATGCAGATTCGTACCGCGTCGACCGGCGTGTTCCTCGGTTGCTCGGGCTACAGCCTGCCGCCGAAAGAACGCTGCAAGGCCACCGTCAACCTGGTGCCGGGCGATGAAATCGCCGCGGACGACGAGGGTGAGTCGGAATCCCTGGTGTTGCGTGGCAAGCACCGTTGCCCGATCTGCAGCACAGCGATGGACGCTTACCTGCTGGACGAAAAGCGCAAGTTGCACATCTGCGGCAATAACCCGGATTGCGACGGCTACGAAATCGAAGAGGGCAGCTATCGCATCAAGGGCTATGAAGGTCCGAGCCTGGAATGCGACAAGTGCGGCAGCGAGATGCAACTCAAGACCGGCCGTTTCGGCAAGTTCTTCGGCTGCACCAACCCGACCTGCAAGAACACCCGCAAACTGCTGAAAAGCGGTGACGCGGCGCCGCCGAAGATGGACCCGGTGAAGATGCCTGAGCTGAAATGCGAAAAGGTCAACGACACCTACATCCTGCGCGACGGTGCTTCCGGGCTGTTCCTGGCGGCCAGCCAATTCCCGAAAAACCGCGAGACCCGTGCGCCGTTGGTCATGGAAATCGTGCCGCACAAGGACGAGATCGATCCGAAGTACCACTTCCTGTGCGAAGCACCGAAGAAAGACCCGGACGGCCTGCCAGCGGTGATCCGTTACAGCCGCAAGACCAAGGAGCAGTACGTGCAGACTGAAGTCGACGGTAAGCCGACTGGCTGGAGGGCGTACTACGACGGCGGCAAGTGGACAGTCGAAGACAAACGCCCGGCAAAAACCGCCAAGGCGTAAACCCAAGGAGCCGGCCTGGCGATGGGCGTGAACGAAAACGCAGGAAGCCTGGCACCCCGCGGGCTCTCGGGTTTTTCGCGATGGACGTCAACGATAACGCGTGCTGTCTGGATGAACGCGCCGCTCTCCGGTTTTTCGCGAGCAGGCTCGCTCCCACAGGGGGCGGCGGAGTTCCTTCGGCACGTAAGGCCGCATGACCACCCCGGGTGTTCATGCGGCCTTTTTGTTTTGTGCTTGCGGGAGGCGCAGGTGATCCACGACACTGTCTGACCTGCGTGAAGCAATTATTTCGTTGTGGAGGCTGCCGTCATGGCCCACGAACTCTATACCCGTACCAACCAGAAGATTTATTTCGCCGGCCTGTCACTGGAAGCGCTCGCCAAGGCTGAAGAGGGGCGGGCGATGAACTCGCTGGCGCTGATCCAGGCGGGGCGCGAATCGGCGTTGTTTCACCTGTACGGCGCGCTGCTGGGCTTGTGCCATGAAATCGCCGGCTTCTATCGTTTGCCCCAGGCCAATGCGCCGCGGGCAGAGATGCTGCTGACCCGGGACGTGCTGGAAACCATCGCCATCCCTGAAATGGCTGAAATGGTCGAGCTGGCGCAGAACCCGGAAACCTGGCTGGCGAAGTTGCTGGCCGCCCATGCGGCGCTGTTCCAGCCGCCACGGGCCCCGCACAAACCGAAAGGCGATGTCACCCAGCCGCTGATCCTGGCCGTTAACCTGGATGAAGAAGAAGCGCCTCAGGAATTGAGCCGGGAAGAGCTGGAAAGCTGGCGTCAGAACCTCAAGGGCCTGGCGATCCGGTTTCGCGAAGGGTTGAACGAGTGTTGAACGAGTGTTGAAAAACTGAGTGTCTGGCCAGGTTTCGCTCAGGGAAGTGTGGTGTAAGAAATTTCCCTGAGTGATGACATCTGGTCAAGATCCCGAGCGAAGCCGGGAAGATGCCTATATAATCCCCGCCTTTCTTGGAGAACTCATCCTTATGCCTACGTCCTTTCTAGAAATTGTCGAGCTACCAGACGGCCGTATCGAGCTGCGCAGGGCCGAGGACGAGGGTTCTCTGGTTACTTTGGATTTCTCCGAGGATGCCAAGGCGTTCCTGCAAGGCCAGCATGTGGAAGTCGCCAAGGCGATGTTGAGCGTCGGCGTTCAGATGGCCGGTCGCCTGGTTGAAGGCGAATTCGAATCGGATCAGGGGAATCGGGTTCTTCATTGATCCCGTCCGTCGTTTAATTGCGGATACTTTTACAGATCGGCTTCTCAATTCCTGGAGAAGCCCCGCGCTGCTCAGCGCATCCCCTGTTTTCCCGTTAACCCAATCGAATATTCAGACTTTGCGCGTCCCCGATCCGGGCGGCGCTGATCAACTGTTGCCGTGAGGCTGAGCTCAGCGGGTTGATCCAGCTCACCACCGTATGGCTACGGCCCAGGCGCAGGGCTTCGCAAGTCAGTTGCTGAGCGCTCTGGGTGCCACGCGGCTGCAGCAGCAGGATGCGTTCGCGATTCAGGCCGGCATCGCGCAACCAGGCCTGGGTCAGGCTGGCGGGCGGGGCGATCAGGGTCAGCCAGCGAGCATCCTGATCCTCGCTCAGCTCCCTGAGGATCGGTGCCAGCAGGTTCAGGCAGTTCCCGGCCGCACCACGCAGCGACAGTTCGCTGAAAACGTCCGGTTCGGCACTCCAGGGCGACTCGACCACCTCTTTCAGGGTCGGCGCCAACGGTTGCATCATGAACGCCTCGAACAACGGCAACTGGGCTTGCTGTGGTGTGTGTGGGAACTGCATAACGCCTCCTTTAGCGGCGAATGACGCCGACGCTCAAGCCTTCGATCACCAGTTCCTGATCTTTCAGGTTCACTTCGATTGGGGCGAATTCAGGGTTTTCGGCCAACAACCAGACTTTGCTGCCATCGCGCTTGAAGCGCTTGACGGTCACTTCGTCGCCGATCCGCGCGACCACGATCTGACCGTTGCGAGCCTCACGGGTGGTATGGACGGCCAGCAGGTCGCCGTCGAAAATGCCTACGTCCTTCATGCTCATGCCATGGACCCGCAGCAGATAGTCGGCGCGGGGATGGAAGAAGGTCGGGTTGATGTTGCAGGACTCTTCGATGTGCTGCTGGGCGAGGATGGGCGCGCCCGCCGCCACGCGTCCGATGATCGGCAGGGTGGATTCATCGGCCTTGGCCTCGAAACCGGGGATGCGAATACCGCGGGAGGCCCCCGGGGTCATCTCGATGGCACCCTTGCGGGCCAGGGCCTTGAGGTGCTCTTCCGCCGCGTTGGGCGACTTGAAACCCAGTTCCTGAGCAATTTCCGCGCGGGTCGGCGGGTAGCCGTTGTCATCCAGGCAACGTTTGATGAAGGCCAGAATCTCTGCTTGGCGTGGCGTCAGCTTTAGCATATTGATCGCTCTGTCTTTTTATACAGTGACTGGGATTATATACAGTGGAACGGTCTTGGCAATGCCCCTTTTTTTGCCCGCCGCCAGACGGTCGATCAACCGGCTGATTAAAGCTCCACCGATGTATGGTTAAATAGCTGACCGACCATTCCCGAAACGAACCGCCAGACTTGACAAGGCTGGGGCTGAAACGTATGTTTCAAACAAGTGTTTGTCAGGCGGAGTAGCCATGGCCCAGTCGGAAACCGTTGAACGCATTCTCGATGCTGCCGAGCAATTGTTCGCGGAAAAAGGTTTCGCCGAAACCTCGTTGCGTCTGATCACCAGCAAGGCCGGGGTCAATCTGGCGGCGGTGAACTATCACTTCGGCTCGAAGAAGGCACTGATCCAGGCGGTCTTCTCGCGTTTTCTCGGCCCTTTCTGCATCAGTCTCGACAAAGAGCTGGAGCGGCGCCAGGCCAAGCCGGAACACAAGCCTACCCTCGAAGAACTGCTGGAAATCCTCGTCGAACAAGCCCTGGTGGTGCAGCCACGCAGCGGCAACGATCTGTCTATCTTCATGCGCTTGCTGGGCCTGGCCTTCAGTCAGAGCCAGGGCCATTTGCGGCGTTACTTGGAAGACATGTACGGCAAGGTGTTCCGCCGCTACATGACGCTGGTCAACGAGGCCGCGCCGCGCATTCCTCCGATCGAACTGTTCTGGCGGGTGCACTTCATGCTCGGTGCCGCGGCGTTCAGCATGTCGGGGATCAAGGCCTTGCGCGCGATTGCCGAGACCGACTTCGGCGTCAACACCTCCATCGAGCAAGTCATGCGGCTGATGGTGCCGTTCCTCGCAGCCGGCATGCGCGCCGAAACCGGCGTGACCGACACGGCCATGGCTGCCGCGCAGCTGCGCCCGCGTAGCAAATCGACACCCTTTGCCGCCAAGGTTTGACCCCGCACGGGTGGGCGCGGCAGCGGACATCCGCTAAGCTGGGCGCCCATGCCGACTCTCGTCTGCATCCCATTGTTTTCGGCAACCGGGCTATCACCCGGGGCGACCAATGCGTGCGAGCCGGGTTTATCGTTATCAAGGAATCTCTATGACTGCTGGCCTGCAAGGCTCGTTGATGGTGGACGTCGCCGGTACCTGGCTGACGGCCGAAGATCGCCAATTGTTGCGCCAACCCGAAGTGGGTGGCCTGATCATTTTTGCGCGCAACATCGAACACCCGCGCCAGGTGCGTGAATTGAGTGCCGCGATCCGCGCCATTCGTCCCGATTTGCTGCTCGCCGTGGACCAGGAGGGCGGTCGGGTGCAACGCCTGCGCCAGGGCTTCGTGCGGCTGCCGGCCATGCGCGCCATTGCCGACAACCCGAATGCCGACTATCTGGCCGAGCAGTGCGGCTGGATCATGGCCACCGAGGTGCTGGCGGTGGGCCTCGACCTGAGCTTCGCCCCGGTGCTGGACCTGGACCACCAGCGCAGCGCCGTGGTCGGCACGCGTTCGTTCGAAGGCGACCCGGAGCGCGCGGCCTCGCTGGCCGGTGCCTTCATCCGTGGCATGAACAGTGCCGGCATGGCGGCCACCGGCAAACACTTCCCCGGCCACGGCTGGGCCGAGGCCGACTCCCACGTCGCCATCCCCAACGATGAGCGCAGTCTCGATGAGATTCGCGCCAATGACCTGGTGCCATTCGCCCGCTTGAGCAAGCAACTGGCCGCGGTCATGCCGGCCCACGTCATTTACCCGCAGGTCGATGCCCAGCCTGCCGGTTTTTCCCGCCGCTGGTTGCAGGACATCCTGCGCGGCGAGTTGCAATTCGACGGCGTGATTTTCAGTGACGACCTGTCGATGGCGGGCGCCCATGTGGTCGGCGATGCCGCCAGTCGCATCGAAGCGGCCCTGACGGCCGGTTGCGACATGGGCCTGGTGTGCAACGACCGCGCGGCCGCCGAGCTCGCGCTGAGCGCCGCCCAGCGCCTGAACGTCAAACCGTCGCCACGCATTGCGCGGATGCGCGGCCAGGCCTTCGCCAATATTGAATATCGTCAGGACCCGCGCTGGCTGGCCGCTGTCGGCGCGCTCAGAGAAGCTCAACTGATTGATTGAGGACGTTTCGACATGACGGTTTACGCGATTATCGGTGGCAGCGGCCTGACCCAACTCGAAGGCCTGGACATTCGCCAGTCACTGGCGGTGGACACGCCCTACGGTGCGCCGTCGGCCGAGGTGCAGATCGGTGAGTACGCCGGCAAGGAAGTGCTGTTCCTCGCACGCCACGGCCATCCGCACCGTATCCCGCCGCATCGGGTGAACTACCGCGCCAACCTCTGGGCGTTGAAACAGGCGGGGGCCGAGGCGATTCTCGCGGTCAATGCCGTGGGCGGGATTCATCCGTCGATGGTCACCGGTCATTTCTGCGTCCCGCATCAGTTGATCGACTACACCAGTGGTCGCGAACACACCTGTTTCGCCGATAACCTGGAGCAGGTGACCCATATCGACTTCAGCAACCCCTACAGCGAACATTTGCGTCAGCAGCTGATTGCGGCGTTGGCGGCCGAAGGCGTTGGTTGTAGCGGTCAGGGCGTGTACGCCTGCACCCAAGGGCCGCGTCTGGAAACCGCTGCGGAAATCGTCAGGCTGGAGCGCGACGGCTGCGACATCGTCGGCATGACCGGCATGCCGGAAGCGGCACTGGCCCGTGAGCTGGAACTGGATTACGCCTGCCTGGCGCTCGTGGTGAACCTGGCGGCGGGCAAGTCGACGGGGGTGATTGGCATGGCCGGGATCGAGCAGGCGTTGCGGGAGGGGATGGGGACGGTCGTGTCGACGTTGGCGCGGGTGCTCAAGGGCTGAGCCTGGCGCTAGACCCGGTTGACCCCATCGCGAGCAAGCTCGCTCCCACAGGTTCTGTGTCGATCACAAATGTTGTGACCGACTCAAACAGGTTCTGTGTCGATCACAAATGTTGTGACCGACTCAAACCCTGTGGGAGCGAGCTTGCTCGCGATGGCTATCGACCAGACACCACTAATCTCAACGCTTCTCCAGCTTCTCCGGCAACGGCGCAAACAACGCTTCGATATCGTCACTCTGCAACTTCCAGTCCCCGGCCTTGCGCCCGTCCAGCACCCCGGCGGCGAGGTCGGATTTTTCTTTTTGCAGGTGCTGGATCTTCTCCTCCACCGTGCCCCGGGCAATCAGCTTGTAGACGAATACCGGTTTCTCCTGGCCAATGCGATACGCACGGTCGGTCGCCTGGTTTTCCGTCGCCGGGTTCCACCATGGATCGTAGTGGATCACGGTGTCCGCTTCGGTCAGGTTCAGGCCAACGCCACCGGCCTTGAGGCTGATCAGAAAGATCTGACGCTTGCCGCTCTGGAAGTCCTTGACCGGCGTGCGGCGGTCGCGGGTCTGGCCGGTCAGCAGGGCGTAGGCGACACCGCGCTTGGTCAGCTCGACCTCGATCAACGCCAGCATCGAGGTGAACTGCGAAAACAGCAGCACCCGCCGTCCTTCCTCGAACAACTCCTCGAGCATTTCCATCAGGCTGTCGAGCTTGCCCGAGGTGCTGCCGCGCGCGGGCAGGGTGGCTTCGTTGACCAGGCGCAAATCGCAGCACACCTGGCGCAGCTTGAGCAGCGCCTCGAGGATGATGATCTGGCTGCGGGCCACCCCCTTGCGGGTGATTTCGTCGCGAACTTTCTGGTCCATCGCCAGGCGCATGGTTTCGTACACGTCGCGCTGGGCTTCGTTGAGTTCGACCCAGTGGATGATCTCGGTTTTCGGCGGCAACTCGGTGGCCACCTGTTCCTTGGTCCGGCGCAACAGGAAGGGTTTGATCCGCCCGTTGAGGTGTTGCAGCCTGACTTCGCTGCCGCGCTTTTCAATCGGCACGCGGTAGTCGCGGTTGAAACTTTTCACGTCGCCGAGCCAGCCCGGCAACAGGAAGTGAAACAGCGACCATAGCTCGCCCAAGTGATTTTCCAGGGGCGTGCCACTCAGGCACAGGCGCTGGCGCGCATTCAGCTCGCGCGCAGCCTGGGCGGCCTTGCTGTTGGGGTTCTTGATGTATTGCGCCTCATCCAGCACCAGCACATGCAACGGCTGCGCCGCCAGCCGTTCGACGTCCTTGGGCAGCAGCGCATAGGTGGTGAGGATCAGGTCGTAATCGGCCAACTGGTCGAAATGCTTTTTGCGACTGGCGCCGTACAACGCCAGCACCTTGAGTTGCGGCGTGAAGTGCGCCGCTTCATCGAGCCAGTTGGGGATCAGGCTGGTGGGCATCACCACCATGCACGGCCGATCCAGGCGCCCGGCGTTCTTCTCGCTGAGAATGTGCGCCAGGGTCTGCAGGGTTTTACCCAGCCCCATGTCGTCCGCGAGAATCCCGCCGACTTCCAGTTGGCGTAACGACTGCATCCAGCTCAGGCCTTCCAGCTGGTAGGGGCGCAAGGTGGCGTTCAGGTCTTCAGGCGCGGTCGCCGTGTAGTCCTTGATGTCCCGCAGGCGTTGGGCAAAAGTGCGGATCTGTTCGCCGCCTTCCCACAGTAGCGGCAGGTCTTCCAGCGGATTCAGCCGCGTGGCGTCGGCCTTGCTCAGGCGCAGGGTGGTCTCGCCGGGCTCTTGCAGGTAGAACTCGCCGAGGGTCGCCAGCACCGGTTTCAAGCGGCCGAAGGGCAGGGCGACTTGCAGCGGTCCGTGTTCGGAGTTGGGGCGATGGGGGATGTTCACCAGGATCAGCTCGTCGTCGCGCCGTCGGGCCAGGCGCTCCGGGTTGAGGATCTCGGTGTGGGAGCGCATCAGGTTCAACAGGATCGGCAGCAGGCTCAGCCGCTCGCCGTTGACGATGATCCCCAATTCCAGGTCGAACCAGTCACGTTCCGGCGCCTGTTCGACCGTGGCGTACCAGTCGTCCACCGCGGTCAGGTCGAAACCGAAGTCCTCGTCGATCTGCAACTCCCAGCCCTGGGTGCGCAGCTTCGGCAGCTCATTGAGGGTGAAGGTCAGCCAGGCGCTGTCGTTGACCATCTCGAACAGCTCGCCGGCGCTTTCCGGCAAGGCTTTGCTTTGCCGGGTGGCGACCCTGAAGCCGAGGATTCGCAACTGCTCCCTGTAGGACTGTTCGATTTCGGGGTGACGTTTTATCCGCAGTGTCTGGGTTTCCTGGCGAATCAGCACGTCGGCGTTCTTCTGCCCGCTGACGTATTCATCCAGGTAGCTGAACGACAGGGCGGCGCGATGCTGGATGTAACGCTGCATCTTGCCGTTGCGCGGTTCAAAGGCGCTGAACTCGACGCTCGCCAGCCACAGGCGCGGCACCGGTTGCACGTTGTCCACCAGCACTTGCGGCGCTTTCGGGCTGCGGTTTTCCAGCACCGCCTGGAGTTTTTCCAGCAGTTCGGCGTCTTTGGCGGCGGCCGGGTAGGCGAGGGTTTCCTGCACTTGCAACAGCACCGCCGCGCAATGTTTGCAGTTGCTGTGGACCGGGCACGAGCAGTGCGCGTCGATCATCAGCAAGGTGCCTTTGGCCGACTCGCGCAGGCGAATGGTCTGACGGTAGACGTTACCGCCAGAGCCTTCGCAGGCGGCGATGATGGTGGCGTCGCCGGCCTCGACTATCCTGACGCGATTTTCCAGTGCGTAGCGGCGGCCACGCTCCAGGCTCTGTTCCTTGAATCGGCTGACCCAGGAAGGTGCCAGGGGTTTGCTCAGGGTTGATGACATAGGGACTTCAATCAGTCCGGAATTTCATCGGGGACTGGCCGAGGCGCAGGGGCGGTCAGCGAAGTGATCTTGATCAGCAGGCCGAGGTGGCCGTTGTCGAGGAAATTCAGCTGGCCGTTCTTGGTGTGGCTTTCCTGCTTCAGGCGTTCGCTGGCGGTGACCATGCCGTTGGCGTCGATCTGGTTGACCCAGAAATCCGCGTCGACGTCGGTAAAGCGCCCCAGTTTCAGGCTCAGCGTGCCCTCGATCGGGAACTGGCCGAACTGTTCCGCCCCGTCGCTGATCGCGACTTTGGTGGCTTCTTCACCGAGGTTCTGCTGCCACGCCTTGTGCAGCAACACCGTGTAGTCATTGCTGGCGGTGAGCTTTTCCGCTTCGGGATTGAGGCTCGGCGTGCGAAAGCTGTCGGGGTCGATGCGCTGGGCGCCGGCCGCCCAGTCTTCCGGGGCGGCTTTGCTGACAATGGCAGGCACGGCGTTTTGCCGCACCAGGATCATTTCGACCTGATACAGATCATCGGCAAATGCTGTAGGGACGACCAGGGTCATCAACAAAGTCAGTGTACGGAACAGGCGCATGCGGCGTCCTTCAAGCAGTTTTCGGAATGAGACGCTCGAACAGCGCCTCTACAGTATTAAAGCGCTCTTCCGGGCGCTCCATCGGCACCTGGAATTTAAACATCGTCGCGCCTTCGAATTTGTAGCGTTTGGGCTGGCTCTGGATCAGTTTGATCAGGGTCAGCGGGTCGACCGGCGTTTGGGCGGCGAACTCGATCCGACCGCCTTGCGGGCCGCCGTCGACTTTCTTGATGCCCAGCAACTCGGCCTGCAACTTCAGCGCGGTGATGCGCATCAGGTTTTTGGTCGGCTCCGGCAACAGGCCGAAACGGTCGATCATCTCCACTTGCAGGTCCTTGAGGCCATCCTCATCGGTGGCCGAGGCAATGCGTTTGTACAGGATCAGGCGTGCATGCACGTCCGGCAGATAGTCTTCGGGAATCAATGCCGGTACCCGCAGATTGACTTCCGGACCGCCACCCAATGGCTGATCGAGGTTGGGTTGTTCGCCCTTGCGGATCGACTTCACCGCGCGCTCGAGCATTTCCATGTACAGGGTGAAGCCGACGGCCTGGATCTGCCCGCTCTGCCCGTCGCCGAGCAGTTCGCCGGCGCCACGGATCTCCAGGTCGTTGGTGGCGAGCACGAAGCCCGCGCCGAGGTCCTGGGTATTGGCGATCGCTTCCAGGCGCTTTTCCGCGTCGGGAGTGATTTGCTGGCGCGGCGGGGTCAGCAGGTAAGCATACGCCTGGTGGTGGCTGCGACCGACCCGGCCGCGCAACTGGTGCAGCTGCGCCAGGCCGAACTTGTCGGCCCGCTCGATGATGATGGTGTTGGCGCTCGGCACGTCGATGCCGGTCTCGATGATGGTCGAGGCGATCAGCACGTTGAAACGTTTATGGTAGA
>Ga0213829_1002526_pt1 | contig 11886 bp, 11 predicted proteins | sample MC6MC0896MG_FD_180665 | JGI IMG/M metagenome (GOLD analysis project Ga0213829, IMG submission 180665) | Enriched soil aggregate microbial communities from Iowa State University, Ames, United States - MC6-MC0896-MG | ecosystem: Environmental > Terrestrial > Soil > Unclassified | place: USA: Iowa...
TGCTGCACATCCACGAAAACATCCCGGGTGTGCTCAGCGAGATCAACAAGGTCTTCGCCGAAAACGGCATCAACATTTCCGGTCAGTTCCTGCAGACCAACGAAAAAGTCGGCTACGTCGTGATCGACGTCGATGCGGATTACTCGGAAATTGCCCAAGAGAAGCTGCAGCACATCAACGGCACCATTCGTTGCCGTGTATTGTTCTGATAGTGACTTGAGTGACAAAAAAAGGAGACCTTCGGGTCTCCTTTTTCATGGGCGCAACTAAGGTTACTTGACGTTGACGGTGATTTTCTCCGATACGATCGGCGGATCGAATGGCATGTGGCCGCTATCGCCCAGCTCCAGCTGCAAGGTGTGTTTGCCCGGCGTCAGCGTTACTTCAGCCTGGGTCTGCGCCTTGCCGAAATGCAGGTGGTTGGCATCGTTGGGGATCGGCGCACCGGCGGCTGGCAGTTCATCGACATCGATCAGCAAGTGGTGATGACCGGTGTTCTTGGTGACGTCACCCGCTGGGGCCAGCGCAATGTTCTCGACAGCGAACTTGACGACGAAGGTTTTCGGAACCGTGGCTCCGTCCGCAGGAGAAACGATGGACACTTCGGCACCTTTCGGCGCTGGCGTAGCAGCACTGGCCAGCACCGAAACGCCCATCAACAGGCCGGCCAATACTGCTCGTGACATAAAGGTTTTCATTCTCTTCTCCAGTTTTTCCATAAAATGGGTGCGGCCATGACAACTTCACGGCCATTCGTTGTCGAAGGCTCTCGACAACCATAGCAAAGCGAGCCTGATCCAGAGCATCGCGATAATGAATTCAAAGGAGTGACCATGCGTTTTTTGCCTGGCCTGATCTGCCTGCTTCCCCTTTTGAGCCCCTTGGCTCATGCCGAACTGATTGACGATGTAAACGACCGTGGCGAATTGCGCATTGCCCTTGAGGCTAATACACCGCCCTTCAATTTCAAGGACGACGGCAAACTGACGGGCTTCGAAGTCGAATTGGGTCAGTTGTTGGCCCAGGAACTGGATGTGCGGTCCGATTTCGTCATTACCGATTCCGGCGACATGCTGGCCGGTGTCGAAAGCGGCAAGTACGACGTCGCCATCAATCACATAGCAATGACCCCGGATCTCAAGGATCGTTTCGATTTCAGCGCACCTTACATTCACACTAAAGCGCAATTGATCGCGCAGAAAGACGAGCAACCGCGTTCAATTCTGTTGGTGCAGTCACTGACGGAAGAAAAACCCAAGGCCGCGCCGGCGGTGGACCTGGCGATTCCATTCCAGAAAGGCAACCCGGCGTTTCACGCCAGCCTGGAGAATGCGTTGCAGCGGATCAAGGCGGATGGGCGATTGGAGGCGCTGGAGCAGAAATGGTTTGGGGCTGATGCGGGTGTGGCGCCGAAACCCTGATTTCAGGTAGATGCACATCCCTGTGGGAGCGAGCTTGCTCGCGATGAGGCCGTGTCAGTAAATACAGAAGTGAATGTCAGGCCGCCATCGCGAGCAAGCTCGCTCCCACAGTGGTTTTGTTTAGTAGCTAGCCGAGTGTTGCCAGGGCTATAGCCGCCTTAGCCAGTTCCAGTTCACTGAAAACCTGCACGCCATGGCGCTTGAGCAACGCCGCTGTCACACCTTCACCGCCGACCTTCACCCCACTGAACGTCCCGTCATAGGTCAACAGATTCCCGCAAGACGGGCTGTTGGCCTTGAGCACGGCGACGCGGATACCGTGCAGTTGCACCAGTTCCAACGCCTGATAAGCCCCCGAGAGAAACTCGGCACTGACATCCGCACCCTCGGTGGTGATCACCAACGCATGGCCATCAAGCACCTCACCGCCCTGCCCGCCCGGAATTTCCGCCGCCGCCCTGGGCGTCGGCAGCCCACCGGCCACCTCCGGACACAATGGCACGACCCGGCCTTCGTCGAGCCACTGCTGAAGCTGATCGAAAGGCCCGTTGGCACCGCCGTCGTAACGTACGCGGTGACCCAGCAGGCAACGGCTTACCAGAATTTTCTGCATGATCAGAACGGCTCGTTGCCGCGACGCCGGAACCAGCCGGTCAACGACAGGCGCTCTCGCATCGCGGGCAGGACTTCGTGTGGCACCTCACCCGACAGGAACACCACCAGGCATCCGCCGACAGGCACCACATCGTATTCTCCCCCCTCATCCAAGTACATGCGCAGCTGACCGCCGTGCTCGGGCAGCCAGTCGTCATTGAGGTAAACCACCGCCGAGACCATGCGCCGGTCGTCGTCGCGGAAGCGGTCGAGGTGCTTGAGGTAGAAAGCACCGGGCGGGTACAGGGCGAAATGGCTTTCGAAATCCTCCAGGCCCAGGTACAAGCCGCGATTCATCGCCTCACGCAGGCTGTCCATCAACACCAGATAACTGTCGCAAGCCAGGGCCTGCCCCGGCTCGATCCACTGGATATGGTCGCCGCGAATGCCCTCGCGCACCTCCGATGTCGGCCCGCGGCCCACGGCGGCCGGGGACAGTTCACCCTCGGCCGCACGTTTACGGCACTCGGCTGCCAGTTCTCGGGTCAGACCCAGAGGCAGGAAAATATTCTGCTGCGACCAGCCGCGCTCGGCCAGGTCGTCGACGATACGTAACAGCAGCGGGTGATCAGAGGGTATTTGCATGGCGCGCATAGTATTCCTGTGCCTGGAAATCCGACAGAGCCACGCAGCGGGTTGATACGAATTCTCGACAAGTACCCATGCCCCACGGAGAATAGTCGCCTGCCGACAGGAGCCCCTATGCGTCGTTTGCTTTTCTCACTGCTGATGTTCTGCGTTATGCCCGCCTGGGCAGACGGCCACGACCAGTTGTACAAGGTCGCCGGCTGGCCGGAACAACGCGCGCATTTCAACGACGCTCTTTCGGCCGCTCAACAGCGCTACCAGAACAGCCTGCCGCCGGCGGTGTTCCAGGCGCTGGTCAACAACAGCAATCAACGCTTTGCCCCCAAGGCCGTGGACCAGCGCGCCGAAGCACAACTGCGCAAGACCCTCGCCGACCCTAAACCGGCGCTGACGTTTTTCCAGTCGCCCCTGGGCAAAAAAATAGTAGCCGCCGAACTGCTGGCGACCCGTCGCGACCAACTGGCAAAAAACGCCAAGGGTTTACCGAAGATGCAGGCCAGCGACAGCCGCCTGCTGATCATCGGCCACCTGGCCCAGGCCCTGCCCGCTCGCGAGGCCGGCGCCGAAGTCAGCCTGGCGATTGCCGGTGTCGCGGCCGACAGCCTGAGCTCGATGATCCCCGGCCTGCTCGGCGGTGGTCAGGCGCAAGGCATGTTGAACGGACAGCGCCAGCGCCTGATGGACCAGATCGGCAGCGATTTGAACAACACGCTGCTGTATGTCTACCGTGATCTGTCGGATAACGAGCTGGAGGAGTTCGCCACCTTTGCCGAGTCGGCGGAAGGCCAGGCTTATTACAAGGCGGCGTTGGCGGCGATTCGGGCGGGGTTGGCGGTGGGGCAGGATACTTCCACGCTTCGCCAATGATCTTTAGCGCCTGCAAGGGCCCCATCGCGAGCAAGCTCGCTCCCACAGTTGAATGCGCTGTTCAGACGAGCACGGTCTAACGTGGGAGCGAGCTTGCTCGCGATGAGGCCATAACTGACGCTAAAGATTCCTGCCCTTGACCCGCTTGCTCAAAAACCCGAAATACTCCCCCCGCAACGCCAGCGTCTCATTCGCCAGATGATGCCGCGCCTCCGGCAGCATCAACACCTGCGGCCGATCGAACTTGGCCTTCAACACCGCAAGGTTATGCTGCCAATCCACCGTCATATCCGCCTGCCCCTGCACAATCAGTGGCCGCCGCATGCTACCCGGCGCGGCTTCGATGCGCTTGATCCACCGCGCCAGCGCCCCGACCCAGGCAGTCGGCAAACGTAGCGGCTGCAGCGGATCAGCCTGCAAAAACGGTAAAAAATCCGGGTCGTTGGAATTTTCGCTGAAGCGCCGGGCGATGGCTTTGACAAAAGGCTTGAGCAGGTAATAACTCACCTGCGACCAGCCCCAGGCCCGCGGCCTTACCAACGGCGATAGCAGGATCACCTGCCCCTGCGCCGGACTGCTCGCCCCCGCGTTGAGCACATGATCGATCACAATCGCACCGCCGGTGCTCTGCCCGCACAGGTGCCAAGGCTGCGGCAGATCGAGGCCGCGCGCCTCGGCGAACAAGCCTTGCAGCGTGTCCTGATACTCGGCGAAATCCTTGATGCTGGCGCGCTCGCCACTGGACAGGCCATGCCCTGGCAAGTCGCAGGCAATCACGGCGAACCCCTGGTCCAGCGCCCACTCGATCACATGTCGGTACAGCCCGGTGTGATCATAAAAGCCGTGAAACAAAAACAGCGTCGCCCTGGCCTGCGGCGGCCACCAGAACTGGCAGACCACCTCATAACCATCCACCTCGAAACGACCCAGGCCGCTGCGCAGGTCTCGCCCCGGAAAATCCAGCCCATAGAAGCGCTGGTAGGCCAACGCTTCCACCGACAGCGGCTGCGCTTCAGCCAAGGGCCGCAAACCGGCACGCAGATGATCGGGGTCGAAAGTGGCAGACATGGACGATTCCAGCGCGTGAAACGGCGTTTATGGGCCTGCGATATTCATCTGTCGCGGCAAGCATGGCAAGCTGGGCGACCTTCGAGGATTGAAACCCATGCGTTCGCCCTACCGCGCCCCACTGCTTGCCTGCCTGCTCGCCCTCGTGTGTGCCGCTGTACTCTGGGCCGCTTATGACTGGTTTCAGGGACGCTATCTGCGCGCGTTCAGTTCGCACACCGCCGTGTTTTCCGGCGACCCCTTGCGCCTGCCCGATAACCTCGCCGGTCCCGGCGCCATCCGCCTGGTGCACTTCTGGGACCCGGCCTGCCCGTGCAACGTCGGCAATCAACAACACCTGGGCGAACTGGTCGAGCAGTATGGTCCCCAGGGCGTGGAATTTTACGCGGTACAAAAACCCGGCAGCCACGGCCAGTTACCAAGCACCTTGAGCAGCCTGAAAGCCATCGACATCCTCCCTGGCTCGGAACAGATTCCCGCCAGCCCGGCCGTGGCGATCTGGGATCGCAGCGGCAAACTGGCGTACTTCGGCCCGTACAGCGAAGGCCTGACCTGCAATTCCAGTAACAGTTTTATCGAGCCGATCCTGCAGGCGTTGAACCAGGGTCGAACAGTCGACGCCACGCACACGTTGGCCGTTGGGTGTTACTGCCCGTGGCCTGTCGATCCAACGAAACAGGAAAAACCCCGCAATACGAATCCCTCCTAAGGGCGATGGGCCGATTCGCCGAGCCGTGTTAAACAGTGGCGCCAGGGAACAGCTGCCAACCAGAACAACAAGGGATCACCATGAAACGTAGCCTGACCGTCCTCGCCCTGCTGATTATCGCGCTCGCCGCGGGCGCTGGCGGGTACGTGTACAGCAAGCAGCCGACACGCCAGGGCATGGTCGAGCTGCAACATCTGAAAGGCTCGGTCACCGTGCGCTACGACGAGCGCGGCATCCCGCACATCCGCGCGGAAAACGAACCGGACCTGTACCGCGCCCTCGGGTACGTGCACGCCCAGGATCGGCTGTTTCAGATGGAAGTCCTGCGCCGCCTCGCTCGCGGGGAACTGGCCGAGGTACTGGGGCCCAAATTGCTCGATACCGACAAGCTGATGCGCGGCCTGCGCATCCGCGAACGGGCCGAAACCTACCTGGCGAACATGGACCGACAGTCGCCGGCCTTCATCGCCATGCAAGCCTATCTGGACGGCATCAACCAGTATCAGGACAGCCATGCAAAACCCGTGGAGTTCGATGTACTGGGTATCGCCAAGCGCCCGTTCACCGCCCAGGACACCATCAGCATCGCCGGGTACATGGCCTACAGTTTTGCCGCGGCGTTTCGCACCGAGCCCCTGCTGACCTACGTGCGCGACCAGCTGGGGGCCAATTACCTGAATGTTTTCGATCTCGACTGGCAGCCCAAAGGCGTGCTGGCGAAGACGCCCGGCGGCACCGTACCGTCGCTGGCCAGCGCCGACTGGAAAGATCTCAACGCCCTCGCCCGTCTCAGCGAACAGGCACTGGCCGACAACGGTCTGCCGCAATTCGAGGGCAGCAACGCCTGGGTGGTCTCCGGCAACCGTACCCAAAGTGGCAAGCCGCTATTGGCCGGTGATCCGCATATCCGCTTTTCCGCGCCGTCGGTGTGGTACGAAGCGCAGCTCTCGGCACCGGGTTTCGAGCTCTACGGTCACTACCAGGCACTGATGCCGTTCGCCTCCCTCGGGATGAACCACGACTTCGGCTGGAGCATCACCATGTTCCAGAACGATGACCTGGATCTGATCGCCGAGAAGGTCAATCCGCAGAACCCGAATCAGGTGTGGTATCGCGGCAAGTGGGTCGACATGGTGAGCAGCGAACAGCAGATCGCGGTCAAGGGCCAGGCGCCGGTGACGCTGGTGCTGCGTCAGTCGCCCCACGGTCCGATCGTCAACGATGCACTGGGCAACAGCGTCGGCAAAACGCCGATCGCCATGTGGTGGGGCTTTCTCGAAAGCCAGAATCCGATCATCGAGGGTTTCTACCAGCTCAATCGCGCCGACACGTTGGCCAAGGCACGCAGTGCCGCCGCCAAGGTTCAGGCGCCAGGGCTGAACATCGTCTGGGCCAATGCCAAAGGCGATATCGGCTGGTGGGCGGCCGCGCAATTGCCCAAACGTCCGGCGGGAGTGCGGCCATGGTTCATCCTCGACGGCAGCACCGCCGAAGCGGACAAGGACGGCTTCCACCCGTTCAGCGCCAACCCGCAGGAAGAGAACCCGGCACGCGGGTATATCGTCTCGGCCAATTTCCAGCCGACATCGCCCACCGGGATGGAGATTCCCGGTTACTACAACCTGGCCGATCGAGGTCAGCAGCTCAATCGCCAGCTCAGCGACAACAGCATCAAGTGGGATCTGGCCGTCAGCCAGAAGTTGCAGCTGGGTACGACCACCGCCTACGGCCCGCGCTTGCTCGCACCGTTGTTGCCGGTACTGCGCGAAGTGGTAAGCGATCCCGCCGAACTCAAACTGGTGGAGGAACTGGCCCGGTGGCCAGGCGATTACCCGCTCGACTCCACCAGCGCCACGCTGTTCAACCAGTTCCTGTTCAACCTGGCTGACGCGGCGATGCGCGATGAACTGGGCAATGATTTCTTCGAAACCCTGCTCTCGACCCGGGTGATCGACGCTGCATTACCGCGCCTGGCGGCAACCGCTGATTCACCGTGGTGGGACAACCGCAACACCCTGGGCAAGGAAACCCGCGCCGACACGGTCAAGATTGCCTGGCAAGCGAGCCTCGCGCACCTCAAGACCACCCTCGGTGCGGATGTCGCGCAATGGCAGTGGGGCAAGGCGCACACCCTGACCCATGGCCATCCACTGGGGCAGCAGAAGCCGCTGGACCGGGTGTTCAACGTCGGCCCGTTCGCCGCTCCCGGTGCGCACGAAGTGCCGAACAACCTCTCCTCCAAGATCGGCCCGGCACCGTGGCCGGTGACCTACGGGCCGTCGACCCGACGCCTGGTCGACTTCGCCGACCCGGCCCACAGCCTGACCGTCAACCCGGTTGGTCAGAGCGGGGTGCCGTTTGACAGGCATTTTGATGACCAGGCGGAGGCGTATATTGAGGGGGTGTATTTCCAGGCGTATCTGAATGAGGAGGAAGTGACGGCCAATACCAGGAGCACGTTGAAGCTGCTGCCGGCGAGGGCTGCGCAGTAGATTTTTGTTGCCCGGGCTGACGTCTTCGCCGGCAAGCCGGTCTCGCTCCCACAGGGGATCGTGTCGACAGCACGATTGTAGGAGCCGGCTTGCTGGCGAACGCGGCGTGTCAGGTGCCATTGATGCTGGATGTGACGGCCTCTTCGCTGGCAAGCCAGCTCCTACAGGGGATCGACGGCGCATACGATTTCTGTGTCCAAAGGAGATCCAATGTGGGAGCGAGACCGGCTTGCCGGCGAAGAGGCCCTGACTGGCAACAAAAATGTCAGCTCAAACCACCGCCGCAAAATTCAGCCTGAACTGCTGCGGCGTCACCCCAAGCCGGCGGTTGAACACACTGCATATGCTGGGCATCGCGAAACCCGCACTGATAGGCCACGGTCTTGAGGGGCGAACGGGTGCTTTCAAGCAGCACCCGCGCCGCATCCACCCGGGCCCGTTCGACGAATTCCGCCGGGGTGACTTTCGCCTCCCTGGCAAACACCCGGGAAAAGTTGCGGGCGCTCATGTTGGCGGCTTTGGCCAGGTCGGCAATCGTCAGGTCGCCGGTGAGGTTGGCCAGCACATAGTGCTGCACCAGCGCCACCGCCGAGGTCGGTTCCGCGTGGGGCGTGAGGAACGGGCTGAACTGCGATTGCCCACCTGAGCGTTGGGTGAACACCACCAGCCGCTTGGCCACGCTCAGGGCCACTTCCGGTCCATGATCCCGACCCAGCAGGAACAACGACAAATCGATCCCCGCCGTGACCCCCGCCGAGGTGTACAGCTCGCCATCCTGCACATACAGGCGATCGGCCTCGACCCGGGTCGAAGGGCACAGCGCAGCCAGTGCCGCCGCATCGCCCCAGTGGGTAGTCACCGTTCTTCCATCGAGCAAGCCGGCCCGGGCGAGAATGAAGGCGCCGTTGCAGATCGAACCAAAACGTTGCGCCGACGCGCTGGCATCGCGCAGCCAGGCATCGAATGCCGCGCCGAAATTCATGAACGGCAACTGCGGCCCACCGGCCACCAGCAGCAAGTCATAAGCCTGCAGCGCCTCGCTGAAATGCCGATCGGCATTGAGCGACAATCCGTTGGAACAGGCGATCACCCCGCGCTCGACGCCGATCACTTCCAGGCGATAGTGATCTTGCGGCGCCAGGAAGCGATTGGCTTCGCAGAACACATCCATGGGGCCGGTGACGTCCAGGGACTGGACGCCGGTGAAGACCACGATGGCGACGGTTTTCTGCATGGTTCAAAACGCCCTCGATGGGTTGATCACGTAGCTGAGGCAAACACAAAACCTTGTGGGAGCGAGCTTGCTCGCGATGACGGTAGTGCATTCACATCAATATTGACTGACACACCGCTATCGCGAGCAAGCTCGCTCCCACAGGGTTGCGATTGACCGACCGACTTCGCCAACCCTAGCCAATCCGCATCCAACAAGCGAGGCTGGCGCGATATGGCTGTTCATTGGCAAGGATCGCAGCCATGGATCGATTGTCCGGTTTCGGGGCCCGGAACAGACTTGATCCATCATCGCCATCACGGCGTTCTGCACGAGGAAAGCCCCCATGAGCAGCACCATCGCCGGTATCAAAATCCCCGACAGCGCCCTGGCCCGGGCCACCACCGAATACATTCGCGACGTCGAGTCGGATCTGCTGTATCACCATTCGCGCCGGGTGTTCCTGTTCGGCGCCCTGAGCGGCGAACGCAAGCAACTGGCCTACAACCCCGAGTTGCTGTACGTCGGTGCGATGTTCCATGACCTGGGTCTGGTGGAAGGCCATCGCAGTGTCGACGAGCGCTTTGAAGTCGACAGCGCCAACGCCGCCAAAGCGTTCCTGCAGCCTTACGGTTTATCGAACGACGATATCGAGCAGGTGTGGTTGTCGATTGCCCTGCACACCACACCGGGCGTGCCGCAACACCTGCGCCCCAATGTGGCGTTGGTCACGGCGGGGGTTGAAATGGATGTGCTGGGTATCGACTATGCCGCGTTCCCGACCGCGCAGCGTGAGGCGGTGGTGCATGCGCATCCACGGGGTGACGGGTTCAAGGAGTGCATCCTGTGTGCCTTTGCCAATGGCTTTAAACACAAGCCGGACAGCACGTTCGGGACTGTGAATGCGGATGTGCTGGTGGACAGTGAGGCGGGGTTCAAGCCGATGAATTTTGTCGAGGTTATCCGCAGATCTCCCTGGGTTGCCTAGAACCCTGTGTAGGAGCTGGCTTGCCAGCGAAAGCGGTGTGTCAGCCAACATTGATGTCGGCTGGAAGGGCCTCTTCGCTGGCAAGCCAGCTCCTACAGGGGATCGGGTTGGCCACACCAGGGTGGTCAACCCAACGTCAGCTCAAACCGCTTCCGGCGCCTGCTGCGCGCGACGTGCGTCCGGTTGTCTCCAGGAGTCGGCAGCGCCCTCCTCGATCGCCTGCTGAATCGCACGCTTGCGACTTTCTTCGGCACGGCGGCTGAAGAACCAGACCAGGAACGTCATCAGCGAGACCGCCAACAGAATCAGGCTGGCCACGGCGTTGATCTCCGGTTTGACCCCCAGGCGCACCGCCGAGAACACTTCCATCGGCAAGGTGGTCGAACCCGGCCCCGACACGAAGCTCGCCAACACCAGGTCATCCAGCGACAGGGCAAACGACATCATGCCGCCCGCCCCCAGCGATGGCGCGATCATCGGGATGGTGATCAGGAAGAACACCTTCCATGGCCGCGCCCCGAGATCCATCGCCGCCTCTTCGATGGACAGGTCCAGCTCACGCAAGCGCGCCGACACCACCACCGCCACATAGGCCGCACAGAACGTGGTGTGGGCGATCCAGATAGTGATGATGCCCCGCTCCTGTGGCCACCCGATCATCTGCGCCATCGCCACGAACAGCAGCAACAGCGACAGGCCGGTGATCACTTCCGGCATCACCAGGGGCGCGGTAACCAGCCCACCAAACAACGTACGCCCTTTGAAATGGGTGATACGGGTCAGCACGAACGCCGCCAGCGTACCCAGTGCAACCGCCGCCACCGCCGTGTAGCAGGCGATTTCCAGCGAGCGCACCACCGAGCCCATCAGTTGGGTGTTGTCCATCAATCCGACGTACCACTTGATCGACCAGCCACCCCAGACCGTCACCAGTTTCGAGGCGTTGAACGAGTAGATCACCAGGATCAGCATCGGCGCGTAGATGAACAGCAAACCCGCTATCAGCATGAAACTTGAGAAACGGAAGCGCTTCATTCCTTGCCCTCCATTTCTTTGGCCTGGCTACGGTTGAACAGGATGATGGGCACAATCAGGATCAACAGCATGACCACCGCCAGGGCAGACGCTACCGGCCAGTCACGGTTGTTGAAGAACTCTTGCCACAGCACTTTACCGATCATCAGGGTTTCCGGGCCCCCGAGCAGTTCCGGGATCACGAACTCGCCCACCACCGGGATAAACACCAGCATGCAGCCGGCGACGATGCCGTTCTTGGACAGCGGGATGGTGATCTTCCAGAAGCTGTTGAAGGTACTCGAACCCAGGTCGGACGCAGCCTCCAGCAGGCTGTTGTCGTGTTTCACCAGGTTGGCGTAGAGCGGCAGGATCATGAAGGGCAGGTACGAATACACCACACCGATGTACACGGCGAGGTTGGTGTTGAGGATCTGCAGCGGTTCGTCGATCCAGCCCATGGTCATCAGGAAGCCGTTCAGCAGACCGTTGTTGCTGAGGATGCCCATCCACGCATAAACGCGGATCAGGATCGCGGTCCAGGTCGGCATCATGATCAGCAGCACCAGCACCGTTTGCATCTCTTTGCGGGCACTGGCAATGGCGTAGGCCATCGGGTAGCCGATCAGCAAACAGAGGACGGTACTGATCAGCGCCATCTTCAACGAGCCGAGGTAAGCGGCGATGTACAGCTCGTCGTCGGCCAGCATCGCGTAGTTGCTCAAGTTAAGCAGCAACTGCAGCTTCTGGTCGAGGTAGCTGTAGATCTCGGTGTACGGCGGAATGGCCACGTCGGCTTCGGCAAAGCTGATCTTCAACACGATGAAGAACGGCAGCATGAAGAACAGGAACAGCCAGATGAAGGGAACCCC
>Ga0213829_1002529_pt1 | contig 11871 bp, 12 predicted proteins | sample MC6MC0896MG_FD_180665 | JGI IMG/M metagenome (GOLD analysis project Ga0213829, IMG submission 180665) | Enriched soil aggregate microbial communities from Iowa State University, Ames, United States - MC6-MC0896-MG | ecosystem: Environmental > Terrestrial > Soil > Unclassified | place: USA: Iowa...
GCTCCCACTCGTGCTTTAAGCACCGCGGACTCACAGCTTGCCATCCACCCCTCTCACCCCAGAGTTTATCCCCTTACTCAGACACAAGCGGGCTTGCTCGCGAAGAGGGAGTGTCAGACAACATATTTGCCGAATGACACACCGTTTTCGCGAGCAAGCCCGCTCCCACAGGGGATTTTTGGTGACTTCGAGATCAGCGGTAGCGCAGCAGGTGTTCGCTGACTTTGGCCGCCGGGACTTTCTGCAATTTGCACAGCAGGTCGTGGTTCAGCTCACGCACCCCATGCTTGTGCCGCAGTTCTTCAGCCAGATGCGCCATCAGGTTGGCCGCCATCTCCGCATCTGCCATCGCCCTGTGCGCCTGGCCGGTGTGCGGCAGGCGGGCGAAAGTGGTGAGTGTGCCGAGCTTGTGATTCGGAGCCGCCGGCATCAGGCGCCGGGCCAGCAGCAGCGAACAGGCGAAATTCTGCAGACGGGTGCGTTTGATCCGTCCAAGCTCGAAGTCCCAGAACTTCTGGTCGAACGAGGCATTGTGCGCGACCAGTGGCGTGCAGCCGACGAATTCGTTGACCTCTTCCATCACCCGCTCTGCCGGCGGCGCGCTGCGCAGCATGGCGTTGCTGATGCCGGTCAGTTGTTCGATGAACGCAGGAACGCGGACGCCGGCGTTCATCAGGCTCTGGTAACGCTCGACGATACGGCCGTTTTCCAGCATGACCACGGCGATTTCCGTGGCGCGGCAGCTGCTGTTCGGCGACAGGCCGGTGGTTTCAAAGTCGATGACTGCAATGCGTTCCAAACCGGGTTCAACTCCGTTCAAATCAATTCTTGAGCAACGCTCAGTTTTTCAACAGCAGTGCACCTTCAATCGGCACATAACGGCTGGCGGCGCGGATCAGCGAGTTGGCGGTCAGGCCCGGCACGCCATAGGCCACTGCCTGTACGCCGTGCTTGCTGATGATGCGTTCGAGCAGCATGTCGAAGTCGCCGTCACCGGAGGCCAGGACGATTTCGTCGACGTGGTCGGCGGCGTCCATGATGTCGAGGGTGATGCCCACGTCCCAGTCGCCCTTGGCCGAGCCGTCGCTGCGCTGGATGTAGGGTTTGAGCTTCACGGTGAAACCGAGGTTGCGCAGGATCTGCTGGAACTGCTGCTGCTTGCTGTCGCCACGGTCGATGGCATAGGCATACGCCTCGACGATCTGCCCTTGCTTGCTAATGTCAGCCCACAGCGCGGCGTAGTTGAAATGGCAACCATAGGCCTGACGCACGGTGTAGTAGAGGTTCTGCACGTCGGCGAACACTGCGATTTTTTTCACCGGAATTCCTGTGAGCGCGCGAGCGCACGAAGCGGAATCAGGCACCAGGCCCGAAAAAGGCGCTCAGTATGCCAGCCCACGGGAAGGTGGCGCGAATAATCGACCCACCACTCCGGACGGATGGTGGCTTGTGGCGAGGGGATTTATCCCCGATGGGCAGCGCAGCGGCCCCGAAAATGGGACTGCTGCGCACTCCATCGGGGATAAATCCCCTCACCACAGGTTTGATACTGGCGGCTTATCACTCAGACGAACGAATCGTCGTCATCAAAGAACGACGAGTTGTCATCGCTGTAGTCGGTGTCAGTGAATCCGCCCTGGTCATTGCCAGTGAAACCGTTATCGGCCACACGCTGGTCATTGCCCCAATCGTTGCCGCTCTGGTCAGCCACCTGCGCCGGCTCTTCCTTGATCACTTCAACGATTTCCTCGGGCTGCTGGTTGTGATGGAACAGGCTGCTGATGCCCTGCGCCAGCATCACGCCACCGGCCACTCCTGCGGCAGTTTTCAGAGCGCCGCCGAGGAAGCTGCTGCCCGCGGCCGGAGCGGCTTGCTGGGCGTAGTTCGGCGGCGGCGCGGCATAGTTCTGTTGGGGCGCTGGCGCACCGAAGTTCTGCTGCGGTGCCGGTTCACGCCAGCCACCGGTGGACGCCGGAGCGCTTTGGGTCGGCGCCGGACGCGAGCTGCCGCCGCCGAAGATGCTCGACAGGAAACCACCGCCGCCGCTTGGCGCCGGGGCCGCGCTCTGCGACTTGGCCGCTTGCAGTTCAGCCTGCAACTGCTGGACTTGTCGGGTCAGCTGCTTATTCTGTTCGTCGAGGCTCTTGATCGCCGCCTCTTGCACCAGAATCGCCTGGGTCATGAAATAACCTGCCGCCGGCTGGCGGGTCAGGTGTTCCTTGATCCGCGCCTCGGCCTGGGCATCGCGCGGGGCTGCCTCCGTTTCGGCCTGTTGCAGCCGGGAAAACAGTCCATCGATCAGGGTTTGCTCTTCGCTGTTCATGGCGACCTCGTAGATTGCCGGGGATAACGTTGCCCGTGCCCACTGCGGACACGGCGCACCTCTGTAATGGAGGCAGTGACAGGATGTTTCAACGACCTTTACCGAATGTTTACGTTTGTGTCGGCCCGCGCGTCATCGGTTAAAGTGAGCCACTGTTTTCGACCTGCGATACCGACTGATGAATGCCTTCGATGTACTGCGCGACTCTCTGTATTTTTTCAAACGCCACCTGGTCAGCATCGTGCAGTTATGCCTGCCGCTGGTGATCTTCGAGGCCGTGCTACAGCAAGTGGTGGATCGCGCCACTGACCCCGACAGTTTCTCCGCCGCCAGCGTGGTCGTCGGTTTGCTGGTGTATCCGCTGTACACTGCCGCGCTGATCCTGTTCCTCGACGCCCGCACCCGTGGCGACGCTCCGCGCAACCTCGACCTGCTGGCAATGTCTGCGCGCCTGTGGCCGCGCCTCGCCCTGCTCACGGCGCTCAATACCTTGCTGATTCTGCTGGGGTTGTCGCTGTACTTCCTGCCGGGCCTGATGCTGATGGTCATGCTCGCATTCGCTGAATACCTGCTGGTGCTGCGCGGCATGGGGCCGTTGCAGGCGATGAAGGAAAGCCTGCGCCTGACCCGTGGGCATTTCTGGCGGATCCTGCTGTGCATTCTGTGTGTGATGGGGCCGCTGTGGCTGCTCAAGGGTGCAACGCTGGCGGTGTACCCCGACCCGCAGAACCCGCTGATCGCGGTACTGATCGACAGTGCGCACAGTTTCCTGCAACTGTTCACCAGCGTGGTGCTGTTCCGTCTGTTCATGCTGATCAGCGAATTGCCTGACAAACGTAACGGAGCGGTCTGACCTCGCGGCCCTTGGGCCAAGGGTCCGCGGTCGGGTATGCTCGGGATCACTTTTGTAACGCGATAAGCCGAGCCATGCCCCGTCTGCTGCGCTACACCCTGTTACTGATTGTGCTCGCCATCGCCGTGATCGGCGGGCTGATCTACAGCCTGACCTGGCGCCCCGATGCGCGAGAAACCTTGCCCGTCACCTGCAGCGGTACGCCGCCGACCCTGGTGCCCGGGCAAGCGCTGAAAGTCATGACCTGGAACGTGCAGTATCTGGCTGGCAAGCGCTATGTGTTCTGGAACGATCTCGCCCAAGGCGCCGATGAAGCACCATCCCCGGAAGACATGGCCTTCAGTCTCGACGAAGTGGCGCGGGTGATTCGCGACGAGCAGCCCGACGTGGTGCTGCTGCAGGAGCTGGACGACGGCGCCAAGGCCAGTGATTACCAGAATCAGCTCAAGCTGCTGCAGGAACGGGTCACCGATCTCTACCCGTGCAGCGCCCATGCCTTCGACTGGAAAGCCGAATTCGTCCCCGACCCGCACATCTTCGGCAGCGTTGGTCGGCAACTGGTGACCCTGAGCCGTTACCGCATCGAACACGCCGAACGCCTGCAATTGCCGGTGCCTCCGGCGAATTTCATCTCCCGCCAGTTCCAACCCAAAGACGCCCTGCTCGCCACCAAGCTGCCGCTGAGCGACGGCGGGCAACTGACGGTATTCAACACCCATCTGGATCGCGCCCGCCAACCGGACGAGACCTTGCAGGCGCAAGTGACAGCGGTGGCCAAAGTGCTCGACAAGTACGAAAGCCAGGGCCTGCCATGGCTGATCGGCGGCGACTTCAATCTGTTGCCGCTGGGCCAGTATCAGCGGCTGCCCGCCGAGCAGCGCACGCCCTACGCGATCGACAGCGCCCTGCATCTGTTATGGGACAAGTACCCGATGATCCCGACCAACAACGAAGCCAGCGGCATCGACCGCGCCCACTGGCTGACCCACTACCCCAACGACCCCGGACTGAATGGCCCGGATCGTACCGTCGACTATCTGTTCTACAGCCCGAAAATCAAACGGGTCGAAGCAAGGGTGCGCCAGGACGATACGTTGCGCATTTCCGATCACTTGCCGGTGATTGCACGGTTCCTGCTGCCCGCGGCTCCTTAGCCCCCCTCAAAACCCTGTGGGAGCGGGCTTGCTCGCGAAAGCGGTGTGTCTTCAAAGTTGATGGCGGCTGACACTACACCTTCGCGAGCAAGCCCGCTCCCACAGTAGATTGATGTCGTACCGTGATTGGTTGGCAGGCTGCGATGTTTTGCTCTTCAGGTGCCGCGCGGCTTGGCCCGCGCGGTCGCCTCGGCCACCAACGGATCATCCGGCCAATAATGCTTCGGATAGCGCCCCTTGAGATCCTTCTTCACCTCGGCATAGGTACTGCGCCAGAAGTTGGCCAGATCCTGCGTCACCTGCACCGGCCGGCGCGCCGGGGACAACAGGTGCAGCTTGACCACTTGCCGGCCGCCAGCAATTCGCGGCGTCTCGGCCAGACCAAACAGCTCCTGCAAACGCACCGCGAGAATCGGCGGAAACTCGCTGTAATCCAGACGAATCGATGACCCCGACGGCACGTTGATGTGATGCGGCGCCAGCTCATCAAGCTTCTGCGGCAACGGCCACGGCAGCAGATTGCGCACGATGCTCGACAGGTCCAGATTGGCGAAATGGCTGAGCCGCGAGACCTTGCCCAAGTAAGGCATCAGCCAATGTTCGAGGGTTTGCAGCAACGTCGCGTCGCTGACATCCGGCCACTGACTTTCATCCTGATGACTCAGATCCAGTTGCCGCAGCAACGCGACCCGCGCCTGCCACTGGCGCAACTCCGGCGTCCATGGCAACAACTCCAGCCCCTTGCGCCGCACCAGATTGACCAGCGCCTGACTGCGCGCCGCTTCGTCGAGACCGGTCAACGGCTCGCGGCTGAGGATCAGTTCGCCAACCTTGCGCTGACGCTCGGCGCGCAGCACGCCTTCGCGCTCGTCCCAGTCCAGTTGATCGACGGCGTGCACCTGCTCGGCGAGCACCGAATCGAACAGCGCCGGATCGAAATCCGCCGCCAGGTAAATCCGCTCCTCACGCTGGCCCTGACGACTGCCGAGGTCGGCGATGACGATCCACGCTTCCTTCATCAGGCTGTCGGCTTCGGCGAACAGCGCAGCGCGACCATTGGCCAGACGATATTCGGCGCCACCGGCACGCCGCTGTTGGGCAACACGATCCGGGTAAGCCAGCGCCAGCAACGCACCGAGCCAGCGCGGGTGATCGGGATCGCTGACTGGCGCGCTGGCCTTGCCGCGCAGGTAACCGCGATATTGCCGCGCCAGTTGCCGGGCACGCTGCACGCCGCCCTGAGCACCGCGTGCCGCGCGCTCTTCGCCGGAGAGCAGCACCAAGCGGCTGTGCAGATCGGCCCCGGCGCCGCGCGAAATATCGCGCTCGCCGAGCAGTGCCGCGACGTCACACGCCATGTTCGCCAGCCCCAGCGCCTGACCGCGCAGCAACAGATGGGCGATGCGCGGATGCGCCGGCAATTCGGCCATGGCCTGACCGTGGGACGTCAACGCCTCGCCTTCGAGCGCGCCCAGGCGCTGCAACAAATCCTGCGCCTGGGCATAAGCCGCTGCCGGCGGAATATCGAGCCAGACCAGTTCGCCCGGCGCCACGCCCCAGCGTGCGAGTTGCAGCGCCAGGCTCGCCAGATCCGCCGACAGAATTTCGGCACTGCCGTAAGCGGCGAGTTGCTCGTGCTGATCCTGCGACCACAGGCGATAACACACCCCCGGCTCCAGACGTCCGGCCCGGCCCGCACGCTGGGTGGCGCTGGCCTTGGAAATACGCTGAGTATCGAGACGGGTCATGCCGCTGCCGGGGTCGAAACGCGGCACCCGCGCCAGCCCGGCGTCGATCACCACGCGCACGCCGTTGATGGTCAGGCTGGTCTCGGCGATGTTGGTCGCCAGCACCACTTTGCGCTGGCCGGCCGGGGCCGGGTCGATGGCAGCGCGCTGGGCATTCAGGTCCAGTTCACCGTGTAACGGGCAGAGCAATACGTCTTTACGCTCGCCGATGGCATCGCTCAGTTGCTGATGCACCCGACGGATTTCCGCCTGCCCCGGCAAGAACACCAGCAGGCTGCCAGTCTCATCGTGCAGCGCTTCGAGGACGGTCTGGGTCACGCGCTGGACGATGTATTCGCCGGGCTGGAACGGCCGGCCCCAGCGCATCGTCACCGGGTACATGCGCCCTTCGCTGCGCAGGATCGGCGCATCATCCAGCATCCCGGCCAGACGCTCGCCTTCCAGCGTGGCGGACATCAGCAAAATCTTCAGCGGCTGTTCAGCTCGGAACAGTTCACGACCGTTCAAACTCAGGGCCAAGGCCAGATCGGCATCAAGACTGCGCTCATGGAATTCGTCGAAGATCAGCAGGCCGACGCCTTCCAGCGCCGGATCATCCTGCAGACGCCGGGTGAGAATGCCTTCGGTGACCACTTCGATACGGGTCTTTGGGCCAACCTTGCTGTCGAGACGGATGCGGTAACCGACAGTTTCGCCGACCTTCTCGCCCAGTTCGCTGGCCAGACGTTCTGCGGCTGCGCGCGCGGCGAGACGGCGCGGTTCGAGCATCAGAATGGTCTGCCCGGCCAGCCAGTTTTCGTCGAGCAAGGCCAGGGGCACGCGGGTGGTTTTACCGGCGCCGGGCGGTGCTTCGAGCACGGCTTCGTGGCGTGTCGCCAACGCTTCACGCAGGGCGGGTAAAACTTCATCGATCGGCAAAGAAATCATGCTGGCTCCCAAACTGAGGGCCGAGTATAACGGCGAACTGCCGGGCGTTTGTCAGGGTCTTAATTTCAAACGACGACGCTTCGTTTTCAAATGACTCAGGAGATTTTCCATGCGCTTACCTTCTCGCCTGATCGGCGGTGTACTGGTCGCCACCCTGCTCACTCAACTCACAGCCTGCGGTTCGATTTTTTATCCGGATCGTCGCGGTCAGATCGACGGCAAGATCGACCCGGCGATTGCCGTACTCGACGCCGTGGGCCTGCTGTTCTACGTGATTCCCGGGCTGATCGCCTTTGCGGTGGACTTCGCCACTGGCGCGATCTATTTCGAACCGGGCCACACCGCTCAGGTCGATCCGGCCAAACTCAAACAAGCCATCGGCCCGGACGGTCAGGTCGATAACCTCAAGTTGCAGGCTATTCTCGAAACAGAACTGGGCCGCAATCTGCCGCTGGACGATCCGCGCCTGATCCAGCACAAGGGCAGCACGCAACAACTGGCGATGTTTGGCCTGCAACCTGCCGCATAAGGACTTTCCTGCCCCATGACCTCCAGCCCCGAACACGCCCGCCTGCTGCGGCTGGCAACCCGCGCCTCGGTGGCGGTGGCCTGCACGCTGATCATCGCCAAAGCCATCGCCTGGTGGCTGAGCGGTTCGGTCAGCATGCTCGCCGGCCTCACCGACTCGGCGCTGGATGGCGTCACTTCGCTGCTCAATCTGCTGGCGGTGCATTACGCGCTGCGCCCGGCCGATGACGATCACCGTTACGGCCACGGCAAGGCTGAATCGCTGGCAGGCATGGCGCAGGCGCTGTTTATCGGTGGCAGTGCGATGTTGATCGCGTTTCAGGCATACGAACGCATCCAGCACCCGGAACCGCTTGGCGCGCCGTGGATCAGCATTGGCGTGATCATTTTCTCATTGCTGCTGACGGTGGCCTTGCTGGTGCTGCAGCATCGAGTGATCAAGCAGACCGGCTCCAACGCCGTGCGTGCCGACTCACTGCATTACCGATCCGATCTGTTACTCAACGGCAGTATTCTGGTGGCGCTGATGCTGGCCGGATTCGGCTGGCATCAACTGGATGCCTGGTTCGGACTGGGAATTGCCGCCTACATTCTGTGGAGTGCAATCCAGATCGCCCGGGAAAGTTTTTCGGTGTTGATGGATGAAGAACTGCCAACCGACGTCAGCCAGCACATGCTCGAACTGGCCTGCAGTGTGCCGGGTGTGTTGGGTGCGCATGATCTGCGCACGCGGATCTCCGGCAACCACTGGTTTGTGCAGTTGCACCTGGAATTGCCGGGGGAATTGACGTTGTCGGTGGCGCACGGCATCAGCGACCAAGCCGCCGATGCCATTCACAAAGCCTACCCGCGAGCCGAAGTGCTGGTGCACGCCGACCCGCAGGAAGTGGTCAAGTCAGAACGGGCGCAAACCCGGCTTCAGTAACTGACCTGATAACCGCGACTGCTCAGGCAATTGCCCTGCGCCTGACGGTAAGCCTGGACCACTTCAGGCGCCGGTTGATAGGTCGCGGTACGCGGGTCGAAACCGCTCTGCTGCACGGCGTATTGGTAGCACTGGTAACCGTCCTGCTGAACCTGTTCCGGTGACTGACCGTTGGCCGGGTACGCTACGACGTCGTAGCCTTGGGACTGCGGCTGCGGCGGCTGCACCGGCGGCTCGACCACGACGTAATCCTGGGTGGCTTCCTGATACGCATAGTAGGAACCGGCAGCGAGGAACAGCAGCGCACCGCCGATCCACACTTCACGGGCGTAATCCGGCAGATACTGAACGCGGATCCCGCGCGGCGGTTGCACGACGATGTAGCGCGGGCCCTGCGGGCGGTACCAGTAGCCGCCGGAATAGAAGTAATCCTGACCGCGATACGGCACGCGATATTCACGGTCCGGGAAACGGTCGATCACATGCCCCGGACGGTATTGCGGGCCTGGGCCCCAACCGTTGCCGTGTCCGTCCGGGCGACCCGGCCAGCGATTGTCATTGGGCCGGTTGCCGGTTTGCCATTGCTGGTTGTGGTAACCATTCTGCGGACGCTCGTCGCGGTAGTAGCCCTGACGGGGTTCCTGGGTCTGACGCACGGTGTCGGGCCGTGGCTGGATCGGCAGGTTGTTCGACGGTGGTGCCTGATGCACCGGACCAGGCGGGTTCGGCGCGCGGTTCTGGTTCTGCCACTGGCCATTGTTGTGCTGCTGGCCGTTGTGCTCGAACTGGCGGCTATTGTCGCCCCGAATAATTTCGTTGTTCTGCGGCCGCGGCTGATTTTGCGGCGGCGGATTGTTCTGCCCGCGGGGCTGATGATCGCCGCCACGGCCCTGATTGCCCTGATGCTCACCGCCGCGCCCGTTATTATCGGGGCCACGATTCTGTGGCTCGTCGGCCAGCGCTTGCGCACCGACGCTCACACACAGCAAACCAACACCGGCCAGACGCCAGATGCGCGACTTCATGCTTTTCCTCACTGCGGGTATTAAGAGGGCTTGTAGCTAAGACCGGGAATACGCACACCGGGTTCTGCGACAGGTTATCAGTCACGAGACTTATTTATTGAGGGTGGCCACGCGGCAAGGCACAAAAATCGCGGGCAAGAAAAAAGGGAGACCCGTCGGCCTCCCTTTAGAGAACTTCGTCCTGGCTCGACGCTTTTGACGTCGGCTCACCTCACGCCGTCTTCTGGACAGTGTGCAGCTCGGGGGCCGGCACATCCCCGGTGGGGGTGGCGGCCGCGGCGGGCCTGATTGGGCGGGCCGCAGTGGACTGTGTTACCGAGCAGTGATTCTGGTGATAAGAATAGGCCGCAAGGCGCGACAGAGGATTGCGAAGATTGCTCAAATAAACACCGCTTGCGCAATTTTTAACCCTGGATAGATAATCTGCCGCAATAGTTACAACCAAGGACTGATTCATGAGCAAACTCGACCGTTACGACCTGAGTATTTTGGCGGAATTGCAGCGCGACGCCCGCATTTCCAACCAGGAACTGGCCGAGCGCATCGGTCTGTCGCCCTCGCCCTGCTCGCGCCGGGTCAAGCAACTGGAGGACGACGGCTACATCTCGCGCCAGGTCGCCCTGCTCGACCGCAAGATGCTCGGCCTGAGCCTGACCGCCTACGTACTGATCGGCATGGACCGGCACACACCGGAGCGTTTCGAGAACTTCGAAGCGGCGATTCGCACCCTGCCGCAAGTGCTGGAATGCAGCCTGGTGACCGGCGTGGATGCCGACTATCAATTGAAAGTCGTGGTGCCGGACATGGATCACTATCAGAAGCTGTTGCTGGGGCATCTGACCCGGATTGAAGGGGTGACCAGCGTGCGTTCGAGTTTTGTGCTGAATCAGGTGCTCAACAGCACCGAACTGCCGCTGACGCATCTGCGCAACTGACATCGCCTTCGCGAGCAAGCCCGCTCCCACAGTTGAGCTTCGTCAAGCACACTATCTGTGTTCAACCGAGATCCCCTGTGGGAGCGGGCGTGCTCGCGAAGAGGCCGGTACAGGCACCCCACAGTTGAGCTTCGTCAAGCGCACTATCTGTGTTCAACCGAGATCCACTGTGGGAGCGAGCTTGCTCGCGAAGACGCCGGTACAGGCACCCCACAGTTAAGCTTCGTCAAGCACACAATTTGTGTTCAACCGAGATCCACTGTGGGAGCGGGCTTGCTCGCGAAGAGGCCGGTACAGGCACCCCATAAATGCGGCACACCGACGCAGATCAATGCGGCCTCCGCCACCCTCGGCGTATAATCGCCCAGCCCTTTTTCAGCCCTGTGCGCGCCGGAGATACCCGATGGATCCTGCAGTATTCGAAGAATGGATGATGACTGGCCTGGTCAGCATCCTGATCATTTTCATGGGTTTCATCGTCTGGGATCTGGCGAAGAAGTCCAAGGCCGGGCGTTTCGGCTCGTTCATTCTGTTCTTCGTGCTGGGCCTGGGCGTGGCCGCGTTCATCATCAAGAGTGTGGTGATCGGCCTGATCGAATCCGGCGCTCTATAACCGCGCCGGTACTTCTTTCCATTGGCCCTGATCGAGCCCTTCGAGCGTCCAGTCGCCAATCCGCACCCGCACCAGCCGCAATGTCGGCAGCCCCACCGCAGCGGTCATCCGCCGCACCTGACGGTTGCGCCCTTCACGAATCACCAATTCCAGCCAACGGGTCGGCACGCTTTTGCGAAAGCGTACCGGCGGATTGCGTGGCCACAGTTGCGGCTCGTCCAGTTGCCGCGCCTCGGCGGGCAGGGTAATGCCGTCATTCAGTTCGACGCCATCGCGCAAACGCTGCAGCTGCTCGGCCGTCGGCTCACCTTCAACCTGCACCCAGTAAGTCTTCGGCAACTTGTGTTTCGGGTCGGCAATCCGCGCCTGCAACTGGCCGTCGTTGGTGAGCAGCAGTAAACCTTCGCTGTCGCGATCAAGGCGTCCGGCCGGATAGATGCCTGGCAGATCGATGAAATCCTTGAGCGTCGCCCGCCCGCCTTCGTCGCTGAACTGCGTCAGCACATCGAATGGCTTGTTGAACAGGATCAGCTTCGGCTCGGCCGGCGGCGCTTTGGCGACACGACGTGGAGCTGAGGAGGACGGCTTCGCGCCGGGACGGCGCGAAGGAGGACGCGGGGGACGGGACATAAGAGAACAGACATTTAGCGATCAGGGCTGCTAATGCTAGTGCCCTGACCGCCAAATGACCACGACTAACCGTTAGCGGAACGGCGGCTCGTCGAAGCTGCGCAGTTTGCGCGAGTGCAGCGAGTTGAGTTCGGTGCGCAGCAGATCCACCGCCGCGATGCCGATCTTCAAGTGCTGGCTGACCGCACGCTCGTAGAACGCGTTGGCCGA
>Ga0213829_1002532_pt1 | contig 11863 bp, 9 predicted proteins | sample MC6MC0896MG_FD_180665 | JGI IMG/M metagenome (GOLD analysis project Ga0213829, IMG submission 180665) | Enriched soil aggregate microbial communities from Iowa State University, Ames, United States - MC6-MC0896-MG | ecosystem: Environmental > Terrestrial > Soil > Unclassified | place: USA: Iowa...
TCGATGGCCTCACCGATGAGCTGGTCCCAGGACTCGACCGTGGACCCGTTCCTGCCGAGGCCCGTGTCGACCTTGAGGTGGACGCGGGCCGGGCGCTCCACGGAGCGGGCGGCGGCCACGATGTGTTCCAGTTCCCAGCCGGAGCAGCCGAGATCGATGCCCGCTTCGATGGCCGCGGTGAAGTCCGTGTCCGGGGTGTGCAGCCAGGCGAGCAGCGGTGCGTCGATGCCGGCCTCCCGCAGGGCCAGCGCCTCGCTGACGTGAGCGGTGCCTAGCCAGCTCGCTCCGCCGTCGAGCGCAGCCTGTGCGGTGTGCAGCGCACCGTGCCCGTAACCGTCCGCCTTGACCACGGCCATGACCTTCGCCGGCGCCGCGATCTCCGCCAGGCGGCGGACGTTGTGCCGGATGGCGGCCAGGTCGACGATGGCCGCCCGTTCCGGGATGGCGGTGCCGTCCTGCGCTGTCACCGGGTGGCTGTGCGGCACGGTCGGGGAAGTCGGGGTCTCGGAAGTCACCCGTTAAGTCTAGGTGCGCGGGCGGGCGCTTTCCCGGTGGCACCGCGTAGCACTCGTCACGGGGCCCGGGTCACCGCTCCGGCGTCGCGGGCGTGACACCACGGAGCGGTAAAGTCTCTGAGGGACGTCAGCTTCCACCGTCCCCGCCGAAACAGACCTGCGAACCAGGGAGGGACCATGCCGCCGATCAGCCGCGTCGCCTTCCTCTCCCTGCACACCTCGCCTCTGGAACAGCCGGGTTCCGGTGACGCCGGTGGGATGAACGTCTACGTGCGCTCGCTGGCGTCCGCGCTGGCGAAGTCCGGCGTGGACGTGGAGATTTTCACCCGGGCCGTGGACCCCGGGCAGCCCGAGGTGGAGCATCCCGAACCGGGCATCTGCGTCCACAACATCCAGGCCGGCCCGCGGAAACGGATCCCCAAGGAACAGCTGCCGTCGCTCATCCACCACATGGCGGACGAGGTGGACGCCATCCGGGCCCGGCAGGCCCAGGGGCATTACCAGCTCATCCACTCCCACTACTGGCTCTCCGGGGTTGCCGGGCTCCACCTCGCGCGGGCGTGGCAGGTGCCGCTGGTCCACACCATGCACACCATGGCGCGGGTCAAGAATCAGCATCTGCACTCCGGCGAACATGCCGAGCCGGCGAACCGGGAGCAGGGCGAGCAGTGCGTGGTCGACGGCGCCGCGCGGCTCATCGCCAACACCCGGGCCGAGGCGGACGAGCTGCACTCCCATTACGACGCCTCCCCCGCAGCCATCGACGTGGTGGCGCCCGGGGTGGATCTCGACGTGTTCTCCCCCGACGGCCCCGTGTTCTCCCCCGGAGTCCCCGTGGCCGGAGTTTCCGGGGGCTTCCACGTGGTCTTCGCCGGGCGCATGCAACGGCTCAAGGGCCCGCACATCCTGGTGCAGGCCGCGGCCATGCTGCGGGCCCGGCGGCCTGACATCCCCCTGCGGCTGACGCTGCTGGGCGAGCAGAGCGGCAGCCGCCAGTACGACCTCGGCTCCCTCATCGCCACGAGCGGCATGTCCGACGTGGTCACCCGCCTGAACGCGGTTCCCCGGGAGGAGCTCGCCGCGTGGTTCCGCGCCGCGGACGTGGTGGCCATGCCGTCCTACAGCGAGTCGTTCGGGCTGGTGGCACTCGAGGCGCAGGCCTGTGGCACACCCGTGCTGGCAACCCGGGTGGGCGGGCTCGCCGATGCCGTGGACGACGGCGTCAGCGGCATCCTGGTGGACGGTCACCGGATCACCGCCTGGGCCGCCGCCCTGGAACGCCTGTACGACGACGTCGCCCTCCGCACCGCGCTCAGCCTCGGCGCCCGCCGCCACGCCTCCGCTTTCGGCTGGGACAGCGCCGCCCGCGCCACCCTGGCCTCCTATCGCAAGGCACTGGACGCCGGCTGACGGGTGGTCCGCCCCCGCCGTCGTCGACCTTGCCCACGCCTTGGTGGGGCGCCCACCGAAATGTCCGTGGGCATCCCACAGAAGCGTGGGTGAGCCCGCGGCACCTGTCACGAATCCTCAGAGAAGAGACCTGTGCCACGAGCGCTCCAAAAGAGTCCCGCGGCTTGCTAACATTGACACTCTCACCGGCTTTCCGGTGGGCACCCCTCACCCCACTTCCCGGCCTGGACCGGGCGCACTGCCTTGCGCCCTGAAACCGGCCCGCATGACCCGAGGAGAGCCCTGCCCTCATGACCGCCCTGGCCGACACGGATTATTTCGAGGACGAGGACTACGACGACCGTAGTTCCCGCTACGACGAGGGCTTCGGCCACACCCACGAGCCCGACGACGAGTACGACAACGGCTTCGACGAGCTGGACAAGCTGCTGGACGGCATCCTCGTCGACGAGGACGGCGCGGAGGCCCCCACGCCTGTCGCGAAGAAGCCCGGCCGCAAGGCCGCCGTCAAGACCCTGACCACGGACCGGCAGGCCACGGCCGCCGCGAAGAAGACCGTCAGGACGCCGCCGAAGGCGAGTGAAGTCATCACCCGCCGGATCGAACCGGTCGTCGCGGAGGTCGTCGCGGAGCCGGTCACCGAGCCGGACGCGGAGCTGCCCGCGGAGCTGCCCGCGGAGCCCACCAGCACCGACAGCGGCGCCCCGGCCGAGGCGCTCGTCGAGACCCGGCCCGACGCCGCCGTCGTCGAGCCGCACGTCGCCCCGGAGGCCGAACTGGAAGCCGAACTGGACGAGGCCCCCGCCGAGGAGGAGCCCGCCGTTCCTGTGAGCCCGTTCTTCGCGCCGCACATCGCGGCCGTGAACGAGCACGTCGAATTCCTCCGCAAGCTCCGTCCCGGCTTCGAGGTGCCCTACGTCGACCCGATGCACTCGGTCGATGAGTGCCGGATCCTGAGCCTGTTCTCCAACAACAGCGCGCCCTCGCCGCAGGGCGTGGTCTGGGCCGGCGACGACGCCGCGGCCACGCGCTTGCTCGGCCTGCAGTTCCAGCTCGGCCTGCGTCCGGAGTGGATGATGCCGTGGAACACCCACCCGTGGTTCACCCCGGGAGAGGCCAACGCCAAGCTGACACCCGAGCAGGTCAGCGCCGGCCTGAAGCCCCTGATCGCCCTGCTGCGGGTCCTGCCGCGCGTGTCGGCGATCGTGGCCCACGGCACCGAGGCCAACCGCCTCGCCCAGATGCTCCTCAAGACGGACAACCCGCTGATCTGGCGCCGCGGCCTCAAGGTCTACAAGGCCCGGTCCCTGCACGGCCGCTCGTTCGCCGGGTCCAAGGAACGGCAGACCGAATGGCTGATCGACATGGGCCGCTCCTACGCGGACGCCATGGCACGCGCCGGACTCCAGGCCGGCCGCCGCTGACGCAGCGCCTGACGGAAGAGGCCCCCTCCACGTGGAGGGGGCCTCTTCCGTCAGGCGCTCAGCCGTGGTGACCTCGAGGCGCGCGAGGTCACCACGGCTGAGCACCCACCGGGGGAACCGACGACGCCGTGCGGCTCAGGCGAGCAGTCGCCCCCAGCGGGCATCGAGCAGTGGGGCGCCCGCCAGATCCAGGCAGCGCCACAGGGTCACGGCCACGGAATCCAGGACGGCGACCCCGGTGCGCAGCTCGACCTCCTCGGTCACCGGCGCACCATACAGATTGGTGCACAGATACACGAGCGCGTCCGGACGATCCGAGGCCAGGTCCACGGACGGTTCCACGAGGGCCTCAGGACGGACCCGGGCGAAGGACTCGTTGTCGCTCAGGCCGAGGGCACGGTGCCCGCTCACCTCGATCCCCTCCGCCTGGTAACGGAGGATGACCTGCTCGTTCACGTCCGGGGTGTACGGCGTCAGCAGTCCGATGGACTTGGCGGCGAAGCGCTCGAACGCGTCGAGGTACGCCAGGGTGGAGGTGGTCGCCGGAATGCCCGTGGCCGCGGTGATCTCCTCGACGATGGCGCGGTCATGCCCGGCGCCCAGCCAGGAGCCTGAGGTCCCGTTCCAGGCGATCACGTCCACGTCCGCGGTGGCCAGCAGCTCGGCGGCCGCGCGCATGCCGGCCGCGTCGAACTGTCGGTCCGAGCCCGAGTCCAGCGCGATCCGGGTGACCGGGATGCGGGCGGAGTGGATCGTCACATCCTCCCGCTCCCCCAGGATCCGGTAGCTCATGGGCTCCAGGCAGGTGTTGGAGGACGGGACGATCATGCCGATGCGCACAGGACGCCGGGCGCTGAGGGTGTTCTGTTCCTGCGTCATGTTCAGACGGCCTTTCCCGCGAGAGGCGCGGACGCCACGAGGCCCCCGCGTGCTTCCTCCTGGGCGGCACGGGCCACCAGACGGCCCACCGCCCCCGGATCATGGAAGCCGTCCGCGTCGAGGACCACGCGGCCACCCGACACCACGACCTCAGGCCAGCCGCGCAGCTGCTTGCCGTCGAACGGGGAGAAGTCGGTGCCCATGTGCAGGGCCGCGCCGTCCACCAGCCGGGACTCGGCCGGGTCGAACATGACGAGGTCGGCATCGAAGCCGGCCCGGATGGCTCCCTTGCCGGGCAGGGCGTTGATCCGCGCCGGGCCGGCTGAGAACACGTCCACGAAGCGCTGCAGAAGCTCATCGCTGACGGCCAGGCCCTCCCCCACGGTCTCCACGAGCGCCGTGAACACCGCCGGCATCCGGGTCTCCACACCGGGTAGACCGTGGGGCATCTGACGGATGTCATCGGTGCGCTCACGCTTCTGGGTGAGGTCGTAGCAGGAGTGGTCACTGGACGCCGTGTGGACGGCGCCGGAGGCGAAGCGCTCCCGGAGCGCAGCCACGGTCTCCGCCGACCTCATCGGTGGGCAGCAGGCGAACCATTCGGGGAAGCGCGAGGCGTACACGCCGTCGTCGAGCAGCAGGTAATGCGGGCACGTCTCGGAAAAGGCCTCGACGCCGCGGCTGCGGGCGTCCGCGACGAGGTCGACGGCGCCGGGTGTGGACTGATGGACGAAGTACACCGGCGTGCCGACATACTCGGCCATGGCCAGGACCTCCCGCACGGAGGCCTCCTCCGCGAGCTCCGGGCGGGTTTCGTGGAGGTGCTCGATGCCGATTTCGCCGGTGGCGGCATGTTCCTCGGTGCAGTCCACGATCATGGCGTCATGCTCGGCGTGGATGTAGGTCAGGCCGTCGAGGCGCTTCATCTCCTTCATGACCTTCAGGACCGTGTCGTTGTCGCTCATGGTGCCGCCGCGGTTGGTCATGTACATCTTCACGGAGCGGATGCCCATCTCCGCCAGGGCGTCCAGCTGGGCGGGAACCGTCTCGTCCCAGCTGATCACGGAGCCGTGCAGTGCGACGTCGCAGCGGGCCTCGCGGGCCAGCTCGCTCTTGTTGCGGGCGGCTTCGAGGGGGGTTTCGGATGCGTCCCGCGGGATGCCGAAGTCCATGATGGTGGTGGTGCCGCCCCAGAGCGCGGCGGAGCTGGTGACGGCGTAGTCGTCCAGAGTCCGGAACCGGCCGGTGATCTGCGCGACGTGGCAGTGTCCGTCGATTCCACCGGGGATCACGGCGCGGCCCTGGGCGTCGATGACGCGGTCCGCGGCTGGGACGGTCTCCGTGGCGTCCAGAATGGCTTCGACGCGGCCGCCGCTGATGAGGATGTGGCCGGTTTCCGTGCCGTCGGCGTTGACGATGCGGGCGTTGGCGATGATGAGCTCGGTCATGTCACTTGCCCCCTTCCGGGGTTGCTGAGTCGGGATTCTGAGTGAGGGTGAGTGCACGGTCGAGGGCGGGCGAGAGCCCGGCACGGCGCTTGACCGGCGGCGCCGCGAAAGCGCCGGCGCGGTGGCTCCCGGAAGCGAGGCCGACGACGGCCTCCGCCAGCCGGATGCCCGCGCCGATGCCGTCCACCACGGGAACGGGGATCTGGTGGCTCACCTCGCGTGCCAAGCCTGCCAGCGGGGCGCCGGCCAGGATGATGACATCCGCCCCGTCCTCGTCCACGGCCTGCTTGGCCAGGGCGACGAGGGTGGGGCCGAAGTCCTCCTGGACGGTGCCGATGCCACCCAGGGCCTCCTTGATGGACCGGATGGACGCCAGACGACCGGCCAGGCCGAACCCCTCGACGCATTCGCGGTACCAGGCGGTGATGCGGTCCGAGATGGCGATGATGGAGAAGCGATGGCCCTGCAGCGCGGCGGCGCAGAGTGCGGCCTCCGTGATCCCGATGACCGGGACATCCAGAAGTTCCTTGAGCGCGGGCATCCCCGGGTCGCCGAACGCGGCGACCACGACGCCGTCGACGGTTCCGGCGTGATCCGCCATGACCTCGGCGACGGCGCCGGCCGCGATCAGCGACTCGAGCCGGGTCTCGATGTATTCCACGCCGTGTGGCGCGGTCTCCACGATGAGTTCCGTGGCAGGCCCGGCGGAGCGTTCCGCCTCGGCCCGGATGAGGGCGGTGACGTCCTCACTGATGTTGGGGTTGATCACAAGAAGTTTCATCTCGGTCTTTCGTCGGCAGACCCCCGCTGCCGGACGGCATCACACGGTGTCTGGGTATTGTTCGCGGTATTTCTGGATGTGGTGGGCGGACTGCTCGGCGGCCCGTTCGGGGTCCCCACTGGAGACCGCCTCCAGCAGTTCGCGGTGTTCCTTGATCAGCTCGGGCAGATCGCGGACGTGCCGGAAGAGCCAGTGCATCCGGCTCTGAAGGGGTTCCAGAGCCGACTTGAGGAAGGTGTTGTCCGCGATCCGGGTCAGTTCGTCGTGGAACTCGCTGTTGAGCCGGTGCGCGTCCACCAGGCTGCCCCGGGCGAGGGCGTCGTCCGCCTGGTCCACCAGTCGTCCCAGCGTGGCGAGGTCGTCCGGGGTGGCCCGTTCCGCAGCGAGCCGGCAGGCCAGGACCTCCAGGGAGATCCGGACGTCGAAGAGGTCGTCCACGTCCTTCTCTTCCAGGGCGGTCACCACGGATCCACGGGTGGCGCGCTCCGTGACCAGACCCTCCTGCTGGAGCATCCTCAGTGCTTCCCGGACGGGAAGCCGTGACACCTTGAACTCCGCCGCGAGGTCCCGCTCCACCATCCGGGCACCCGGGGCGTAGTGGCCCTCGAAGATGCGGTTCCTGATGGCGTCCCGGATCACCTCACGCAGCGGGAGTTCCCGCTGGGTCTCCTCAGCAGCCCGTGCCATGTGGTCCCCTCCGCTCAACGATTATGGGATCCCAGCCTAGTACGCGTGAGGTCCGCTGCCGAGCGGAGCGGGCCGATGAGCCCTGGCCGCCGCTCTGTGACGCGTCCGGTGCGACCGTCCGCCGGCCTCGCCCGGGCCGGCGGACGAGCCGATCAGACCGCCAGCCGCTTGCTGTAGTCCAGCGTCAGCACGGAGATCCCCATGATGACGGCGGATGCCACGAAGTAGAGCAGCGCCCAGGTGTAGCCACCGGTCGCGCCGACGATGAACCCGACCACGATGGGGGTGATCATGCCGGCGATGTTGCCACTGAGGTTCATGGCCCCGCCCAGCACCCCGGCGTTGGCCCGGCCACCGAGCGTGGCGGGAACCGCCCAGAACAGACCGACCCAGCGCAGGAAGAACAGCACCACGGAGAGCAGGACCACCGCGGTGACCGGATCGCCCACCACCGTGACGCCCACCAGGCCGAGCGTGACCACCAGGGCGGAGAGCCCGAGCAGCGAACGCATCACCTTGTTGGTGTCGAAGCCGCGCTCACGGAGCGTGTCCGCGAGTGATCCGCCGATGATCTCACCGATGAAACCCGCGCCGAAGATGACGAACGTGGACCATCCGATGGTCTTGAGGTCGAAGTGCTTGGCCTGGGACAGGAACAGCGGACCCCAGGTCAGCAGCCCGTAGAAGACGCCGTTGAAACCGAACCAGCCGAAGCACATGGCCCAGAAAGACCGGTGCTTGAGGTAGGGCAGGAGTCCGCGGCGGCCGGTGTTCGCGCCGGCCGCCTGTGCCGCCTCGTCCTCCGCCCGGTGGGACGCCTCGATGTACTCGGCCTCGGCGTCGTTGACCGCGCGGTGCTCGCGGGGGTTGTCACGGACGTACCACCAGATGACCAGGCCCAGAGCGACGGTCAGGATGCCCGCGATGATGAAGGCCGGGCGCCAGCCGCCGGCGGTCGAGATCAGCCAGGTGATGAGGATGCCGCCGACGCCGGCACCCAGCGGCGCTCCCGCGTCCAGGATCGTGGCGCCGCGGCCGCGCTCCTTGGAGTGCATCCAGAGGGCGTTCAGCTTGCCGCCGGCCGGCATGACGCCCGCCTCGGTGACGCCGATGCCCATACGGGCGATGAACATGCTGAGGAATCCGCCGGCCAGACCGGAGGCGGCGGTCGCCGCGCCCCAGCCGAGGCAGGATGCCGTGACCACCTTGCGGGGACCGAAGCGGTCGATCAGCCAGCCGACCGGCACCTGCATGAGAGCGTAGGTCCAGAAGAAGGCGGAGAGGAGCAGCCCCACCAGTTCCGGCCCCATGTTGAATTCCTTCTGGATGATGGGAAGGGCCACCGAGATCGAGCCACGGTCGATGTAGTTGACGGCGACCAGCACCAGCAACAGCAGGAAAAGCTTCCAGCGGACCTTGGTGGGCTTGGTCTGCCGGCTCTGGGGAGAGTCCGTCTCCACCGCTGGGATCGCGGTGGCTTTCTGGGGAAGGGACACGAGGTCCTCCTTCGCTTCTTCGGGAGGGCTGCCGGTGCGCCGTCGGCCTGCCGGAGGTCAATTTTGGGATCCCGCATTGGGATCCCAAAAACCACAGTAGATATGATGCGCGTCACAGTCAATAGTTGGGATCCCAAAAGTCAATGTGACTGTTCCCCGCCCTTAAACGCCGGAAGGGCACCCGTCCTGCGACGGATGCCCTTCTGACCTGTGTCGACCTCAGCTGAGCTGGGAGGCTCAGCGCTCCAGATCGCCCCGGATGAACGCCTCGACGTTGTCCCGAGCCGTGGAGTCGTTGACCTGCTCCGGCGGGGACTTCATGAAGTAGCTGGAGGCGGACAGCAGCGGGCCGCCGATGCCACGGTCCAGGCCGATCTTGGCGGCGCGGATCGCGTCGATGATCACACCGGCCGAGTTCGGGGAGTCCCACACCTCCAGCTTGTACTCCAGGGACACCGGGGCGTCGCCGAAGTTGCGGCCTTCCAGGCGGACGAAGGCCCACTTGCGGTCATCCAGCCACGCCACGTAGTCGGACGGGCCGATGTGCACGTCATCGGCACGCAGCTCGGCCTCGACGTTGGAGGTCACGGCCTGGGTCTTGGAGATCTTCTTGGACTCCAGGCGATCGCGCTCCAGCATGTTCTTGAAGTCCATGTTGCCGCCGACGTTCAACTGGTACGTGCGGTCCAGGGTGACGCCGCGGTCCTCGAACAGCTTGGCCATGACGCGGTGCGTGATCGTGGCGCCGATCTGGCTCTTGATGTCGTCACCCACGATCGGCAGCTTGGCCGCCTCGAACTTCGCGGCCCACTCCGGGGTGCCGGCGATGAAGACGGGCAGGGCGTTGACGAAGGCCACGCCGGCGTCGATGGCGCACTGCGCGTAGAACTTGGCCGCTTCCTCACTGCCCACGGGCAGGTAGCAGACCATGACGTCCACCTCGGCGGCCTTCAGGGTAGCGACCACGTCCACCGGCTCCTCGGGCGCTTCCACGATGGTCTCGCGGTAGTAGCGGCCCAGGCCGTCCAGGGTGTGACCGCGCTGAACCGTCACGCCGGTGCTCGGCACATCGGCGATCTTGATCGTGTTGTTCTCGCTGGCGCCGATGGCGTCGGCCAGATCCAGGCCCACCTTCTTCGAGTCGACGTCGAAGGCGGCCACGAACTGCACGTCCCGCACGTGGTACGGACCGAATTCCACGTGCATGAGGCCGGGAATCGTGCTGTTCGGATCAGCATCCTTGTAGTACTCGACGCCCTGCACCAGGGAAGCGGCACAGTTGCCTACGCCAACAATGGCAACGCGAATGGGGTGTGACGGCACGGAACTCCTTAGTCAAAAACGTGAACTGCGGGCTCCACCCGGAACCGGGGAGCGGCAGCGAGCGCCCGGCGGCGATGCCTCAGGCGCTCAAGCAGTCTATCGAACACGCCGAAGTGGCCCGAAAACCCTCGGCAACAGATCCAACGCACGACGCTCCGTTTTTAGTCCCGGCGCGGTGAGGGAGCGCGACGACGGCGGCCGGCGGGCCGCCGTCGTCGCTCCACTCCGCGGGTGGTTCAGCCGTTGCGGTGCGTCGCGGGGGCCCAGCGGTTGATGTCGGATTCGACCGCGAACTCATCGATCGCGGTCAACTCATCGTCGCTGAAGTCGAGGCGGTCCAGCGCCCCCAGGGTGTCCTCCAGCTGACCCACGCTCGAAGCGCCCACCAGGGCCGACGTCACGGGCGTCCCCTTCGGCTGGTCACGCAGGATCCAGGCGATCGCCATCTGAGCGAGGCTCTGGCCCCGGCCTGCGGCGATCTCGTGGAGGCCGCGGACCCGGTTCATCTTCTCCTCCGTGAGGGAGTCCGCCCGGAGGAAGCGCTCCTGAGCGGCCCGGGAATCGGCGGGGATGCCGTTCAGGTAGCGGTCGGTGAGCATGCCCTGGGCCAGCGGCGAGAACGCGATGGATCCGGCGCCCACCTGCTCCAGCGCTTCGTACAAGTTGGGGGTGCCGTCCTCGGTCCAGCGGTTCAGCATCGAGTAGCTGGGCTGGTGGATGAGCAGCGGTGTTCCGAGGTCCTTCAGGATGCGGGCGGCCTCGAGCGTCTGCTCCGGGGTGTAGGAGGAGATGCCGGCGTACAGCGCGCGGCCCGACCGCACCGCGGTGTCCAGGGCGCCCATGGTCTCCTCCAGCGGAGTGGACGGGTCCGGGCGGTGGCTGTAGAAGATGTCGACGTAGTCGAGCCCCATGCGCTGAAGGGAGGCGTCCAGGCTGGAGAGGAGGTACTTGCGGGAACCCCACTCCCCGTACGGGCCGTCCCACATGTGATAGCCGGCCTTGGTGGAGATGACGAGCTCGTCCCGGTACGGGCGGAAGTCCTCGGCCAGGTGGCGGCCGAAATTCGTCTCCGCGCTGCCTGCGGGCGGGCCGTAGTTGTTGGCGAGGTCGAAGTGGGTGACGCCCAGATCGAAGGCACGGCGGAGGATGGCCCGCTGGGTTTCGAACGGCTTGTCATCACCGAAGTTGTGCCACAGACCGAGGGAGATGGCCGGCAGCTTCAGACCGCTGCGTCCGACGCGGCGGTAGGGCATGGTGTCATAACGCTGAGGGGAAGCAAGATAAGTCACAGGCCCATCCTGCCACTCGAGTAACCGGCGGGCGAGGACCTGCTCACAGAGTGAAACCGGGTGCACAGGGAGCGCGGAATTGCTCCGACCGCCGGTCGGAGGATTCCTCTCCCCCACAGGGTTGAACCCGTGCCGTTCGACCGGTTTCCCCTCGTCCGCTCCCCTACGCTGAATCACATGATCAGCTCGCTTCAGGCTTCCTCGGAGGTCATTCCCGGGACACTCCCCGCCGGCCGACGGACAGTGCTCCGGGCCCTCGGAAACTCGTGGCTCACCTGGCTGCCCTCGTGCGCCGCGCTCCTCGTCCTGGCCGGGGCGTTCCTGGTGGAGAACCATCGTTTCGACCGAGGTCTGAGCGTCACGATCGCCCTGAGCGCCGCACTGGCCGCGGCGCCTCTGGCGCCCTGGCCGGCGATCGCCTTCGCGGGGCTCACGGTCCTGGGACAGTCATTGGGGGTTGTCCCAGGACCGCTCCTCGCCGGCGTCTGGGGATACGGCGCGGTTCCCCTGCTTCTCTTCGCCGCCACCCTGGCGCTCTTGCGGCAGCACCAGGGCACGACGGCGGACGGCCGGGTGCGCCGGATGCCTCGGCTGGTGCGCGCCCTTCTCAC
>Ga0213829_1002534_pt1 | contig 11856 bp, 11 predicted proteins | sample MC6MC0896MG_FD_180665 | JGI IMG/M metagenome (GOLD analysis project Ga0213829, IMG submission 180665) | Enriched soil aggregate microbial communities from Iowa State University, Ames, United States - MC6-MC0896-MG | ecosystem: Environmental > Terrestrial > Soil > Unclassified | place: USA: Iowa...
TGGGGGAATATGTGTACCAACATTTAATCCTGCGGTTATTAGGGAAGGCGAGTATGTGATATAATCCAAGGTCAGAACCGGACTCGGGAAATCCGACCGTCCGGGATCGTAGGGGGGCTACAAGAAATGTGAATCATTAACTATTGATTGCGCGCGCTTGTTTTCTACCCGACGGCGGGCCGAAAGCCAAATGGTTGAAGGGATTGAGTTCCATAATGTTAGTAAATCGAGAGGGCTGATGCTTTACCTGCAACAGAAAGCAACATTTTATCCTTCGTTTAAGGCAAGATGGATAAAACCTCTCTGGAGTCAGAGACCTTGGCACGTTACACATTGATATGATACGGCAACTCGGGAGATCCTACCGGTCTTTTCTTGTTGGAAGAGTATGGTGTACAAGCGATAAAAAGTAAGGAAACCAAATGCCGGTGTAGGGAGTCGGATAGCAGCGTATTACCAATGAAGTTGGGTAATGCCGATGGAGGAAAGGCTAGCTACCAGTTATCACCCTTGCTAGGGACACATTTATTACACACAGAGGTAGGAATAATAAATGGAGACAAAACTAGTAAGGATAGCAGAATTAGCAAAATCTGATCTTAAGAGATTAGCAAGGTTTTGTGAATGGTAACTAGGAGGAGCCGTGTGCGTTAATAGCTCAAGCACGGTTCTGTGAGGGGGAGGAACACAATCTACCGTAAGGTAGAGAGGTTCCTTTCTACTCGACTAGTTGAAGAAGAAGGATACTTTAAACAGATATACCAAAGTGGAATTTTAAATTCCATCACTATATTGAATGAATATCAGAAAGAAAATGTGCAGTAGAGATGAGTGTGTTGTTCTTACAATGCAAAAACAACCGTCATTTTAAACGGTTGTTATGAATTGCTATTTACTTACTTTAATAATAGTACCTTGATTGATTCTTAATAAGTCTTGAACATTTATTTTAACTAATGAGTTTTCAGAACCACCACCAGTATATATGTAATCCATATTTATTACTTTGGGGTCAACTAAAAACTTTGCTTGAAAACCAAAAGAAGGAACTCCACCTGGTGGGAAACCAGTATGTTCAATAATTTCATTTCCGTTAGCAAGTCTTGGTTTTTCTATGTTTAATGATTTGGCAACACGAGTTGTACTAGCTCTATTGTTTCCTTTTACAATAGCAACTATTAATTCATTATTTGAGTCAATCATGCAAATATTTTTTACAAAATCGTCTTCCGAACCATTAACTGCTTCAGCAGCCTCTTTTACGGAGTGGCATGATTGATTAAATACGAAGTGTTCAGCTTTTACATTATTAGAGTCTAAAAATTCTTTAACTTTAGTTTCATACGAATTCATAAAGGTCTCCTTTTAATATTCTTATTTGTGTAAATATTAGCACAATAATGCGAGTTTTAATACCACTACTACTGAACAATGTGAAGAAATTAATGAATAATAATCCACTACTTTTTACGAATATCCAAGAATTTGTGAAGAATCATACTTTAACTAACGGAGGCTTTACTACAATTAGAGGAGCTATAATCAGCTACTCTTTGTTATGCAGCTAATGGGGTAGTATAGTGATATAATTAAAATCAACTTTTTTAAATTATTCTTTTTAATCTTAAAGTAATTGGAGGAACTAGGATGTCAATAACAGAACATTTTATATAACGTTGCTTATTGCTAATTAGAGAACCTCCTTATAGGAATACGTATAAAGAAATTAAATATTTTAGGAGGAGAAAAAATGCGTTCAGAAAAAGAAATGATGGAATTAATATTACGAGTTGCCGAGAAAGATGAGAGAGTACGAGCTGTAGGAATGAATGGTTCTCGAACGAATTCTAATGTACCTGAAGATACTTTCAGAGATTATGATATTGTTTATCTTGTATCTGACTTGCAATCGTTTCTAATTAATCCTGATTGGGTAAATGTTTTTGGGAAAAGAATAATAATGCAAACACCAGAGGATATGGCAATGTTTCCACCTGAATTGGGTGGGAGATTCACATATTTAATGTTATTTGAGGATGGCAATAGAATTGATTTAATGCTGATTCCGATTGAGGAAAAAGATATTTATTGTTCTGAAGATGGATTAACAGTTATTTTATTAGATAAAGATGGGAATATGCCTAAGCTTTCTGAACCAACAGATAAAGATTACTGGGTAAAAAAGCCTTCTGCTGAATTTTTTGCAGATTGTTGTAATGAATTTTGGTGGGTTTCAACCTATGTAGCAAAAGGGTTATGGAGACAAGAAATACTTTACGCTTATGACCACTTAAATAGTGTAAGAGAAATGTTACTAACAATGCTTGAGTGGAAAGTTGGAATAGAAACCAATTTTTCATTGAGTGTAGGTAAAAACAGTAAGTACCTAGAGCGCTACGTTAATAAGGACATATGGAAAAGATTGATGAAAACATATCCTAGTGAAGATTACGAACAAGTTTGGAATTCGTTGTTTGAAACAATTGACTTGTTTGAGCAAATAGCTATTGAAGTAGCTGATATTCTTGAGTATCAATACCCTTTTGAAGATGCGAATAAGGTAAAACAATACCTTACTAAAAATTAAACTCAATATTTGTGAAGGTATACACTTAAACTAACGGGTGCAATAGTTGAAGATCCAGCTGCCATTTAAGCGGCTTTTCTTATTGAAGTAACTGGGCAGAATAGTTGAATAAGGAATGGTTTAATTATTATCAAAATAGTTGTTTATAAGTATAGTTATTATGAATAAGCAATTTATTAAATTTAAATAACTAAGATGAGGCAAATTATTATGATATATAATTTTTATCTGTTAAAACCAAGAATGATAAGTACCGATTTTTACTATAAAGTGTACGTTACAAATAATTATTTATATTTTATTAAAATTGGTGGTCAATTTTATAGTCGTGATGCTTATTTTAACCAATTAAGTGGTGGAGTAGGGATTTTATTCTGGTATTGGTTTAAAAAAACAGAAAAAAAGCAAGCCTGTTTTGAAGCTGAAATTGATCAAAAAATTGAATGTGGAGAAATAACTGAAATTCTACAAAATAAGCATAATTATAAGATATTAATTGAAACAATAGATGAAATTGTAACTAATAAAAGTAAAAATTTTCATACATCTTTTAATGATTATGGGACAATTTCATTTAAATTAAAAGATGGGAAAATTATTAAGTTTATTATTCCAGATACAAATTTACGAATAACGGTGTTGAGAAGTTTAAAGCAAATTTCTCAAACAATTACGATTAAAGAAGTAAAGTAGTTAAAAAATTGTTAGTAAAAATTTATAGAAGATTAGATATTTCCTTATTGAACTCCCTCAGTTAAATACGATTTTCTTCCGAATACTCGCTAACAGGTGCGATTCTTCAATAACGAAGGATCGTTTTTTCTTACTCAAGTAACGTGGCAGGTTTGTTGAAGAAGGTTAATTACAAACAAGTATAGAATTATTGTGTATATAAATATACAGGGAATGATGTTGATGAAGCCGCACATCTCAATAGAGGTTGATTTGGAAACTTTAGAAAACAGGCAAAACGTTACTGGTGACATATATTTCGTTATAGATTACCATCGTTATTTTCCTGAAGAAGGATGGTCTGACTTTGTTGTTATTGTATTAACCTGGTGGATAAAATCAATCAAAGGGTTAATTGTTTCTGATTTTGGAAGAACATATGAGTTTGACTTTATGGATGGCACTCCAATTGTTTTGGCAAAGAAGCTAGATAGTGAAAATTTGGAGTTACGTTTTTGTATAGATGAAGAAGCAAAACGGCGAGAAATTTTTACTGCAATTTGTTCAATCAAAGATGTTAGGGATTCTATCCTGTCTGTTTCAAAAAAAGTAATCAGGTCATTTGAACGAAAAAACTGGAAAAGTGAAGACATTGATGAACTTAAGGATTTAGTTTTATCCTTGGGACGATACCCATATGCTTATTAAGCTAACAGGTGCAAGAGTTGAAGAACGGGGATTGCTACGCGATCCTTTTTTTCTTGTGCTAACTGGCAGTTTAGTTGAACAAGGATAACATAAAATAAGTTATAATAAATGTATAATCTTATATGTTAGGGAGACTATAATTTGGAAAAAATCAAGACCTTTTTAAAAAGGGATTCTGATATTTTAAGGAATGTTATTTTACTTCTATTTGGTTTAATTTTTGGTATCTGTAAACTAATATTTGACCATAGTTTGATGTCTACCTTTTTTGGCTTGCTTTTAATTATGGGTACTATTGTTTTAACAGTAAACATAATAAAGGAATTTAAACGACTAACTAAGTAGTTATTAAAGAGTGCGATTCTTCAGAAAGAAGGTCGCCTTTTTTCTCTTTCTACTAAGAAAGTTTGTGAAATGTAGTTCTTCAACTATCGGGGCAGGTTAGTTCTATAAGGGAAATGGTCTTTTATGGTAAAATCAACAAAGGAAGGGAACTTTTACCTTTTTTTGTTTAGTTTAATAAGAATCAATGGTAAAATGATGAGAATTAATTATGCTATGGGGCTGGTCAGTTGTAATTTTATTAAGGAGTTGTGAGAAGTTGAAATATCGTAAAGCAAATATCGATGATATTGATAAATTGGTCGTGTTAAGAAAAAAGCAATTAGTTGATGAGGGGATAGAACCTAATATAGATATTGATAGAGAACTATATGTTTTCTTTAAAAATAAACTAAGTGATGGTACTTTAATTCAATGGCTAGTGGAGGATAATGAAGAAATTATAGCTTGTGGTGCAGTAATTTTTTATGAATTTCCACCTTGTTACACCAATAAGACTGGAAAAAAGGCTTATATCACAAATATGTATACTAATGAAAATTATCGTGGGCAAGGAATCGCAACAAAGCTGTTAACTAAATTAGTTGATGAAGTTAAGATTTCAGGTATATCACAAATATGGCTTGGGGCTTCAAAAATGGGTAGACCAGTGTATAAGAAGTTTGGTTTTATGGAAACTGATGTATTTCTAGAATTAAATATTTTTTAATAATTTGTGAAGTATAACACTTAAACTCCCATGAAAATTCAAAAAGCTAAAAATCTAAAAATGAGCATAACAAAATAGACTCAGAAAATAGCTTTTTTAAAAAAGGCTGAGCCTTTAGAAAAGTTAGTTCATATATAGTTAATGAAACTACAATTAGAGATCCTTCCTTTAAGTGGTATAGAAAAGGCTTGGCTGGTGCAACAACCAGAAAAGGGTTAATCTCCCATACGTGCTACCCATAAAGGGTGCGACAATCAGTGGTGCACCGTGGTCGCTGGAGTCAGACTAACGGACGGGCTCTAAGGCACCATAGTTCATCGACCTTCCTCGCCAGCCATAAAACAGTATCGACCACATAATCTATTTTCATTCTCTGTGGTGCAGCAATGATTTTTCTGCTGCATGGATGGCTAACGGGTGCTTTTGCTTAAGAAGGAAATTAAATATTTATGGTTAGAAAAAAGGAATATCTCCAAAATTAAGACATTCCTTTAGACTATCTAGAGTACAACATACTTTTAAAAATACACTATCTAAAAGTAGAAACCTAGTTAGAAATTTTCTAACCAGGTTTCAAGGTTTCGAAAGAATTTTCTAAGTCATGACTGAGTTGTCTCTAGACACCCTAAGCGGCCGAGAGGGAGGGTGTTCTTTTTGTATACTATTCGTATAATATAAATTAACGCTTTCATAAACTTGGTTATAAAAATGTCTAAACCCTTGGTACATATGGGATTAGACATTTTTTTATTAGATCATAATTAACGTTAAGAAGGATTAACGCTCTTTTTAAGAATTAACGCTTATTTTTGTGGTACTTCTTCAACTTCGGACAGGGGAGTTAAAGAAAGAGAAGTAGTAGAAAATTGACTAACACTTGGGAGTTAAATTAGATATTTATTCTAAAATAATTTGAGATTGTGAAGGAATGTACTTAAAGTAAATGGCAGTTTAATTTAAGTGTAATTATTCACAATCTGTATTATTAAATGTCCTTTTCCTCCACACAAAAAGACTCCCACCACATGAAAAAGGAGAATGAATTCATTATGGAATCATCCCCTCAAATAGTTTGAATATGGTTATACTTATATTACTCATCAATGACTCGCTAAACGTTTTTCAAAATCCGCTTTAAACAACAGAATAGCATCAATATTTACAGCAAAATCATGGTCACTGATATTAAAATTAGTTATAAACTCGTCAGATCTCTCACGAACCATAATTGTCGGACGGATATTGTCTCCAATAGCGTCCTTAGTTACAGCACTTCCATAGAAATACCAGTTAGTTTGAGTAGGCGCATTTGCTGCATTCTTAGATAAGTCATTTTTTATTAATTCGCATAATTGATCCATAAAATCTTCATTAAGCTTAATGGTTTTTCCATGATGACCATCAACAGATATATCAGCATATCCATACCAAATATTCCTGCTTGTAAGCTTTCCGTCTTTTGAAGTGTATGTTTCATCAAACAAAATCTTCATTTCATACCCTCCGTTAGTATAAAATTTCTTCACACTATTATACACCAATTAGAAAATGTAAAATAGCTTGCTGTTAGTCTCACTATACTTGTAAGAGTTAGGCAAGCTAACTTCATGGTAGGGTTCCTCCTAAAGTTATGAGTTAGAGTGGTGTCTATACTCATATCTTACTGAGGGGCTTTATTTTTTTTAAACCTGATATTTAACGATCTACAGGAATGCTATCGTATCTGACGTAATCTGCTTTAGGAGACAAGGTCATCTCACCGTCTGGTAAACGAGGGCTATGGCTCCAGAATCAAATGTCTTGTTTTCGATAAGTTTAAGATTGATCTTCTCCTTGTGACCTTGGAATAACGGCAACCCGCTGCCGATCAGGACGGGAGAAACCGTAATTTTATACTCATCTATTAAATCAAGCTGCATAAGGTAGTGTGCTAACCTAGGACTGCCGAGGATAACCATATCCTTGCCTGGCTGCTGTTTGAGGTTCTTGATCTCTTCCTCGACATCTTCTTTCACCAGTCTGGAATTGTTCCATTCGACTTTCTCCAGCGTCGTGGAAAAAACGATTTTGGCTGTCTTTTCGATCCACTCGGCATGATTCCGTTCATGCTGCGAAGCTGAGGGGTTCGAAGGCACAGATGTCCAGTAACTGTGCATCATCTGATAAGTCCCACGTCCCCATATGACAGTATCGGCAGTACTCAGAATTTCTTTCGCGTGTTTCTCCAAGTCAGCATCGTAGGAAACCCAGCCGATGTCCATTTCACCGTTCGGACCTTCTACAAAACCGTCAAGCGATGCGTGCAGAAATAGAACGAGTTTTCTCATTTTTAGTTCTCCTTTGTTCATGAGGGATATTTTTTTCATACTTCTTTACCTCCAATGTAAGTATAACCAATTTTTTATAAATTTGGGTAAAAAAGTTCTATAAGTTACACTAATTAAAATAAAAAACAGGCAATGCCTGTTTTATGCTTATATCCAATATTCCAGACTGTTCGATTTCATACTAACGCGTTCTTCATTTCAAGGAGTGCAGCCGTATCGTCTTTTTGCCATAAAAAAAGAATCACTCTCCTCGGGAAATTGTTTTATTATTTATGCTATTCCCAATTCTTGTGTCAACCACTTTATCAAAAATATTTGATTTATTTTTCAGACGGAAATAAAATGGGAAGAGCAAATCATATTTAAGCCAAGTTTGTGAAGGATTACACTTAAACAAACGGGTGCTTTTGTTGAAGTTCTAGAATCCATTTGGCGACTTTTTTTTGTTGAACTAATCTGGAAGGTTAATTCAATAAGAGGAATAAAAATTCGATTCCCCTTAATATCGTGTTTGACTCAAAATTTTTTAAACTTAAAAGTCCCTTTAATAAAATGCTCAATTTATAATTTTATGAATCCAAATAAACTTTTTAACATATTTTTTTAAGAATAAATATCCCTCAAGGGTACATTATAAAAAAGGCTAGTTAAATTAACTTGTGAGGGGGATTTTTATGGGTGACTTTTTAGGTTTATTTAGTGATGAAAAATCGAGAAATCAAGAAAGTGATACTGAATCAAAAATCCAAGATAATCAAACAAGCGGTACATTACAACTTCATAAAGAAGAGTTAGATATTACAAAAAATAATGTCGATGCTGGAGAAGTGGTCCTATCTAAAGATGTTGTTGAAGAACAAAAAACCGTGGATGTTCCTGTAATGCATGAGGAAGTTGTTATTAAGAGAACACCAATTAATAATGAGCGAAGTGATGAAACCATCAGCTCTGAGGAAACTATTCATATTCCTGTTACCCAAGAACAAGTTGAGGTAAACAAGTACAGCGTAACTACTGAGGAGATTTCCGCCTCTAAACGTCAAGTTCAGGAAACTCAGCAAGTTCAAGAAACTCTTAAACACGAAGAGGCACATGTTAATACAACTGGAAGTGTAGATATTATTACCGATGGTTCAGGCTTTGAAGATATAAATAACAGGTAAAATCAAAAACACCTTTTCATAACTTAATGAAAAGGTGTTTTCACCATTTTTTTCGGGGGGCATTAAAGTTGGATAATAAGCAGAATTCAACACATGATCATCACGAGGAAATAAGGCTTGAATTACATAAGGAAGAATTTCAGGTAAGTAAAAAAATTATTGAAACAGCAAAAGTTAATGTATATAAGAAGACTTATACCGTAGAAAAGCAAATTTTGGTTCCAGTAACCCATGAAGAATTAATTATTGAGAAAAAGATATTAAATCACGAAAGTACCACGGATACAAAAGTTGAAATGATACATATTCCTTTAAGTGAAGAACGTATTGAGGTAACGAAACACCCAATAATCTTTGAGGATGTCGAAATTTGCAAGAAAAAAATAGAAGAACATATACAATTTAATGAAACTTTAAAGGAAGAGAAACTTCACATTGATACTGTTGGAGATATAAGGGTAATGCTTGATAATCAAACACCAACTGTCTAAGATGCTATAAAAATGTACATAAGAAATACACTCTAGCGTTGAAGTTTGGCCTTAAAAATTTCAAATAAAATATAATCCCTCTTAATTTATTGATCCTTTTATTAAGTACTTGCTTATTATCCCGCAAGTTTTTTTAATGGATTAACAAACAAGGCGAAGAAAGCTCTTTGTATTTTACAGCAAAAGAAAAGGATTCATTTTGAATAAAGTTTCAAAACTTGCTCGAAATATTGTTTTGTTTTATGGTGATACACATTATCTGCTAATTCTTCAATTGTATAATTTATTATAAAATAACCCTGGTACTAGTTTGATCATAGAGGACGGATAATTCCAGCTTCAATACCAGAAATCATGCTCCCATTTACCTTTCTTATTCCTCTTCGTTTTCAATTGCTGTAATCCATTTAGATTTAAGATTCCTATCTAAAAATTTAAAATGTTTTTGTACATGTGTTTCCAAATGTTTTTTATAATCATTAAAAGACTCATAAGAACTTATATACCTAAAATAGGTTTCAAAAAGAAGTGATCATCAAAATATGTATCAACTATAAAACAATAGATTGAATCATTAGGGAAAAAAAACTTCTTCATCTTTTTCAATAAATCAAATTGCTTTTCATCTAATTGAAACCAATCATTAGGCAAAAGTTTTCTTTTTTCTGGATTATTTTTATCATACCTGTGTTCATTTGCTAATTTTGAAATATATTTTCCTGAAATTACGACCAAAACATCAGAAATTCGAAGTCCAACATGATTATGACCTTACCTACGTACGAGAAAATCGATTGTGGCAGCGGAATTCAACATCTCCAATTTTCAGGAGAATAAAAAAGCCATCTTATGCGAATAATTGTTTAGAAGCAAAGGAGTGGTGATTTCAATGTCTGATACATATTCAGTATTTGGCGCGATAGGGGAGGAATGGAATAGGCAGGGGGGCTCCCAAGGTCGTTTAGGAAATCCCTTGAGTAATGAGATACCTTTTTTGGATGATATAGGTCGCGTTCAAAATTTCGAGGGAGGGACAATTTTTTGGAATCCACAATGGGGGATCAATACTTTCTTTAGGGATCCCACTACTTCTATCAATTTAGACGAATTAACTGGATACTGGACAGCAGATGATGGAGGTATTTATTTTTTTAAATATGTTCACTACGTTCTTTGCTGGGTTGGTATGAGTGGAGACCGTGGACTATCATTTACAAACGTATTCCGTGGCGCCGTTTTCAATAACATACGAGTTTCTGGAGATTGGATGGATGTTCCTCGTGGCAATGTATTGAGGGGAGGTTCTTTAGCTTTTGATATCACACTCAATACAGATCTGAGAACACCAGGAATTCAACTTAGGGTTACAAAAGCGACCGGTGGGTTCGGTGCGAGAGTTTTGAATAAACTAGCCTCATCAGTTAACGTGTCTTCCTACATCAATAGCAGCGATACTTCCTGGTTATTCGAAAAGGTTCGAAGAAATGATGGGGGCAGCATGGAAGATCATTTGAAATTATGTCGGGACCAAGTGGTACTTTATGCGGAGGTTTTAGACGCACCACATGTTAATTACCCAGTTGACCCGAATAATTTCTCTTCTGTTAGTTACGAAAATTTTATTTGTGCACCATGGTGGCCTCGTGGAGTTGCAGGATGGGGCGGAGATGATCCACCGGACGGGGATCTTGACTTTAAAGTACAGATAATAGAAAGACCAAATGATAACTTCTGGATCGGCGGGGGGTGGAGTAATGACATAAATCCAATGGATATAAAAAATAAATTAGAGGATGGAAATTATATAATAGGTGTTGAAACGGTAATGTATGGAAGGGCTGCAGAATGCGGAGATAACGATCATTATGACAGTCCTCCCCTATTGAGGGGATGGCAGGAAAAAAGGGTAAACAGTGTTCGAATCAATGGACGTTCAATTAATGGTCAATTAGCAGTTTTCCCTTCCGAAGATCCTTATCAACGTGGGGTGTTTGAGATTGCAGGATTCCATCTTCATCCAAGGACGAATGTTTCCGAAGGAACTAAGTTGAGAATAACAGGCCCTATGATTCTGGATGGCCATGGATTCTTTGATCGATTTCATGAAGATGATCCTGATGTCCATAACGTGGAGATTCACCCTGTATATGCTATCGATGTTATCCAATCAACTTTCCAAACCAATTTGACTGGTGTTTGGAGCGATCTTAATGATGGAACGTATTATATTAGAGAGTATAACGGCCATGTCTGGTGGTTCGGACTTGATAGAGATCCAGGTCCTGCAATTTCAAGTATGTTTAGTGGTTACCTAAACCGGGACAACGGTGTGCTGGAAGGGGAGTTGGTATTAATCCCCCATGGTTTTTTAAGTGATTTACAAGACGACTCGATAGACTTTACCTTAGAGGGAAATAATATATTAAGTTCTAATGCCAGGCCGTGGAGATTAAAAAAGTTGTACGACGTTCTACCGCCAGAATCAACATTTGGGGGTAGGGGAGGACACGAGTAACATATGAATTTTGTAAAAAACCACCAGAAGGTGTGTCACAGACGGAATATCTACAATCATGCAAGCGTGAATCCCTTGCTCTTGTTGAGTTACAAATGGCTAAAAGTATGGAACCAACACCGATTGTGATTCCTTAACTATAGGGGATCAAAATAACGGAGAATTTGCCTCACAGTTAGTTACTTAATTCAAGCTCCCTATAAACCAGTAACGGCACTGTGAATCCCCACTTAGTAAAAAGAAATAAAGAGAATCGTGACAATACTCAATCGAAGAGTGATAAAAAAGATGCCCTCGTTATAGCAGATATGGTGAAAAACGGCTATTATTCCTTTGTTCGTC
>Ga0213829_1002535_pt1 | contig 11856 bp, 13 predicted proteins | sample MC6MC0896MG_FD_180665 | JGI IMG/M metagenome (GOLD analysis project Ga0213829, IMG submission 180665) | Enriched soil aggregate microbial communities from Iowa State University, Ames, United States - MC6-MC0896-MG | ecosystem: Environmental > Terrestrial > Soil > Unclassified | place: USA: Iowa...
GCCGAAGGGCTGTTTCTATCATCATTTCAACAGCAAGGCCGATTTCGGCCTCGCGCTCGTTGCCGCATATAACGACTATTTTGTCGAGCTGCTCGACCAAACCCTTCTCCAGGAAGCAAGGGCACCCCTCGATCGGCTGCGAGACTTTACGACAAGGGCAGAGGAAGGCATGGCTCGCCATGGCTTTAGACGCGGCTGCCTCGTTGGCAATCTGGGACAAGAGATGGGGGCGTTGCCAGACGATTTTCGCGCCGCGCTCACCAGAACTCTGGAGGGATGGCAGGCACGCACGGCGCATGTGCTGCGTCAAGCGCAAGCGGAGGGCATGATCGATCCCGAGCAGGACGCGGATATCCTTGCCGAGACCTTCTGGATCGGCTGGGAAGGCGCAGTGCTTCGCGCCAAGCTTGAACTGCGTCCGGAGCCCCTCCGCCACTACGCCATGACTTTTTTTGGTCTGATCGAAAGCCGATCTCTTCAACCTTGAAAGGAACCCGCTTTGAAAGCCATCCTGATTGAGAATGTCGACGATAATCAGACCGTATCGCTAACCCAAGTCGATGAAGCGCACCTGCCTGAAGGCGAGGTGCTGGTAGACGTCTCCTACTCGACTCTCAATTACAAGGATGCGCTGGCGATCACTGGCAAGGCGCCTGTGGTTCGGCGCTTCCCCATGGTACCGGGCATAGATTTCACCGGCACGGTCGCGGAGAGCACCCATCCGGACTTCAAGGCCGGGGACCAGGTCATCCTCAATGGCTGGGGCGTTGGCGAAACCCATTGGGGCGGATTGGCCGAGCGTGCTCGCGTCAAAGGAGACTGGCTGGTGCCATTGCCTGATGGCCTCGACTTGCGGCAAGCTGCTGCGATCGGCACTGCTGGCTACACGGCGATGCTTTGCATGCTGGCTTTGGAGAGGCATGGGATCACGCCCGACAAAGGCGAGATTATAGTCAGCGGCGCCGCTGGAGGTGTCGGCAGTGTTGCCACCGCGCTGCTGGCGGCAAAAGGCTATGCCGTGGCAGCCGTGACCGGCCGCGCCTCTGAAACGAACTACCTGCGCGAGCTTGGTGCGTCCTCCGTGATCGACAGCGCCGAGCTGACCGGAAAGCTAAGGCCGTTTGGCAAGGAACGGTGGGCCGGCGGGATCGACGTTGCAGGAAGCACCGTGCTCGCAAACATGCTTTCGATGATGAGCTATCGCGGCGTTGTGGCGGCCTGCGGTCTGGCGGCGGGCATGGATTTGCCCGCCTCTGTCGCTCCATTCATCCTGCGCGGCGTGACTTTGGCGGGGGTCGACAGCGTGATGTGTCCGAAGCCCGATCGTCTCGAAGCGTGGACACGGCTCTCCTCGGACCTCGACATGGGCAAGCTCGAGAAGATGATCACAGCGGTGCGTTTTTCCGACGTCATCGAGACGGCGCCCAAGTTTCTCGACGGGGCTGTGCGCGGGCGGGTCGTTGTGCCGGTTGCATCCTGACAGAGTTCAAGGGGCGGCAAATGCTACGGTCAGAAAATTCATCAAACTGGCACGAAATAGATAATTGGAGACGCTTTCGCGAGATGGTTCAAAGTCCAGAGGATAAAGTTGCCGCCAGAACCAGGCTTCCCAAAATTCTCAAGTCCTCCGGAAGGAGCGGTCACGGCCTGGTACACCATGCACATTACTGCAATAGCTGAACGCAGAGAAGCAGGCCGCGCCCAAGATCCACGCATGGCGAAAGCCGCTTATGACGAGCCAGACGGCGCTCGTGCGGTGATCTGGGGCGCAAAATCCTGGGAGTGATGATTGTGAGTTGGCTACGTGTCGGCGAGAGATAGTCATGTTTCAAAATGTGACCCAAGGCTCAAAGGATCCAGTGAAGCTCTTGAAAGGATACGAACCTGCCTCGCTCCAAAAATCCGACTAGGAGTTATTCATACACCTAGCTTTGACTCTTTGCTTGAAACATAAAACGGGTTTCAACTTCGTCCGATCTCACCTCAATCTGCCCGCTATGTGCATGGGCAATCTGAGACGCGATAAACAGCCCGAGACCCAGGCCCTGTGCACCCGACCGACCTTCACCACGCCTGAACGGAAGAAACATACTGTCGATCTGGCCTGGCGGGATTGCGGAGCCGCCGTTCACGACGCAAATCCTCAGGACGCCACCTTCATCCTCGCCCGTGATCTTCACTGGCATCATTTCACAGCCGTGCACGACAGCGTTCGACAGCAGATTTGATACCATTTGGGCTATTCGCGGATGATCAACCGTGATGGCGTTAGGAAACGCGAAAGACGCGTTTATCTCGCGGTTAGGATGAGCCACGCGCAGCTCATCAACCACGTGCTGAAGCGTGTCGCTCATATCGCCCTCTGACAGCGTCAGCGAGAGACCCCCACCCATCCGCACTCTTGCCAGATCCATGACGTTGTCAACAAGTCCCGACATACGAGATATGCTCGTTTTCATGAGTTTTAGAATGACTGAACTGCGTTCGGTCCATCCCTCCTTCATGAGCCGGCTGGTACCTGCGTTCAAGGCAGCGATCGGATTACGCAAATCATGTCCGAGAACAGCGATAAACTGTTCGCGCAGTTCGGCGATTTCACGCTCGCTCTCCAGCGATGCCGCTGTCGCTCTCAACCGTTCCTCAGTGTCCAGATGATGGGCAATGAGTTCTGCAAACAGCTTGAACGTTTCGAGAACCTGCGGGTTTTTCACCTTCGCGGGGTTTGGGTCGATCGCACAAAGGGTTCCCCAAAACATGCCATTCGAGAGTATGATGGGTTCGGATATATATCCCCTGAGGCCGTAAATACGAGGTGTGTGATGGTCGCGATACATAGGATCTTCGGCGGCGTCATCAAAAGCGATGGTCTGGCGGTGCCCTCTGATCTCATTGCAAAGGGTGCTTTCGATCGGCAACTCGTCGCCCGGTTTTAGACCGAACCCGACCGGGTCAAGGACCTGGCACGCGATCCAGCGGGTTTCGGTTACGCGTGCAACCGCTGCAAATCCCATCCCCGTCATTTGCAGCACGACGTCGAGGATCCTCGGAACCGCAGCTATCCCCGAGACCCGGCTGATGTCTTCAGAAAAGTCGCTCTGCTGCACCAGAAGATGCGGAATTGCAGGCTTAATGCGCGGTCTGGTGAGAGCCGCGATGAACTCGGCATTTTCGAAAGCGGCCGCTGTAGCTTCCGCAAGCGCCTCAAGTACTCCGATCTCCCACTCTGCAGGAGAATATGGCTGCGACCAATATGCGCCAATCGCAGCTATCGGCTGCTCTGCACCAACAGGCGCCATTGCTAGCGCCCGCACGAACGTGTTCGCATAGAGTTCCTGCGGTATCCGGTCGTCAGTCGAGATATCGGGAATGACTGCCGTCTTCCTGTTGATCATCGACCACCCGCTGACGCAAGCGACCGCTGGAAATGTGTGACCTTTCCAGAGCGGACCGATCCCATCCTCCTCCACGTAGCGGCAGAGGTCGCCTTCCCTAAGGATTACCGCCATGCCTTCACATCCGATGAGGGAACGTGCGCTGGTTCGGATTGTGTCGACTGCCTCATCCACACTCCGTGCGCGCGCTATTTTCGCAACAGCTTTAGAGAGCGAAGACAAGGGTGTAGAATGTCTTGTGCTTTGATCCATCGACCATCGCCTTTCCGGCACTGCCGCGGAGTTACGGGCACGATCTCATATAGGGACTTTAATAGCCGTAATGATGCCCTTGCCGCAAATATAAAGCATGCAGGTTCAAATGGCGACCTGCATCAGTGAAGAGAGAACCTCGCGTTCCGAATAGGGCTTTCCGACGAAACCGATGGGATGCCACTGTTGTGCCTCGGCGCGCGTGCGCTCATCAAGGTTTCCGCTGACGAACAGGGATGGAATGTTCCAGCGCTGGCGAAGAGCTGCGGCGGTTTCGACACCGTTTGTTCCGCGAGCGAGATTGACGTCCATGATGGCGACGTCTACCCCACCGCTTACCTTCTCGGCGAGCGCAATGGCTTGCGGCATGTCGGACGCCTGCCCGACGACCGTGTAGCCCGCATCAAGAAGCATGTCTTCCAGGTCGAGTGCCAGCAGCATTTCGTCTTCAACGATCATCACCCGTAGAGGCATCAGGTGCCTTTCCCTGGAAAAGTCACGGTTGCTCGAAGACCATCATCGCTTATCTCTTCGTGAAACTCACCTTCGATCTGCGCTGTCATGTTCGCAATGAGCTTCGATGACAGTTGGCTCGCTGGAGCATCTGTCGGAGAAGCGTGCTGATCGTGGACCGTCAGCGCGATAAAACCCGAGGAAAGCTGCTTCAGCGATAGATGAACGGGAGACGGGATGTCCTCGGTTCGACGTGATCGCTCGGCGATGAGTTCGTTCACGATGACAGATACCGGTATTGCGCGTTCGGTCGCCAGCGCAATCGAATCGACATCGACTTCGAGTTGACGACTTGTAGCGGAGCTAGTCAGATCAAGGCACAGCCTGGTAAGGTGGTCTGCCATATCCACCGATAGGGAATTGTCTGTCCGGTATAGCCCCTCGTGGACTGAGATGATCGCCCTGACCCGGCCGATGGCCTGCTCGAAGGCTTCGATCACGTCTGGATTTTCTAGTCGGCGGGCCTGCAGTCGAAGCGTACTGACGACAAGCTGGAGACTGTTTTTAACGCGATGGTTCACTTCCGCCAGCAGGGTATCCTTCTGCTGCAAAAGTTCTTCTTGGGCTTGGACTGAATTGGAAAGCTTCGCCTCCCGAGCACGATCCGCGGTTACGTCCATCAACACACCCATCATCCGGACCGTGCCGCTGGACGTTCTCAAAACCTCTCCTCGCGAGGCGACGTAGCGGATGTTGCCCGTTGGCAAAACGATCCTGTAGTCAAAATTCAGCACCGTCAAATCAGGACTGCCGATCGCACTCTCAACGATTGCTCTGACTCTCGGAAGATCGTCGGGATGCATCTTTGCAAAATACGGCGCGGCGACGGGCCCCCCGGTACCCGGTTCAAACCCAAACAACTCATCGACAGAATGGCTCCGCCGCCAGATATCTGTCTCAGGCTCATATTCCCAGGATGCGAGGTCTGCGGCATGATGGGCAATACGCAACCGAGCATCGGCTTCGCGAGACTTGACGACACTTTCCGTCACATCCATCGGGTTTTGAATGATGTATTCGATGGCTCCATCGTCCCCGGCAACAGGGGTATGGACGGGAGTCCAGAACTTCTGCACAAAACCGCCCTCTGGTCGAGGAATGTCGTACTGGATGACAGCCATCTCGTGCGACTTGCCCGTGGCCAAGACATGTCGCAACGAGACTTCCAAAGGACCCTGCTCTACTGTGCCAACGGCGTCGGGATTTTCGGGAAAAGCCTCGAGGATATGTCGCCCGACGATGTCATCGCGTGTACGATCCGTAAGGCGGAGATAGCTGTCGCTTGCACCCACAATCCTCAAGTCCTGGTCCAGGATGAGGTAGGGCTGCGGCATTCCCCGGACAATTGCAGCGAAGTCGGCTATTGGTTGCATGAGGGTCAATAGGATGAAAACTCCGCCAAGCGGATGATCCACGACGAAAGATTGCCTGCCCGAAGTACGTTCAATTACAGAACTCTTTCATTTTCGCTTAGATCGACGACCCTAAACTCGATTTCGACGAAAAAGGTTCCGCGTCAAAAACTAAAAAAGAACTCATTTCAAATAAATTCGGTCGTCGCTAAATACGCGAGGCTCCCTCAAAGCGAGTGCCATTGAATTGTATCGAACGAGAATGCGCACCAACCAGAAATAAAGTGCGACCGGCGCGCCAATCAAGAGAAGTCGATTCACTGCAGCCATCGTAACCTGAGCTGCATTCGGTGAGGCACCCAGCTCGCTGCTAATTTCGCTGTTCACCGACTTCAGGAACAGTAGAATTTCGGGGAAGTACGAAAATCCGAGTATAGGCACAACTATCAAGAAGAAGGGGATCAGCAATAGGGATACACCAAACCCAATGCTGTTAATCACAACGCGTCGTGACCAATGTTGACGGCTCTGCGATTGCCCGGCCCTCTCCTGCGCTGCCTTCTTGAATGCAGCAAATTTTCGTCATTAAGACTGAGCGAACGGTTCGTCGTCTCTCCCACTACGCCGACTTTTGTACTTAGGCTACTGACCAATATTTCGATATAAAAATTGGTCAGTAAAACAGCGCTCTTTGCTAGTGACCAAAGTTTGTATATAATCTTCGGTTAGAAAGTAGGACAACCATGCCGGATCCCACATCAGACACTCTTAAGCGCATTCACGATCGCATAGCTGCCGCGTCCCCCGGAGGCGTATGGTCGCGTGACGACTTCCTCGATATCGGAACGCCCAATGCGGTCGAAAAAGCGCTGCAGAGGCTCACTACCCGCGGAGATATCCGGCGCCCATATCGAGGCTTCTACGACAAGCCAGGCATCAGCCAGCTGACTGGGAAAATGGTATTCCCACCCCGGGCCGCGTTCGTCGACGCGATTGCGCGGCGTGACAAGTTGCGGGTCCTGGTTGACGGCATGACAGCCGCTAACGACCTTGGCTTGACGACAGCTGTCCCCGCCCGTTCGACGATCTATGCGGATACCTACCCCCGCACGATAGAGATCGAAGCCAACTCCGGCGATCCGAACGCAACGAAGCCGGTAATCTACCGGCTCGATTTCAAGAGAATAGCGGCAAAAACGGCCTTTTGGGCGGGGCGACCTGCGATGCGAATCGTCCAGGCCCTGACCTGGTTTCGAGATGAACGATCTAATTTCGAAACCATCATCGACGGCGTGGTCCGTCATCTCGCGCAAAGCTCGCAAAAGCGATTAATCGTCGAGGATATGCGCGATAACATTCGCGCACTCCCTGCCTGGATGTATCCCGTAGTGGATACAATAACGCGCGACACTCGCGTCACAGAGGAAGGAAATGCGTCAGGGCTTCATTAATGTGCTTCGCAGTAGCGCCGATGAGCGCCGGGCGTTGTTTGAAACAGTGGCTTCCGAGCTGCAGACGCGCGCTGAGAATATCGAAAAGGATCTCTACGTCTGCTGGGTCCTCGACTTCCTGTTTAATGGGCGCACCGGCGACCCGATCGGCCTCTACTTCAAGGGTGGAACCAGCCTCAGCAAAGCCTACGGCCTGATCAATCGCTTCTCCGAGGATATCGATATCGGCATTTACAAAACCGATCTCAAAGTACCGACTGAGAGTGAAATCGCCGCTCTCTCCTCGGTGACCAAGCAGCAAAAGGCGCTGGCGGAAGAAGTCGACGAGGCCGCGCGTCAGTATATCTCCGGCCCCTCAAGGAAAGTCTTGGCCAAGAGATTGCTGCGGTCGAGGCCGAGATCGGACAAGCCGGGCATCTCTCTCTCAAATTCGGTTACGATGCCTACCGGAAGAAAGATGCCCTCGACGTTCTCGTGGTCGGATACAAAAGCGTTTTCGATACAAGCGCGGGCTATGTTGAGCCATCAGTTCGTATTGAGGGCGGAGCGCGTCCAGACCCACTCCCGGCAGAGGCGCGGACGATTCTGGCCTATGTCGCCACGGAGATGGGAGAAAGCGATTTCACTGTTCCCTACGTCACGACCGTCAGGCCGGAGAGGACGTTTTGGGAAAAGGTTCTCATTCTGCACGCGATGACGGAAACGACCGAAAAGCGCAGCGCAGAAGTAGACCCGGAGAGAAGGATCCCGGACCTCAATCGATATTCACGCCACTATTACGACGTCCACCAGATTTGGACACACCAGGACTACGGACTGGCAACGGCTTCGATGCGTGAACTCGCTGAGGCGTGCCGACAGCATAAGGAACTGATGTTCCGATCTCCCGACCACCGATATGATCGGGCCGTGCCAGGAACATATCGCCTCGTACCGACACCAGACATGCGCAAGAAATCGCCGTCGACTACGAAAGGATGTCGGCGATGATCTTTGCAACGCCGCCTAGCTTCGAAGCGATGATGAAAAGTATTGAAGAGCTCGAGGCAGCGGTCAACACGACCAAATAACCCATCTCCTCTAAAAATAAGCCTCGATGCCGCTATTGCCCTGTTGGCGGTTGTTGATCAAGCAATCGCGCTATAAAAAGCCTATTGCATAGTCAAATGGCTGCGGGAATTGGAGAGGAACTGTCATGCCCACCGGTACTGTTAAATTTTTCAACGATGACAAGGGATTTGGTTTCATCACGCCGGAGAATGGCGGAACGGACGTGTTCGTTCACGTGTCCGCTTTGCAGCAAGGCGGCTCGCTCAGAGAAGGCGATAAAGTCAGCTTCGAAGTCGGCCAGGACCGCAAGACCGGAAAATCGAAGGCTGAGAACGTCAGCGTGCTATGACCTCCGGGCCACGAGACCAGCCTGACCGATAGATTCGGGCAGGCTGGTCTTGTGGGCGCTCTACGGGGCCTACTGAAAATTCCATCTATTCATCTTCAACGTATCGATGTGCATATCGGGCACGAACATAACCGATGATCCTGTGATCAGGCCGCGCGCATGAAACTGCTCTCCCCTCCTCCCTGCAGACGTAAGGGGTGTATAGGCGAGTCGATGAGACCCTTGATTGTGTTGGTTGCTCGTCTCGCCTTAAAAAGGCTGGATTCGCTCGAGTGAAAACTGGCCAATCACCTAGCTCACCATCACCTCATAGACCTGACAAACTCTCTTGTAGAAATTGGATGGAAATGGATGGATAAATAGAGAATGACAGCGCCTCAGGTATCGGATGAGAATGGATGGGCAAATGGAATTTCTAAACACGGCGACCGTCCGGATCACGCCCGAAATCCTGTCGCTGATCGCCGAAATCGATGAATTCAAAGGTGCTTGGCGTGCGATCGGTCGGATCGCGCCTGAGCGGCTATCCAGCCTCCGGCGAGTTGCCACAATCGAAAGCGTCGGCTCCTCCACACGTATCGAAGGGGCACGCCTCACCGACCGGGAGGTGGAAAAGCTACTGGCAAACATTCGCCTGGGGTCGTTTACGACACGCGACGAGCAAGAGGTTGCCGGCTATGCGGAGGTGATGGAAACCATCTTCAGTGCTTACGAAGCTATTTCGTTCAACGAGAATCATATCCGTCAGCTCCACCGCGACCTTCTTGCGCATTCGACAAAGGACGAGCGGCATCGCGGCGCCTACAAAACCCTCTCCAACAACGTGGAAGCGTTTAACGGGCAGGGCGAGAGCCTCGGCATCGTTTTCGAAACGGCATCGCCGTTCGATACGCCGCGTCGAATGGAAGAGCTGATCGCCTGGCTGGATGAGCAAGGGCGAGAAAAGCGGCTCCATCCACTTTTGGTCGTTGCGATCTTCGTTGTCGTTTTCCTCGAAATCCATCCATTCCAGGATGGCAATGGCCGCCTATCGCGTATTCTGACCACCTTGTTGCTACTGCGAGCCGGCTACGCTTACGTCCCCTACAGCTCGCTCGAAAGCATCATCGAGCAAAGCAAGGAGAGCTATTACATCTCGCTTCGGCGCACGCAGGGAACGATCCGCAACACCGACCCCGACTGGAATCCCTGGATCGAGTTCTTCCTGAGAGCCCTGCATCGGCAGAAGACCCGGCTAGAGAAGAAAATGGAGCGCGAGCGTATCATCCTCGCCGACATGCCGGAGTTATCCGTCACATTGCTCGAGTTGGCGCGCGAGCACGGGCGGATTACGGTCGCGGAGGCTGCACGGTTCACCGATGCAAGCCGTCACACCATCAAGGATCATCTCAAGGCACTCGTGGATCAAGGGCACCTCGTCCTGCACGGTGCTGGCCGCGGCGCCTGGTACGGTCTTTCCTGATGAATCTGATGTCAGCCCCATTTGAATGGGTTTTATGCTCTTGAGGTGATACGAACTGACGACCCCAATATTCTAATCAAACTAGCTCTCTAGCTGCGCCAATATCATTCCTCCTGACGACTTGTCGAAACCTCGATATCCAGCTATATTACTGGAAATATCTGGAGGATCAGATGGCTAGCTCTCAGACACGCGCAATTCAGAATTATAGAAGCCGCCTGGGCGACCGCGGTCTCGCTCGTTTTGAGGTGCTCGGGCGCGATAGTGATCGCAGCCTGATTAGATCACTTGCGCGCCGATTGGCCGAAGATGGCCCGGAAGCAGCCAATCTACGAGCCTTTGTAAGCGATGCTCTCGCTGGAGAGCCGCCGAAAAAGGGAGGGATTCTCGCGGCACTTCGCCGATCACCCTTGGTTGGAGCAGATCTCGACACACCCCGTTCACGCGAAGAAGGTCGCGAGATCGATTTGTAATGCGCTATTTGCTCGACACCAACATTCTCAGCAATATCACGAAACCAGAGCCTTCAGCGTCATTGTTGACATGGATGGCTGAACAATTTGACGATGATTTGTTCATCGCGTCGCTCACTATCGCCGAGATACACCGAGGGATACTCGAGAAGCCGGCGGGTAAAAAGCGAACCGATCTCGAAACTTGGTTTGAAGGCAAGGAGGGGCCGCTGTCACTCTTCGCAGGTCGCATCCTTTCGTTTGACGAGAAGGCAGCCCTCGTTTGGGGAGAGCTGATGGCGCAAGGAAGGGCAACCGGCCGCCCGCGTAGTGCGCTGGACATGATTGTGGCTGCCATCGCCCAATCCAATAGCTGCGTTGTTGTCACCGATAATGAACGAGATTTTCACGGGATCGAAATCATCAATCCTGTCCGAGGGAACGCAATCTAAAACAATTGCTAGATTTAGCTCTTGAAAGGATAGGAACCAAGGACGCCTTTGTTTTTATTTTCTCATCGCCACAAAATTTCTAGGCACGGGAACGAAACATCAAATGTAACTCGCGTTATCGGTCAATGTGAGTGTGCGGTAGCGATGCGGAGATTACGCTTGCTAATCTCTGCATCTGAGTCCGATTATGAGCCATGACCGATATCTGGCAGTCGCCCCTGACCATTTCTAAGGCGGCACGTCAGGCTACGTTACCTGCAGTAGATCGATCACGACAGCGTGGTTGGCTGGCTTTCGAACGACCAATTCATAACCGAATTGCGAAGGAGAGCGATTCTGGCGTAGCCATTCGAGCGAAGGCGCCTCGTTAGTGACCACTATGAGCGGTTCGCGTTGATCAGCCTTTGCGACATCAACGATCACCGCCAGGACCTCTTGGTCCGGATTCCCATGTTTGCCGTTCGCCGAGAGCAGATAGATGTCAGCAGGCAGGCGTTCGAAGTAGTTTTTCGTGACGTTTCTATCGCTGCCGTGGTGCTAGACCTTGAGAAGGCGAAGGTGGTGGGCGGCACCTGTCGCGACAGCACCGCTCTGTTCGAGGCCGTTGAGAATGTGATCGCCCCGCGCATCTCCGGTGAGAAGGATATTACCGGCCGGCGTCCTTCCGAAAAACCTGATGAGAGCGGAATCGAACAATCGGTTACCTAGATAATGACTTTGGTTGAGTTCACTGGACTAGCGGCAATTTATTTCTGCAATGACAGCGAGTACCGGGTATGCCTACGTTCACCCGTACGCGTCAGTGCGCCAATCTCCACGAGCTGCTGAAGGTCGCGTGTTGCTGTAGCGCGGGAGGTGTCTGTGATCGAAATGTAGTTTTCGGCACTTAGCCCCCCCTTGAAGCCTGCCGTGCCTTCCTTGAAGATGCGCGCGACTACTTTTTCCTGCCGATCGTTTAGCTGGCCCCGAAAACGATCATAGAACTTTGCTTTCTGAATGAAGAAATCTATGCGCTCAAGCGTCGCCCGTTGAGCATCCAGGATAGTTTCTGAAAAGAAAATGACCCAGTCGGTGATATCGAGCGTGCGCTGATGCCGCTCAAGCTCTGAGTAATAGGCCTTCCGGTGTTTC
>Ga0213829_1002536_pt1 | contig 11851 bp, 15 predicted proteins | sample MC6MC0896MG_FD_180665 | JGI IMG/M metagenome (GOLD analysis project Ga0213829, IMG submission 180665) | Enriched soil aggregate microbial communities from Iowa State University, Ames, United States - MC6-MC0896-MG | ecosystem: Environmental > Terrestrial > Soil > Unclassified | place: USA: Iowa...
CCACATGGATGTCACCACTGGTGCTGGTCAGGTTGAGGTTGCCGCCTGCCTGAAGGGTGGAGCCTTGCGAGACCACGCTGCTGCTGTCGGCGCTGCTGTTGGCAGTCTTGAAGCCGATACCGGCTTCAGCACTGATCAGTGCGCCGCTCCGGCCCTTGCCTGCTGTGTTGGCGATCCACTCGATGACTGGTACGCGTCAGCGCACTCCTCAGTAGTTAAACTTCGTGCTGGCTTTTCCATCCTCGCCGACTTCGATTAATAGCGCTTTCCAATCGCCGCCGGTCTTCGCCTTCATCATCCCGTGCAGTTCGTGAAGCAGTTCGTAGACATCGCCAGCAGCCACAAGGTGCTCACTGATGCACTCGCCGCTGTGCGTGTAGAAGTACTTGGCTCCGGCAGTCCAACCACCTTGGTTTGCCTCGTACTCGAACTCACATCGCATGCTGTCGTAACCCGCCTTCGCGGAGGCGTGCATGGCGCTGACGATCCCGTTGAGAATCTCGATTTGACGTTGACCACTCATTGACCAGCCTCATTTCTGAAGTATTTAGACATTCTGGTACCGTCGATCGAGTACTCGACCAGCAATGAGTCTGGACGAGCCGACGTCACGTCACCTCGGGTAAAGGTACCTGGATCGGCCCCCCACGTTCTTCTGCGACTCCAGCGCACCTCGAATTTCGTTCTCGAAGCGCTTGTAGGCAGAATTGTTGAAGTTCCCGTCTTGAGGAAACAGATTGTGCCTGTCGCAAGTACAACCCATCGAGCATGCGCGAACGTGTCCACCGACGTCGGTGGCGACGCCTACCTTGCCAACAGCCGTCTGCCGGGAGTCGCGAGCCATTTTTTCTAGGGTTGGCGTGAAGCTGATCTCGTCGACAAAGCCGTTGGCATTGGTTAGGAACTTCGTTCCGTCGCTTAGGTTGTAATTTGCATTGGGACGAAGGTTGTTAAGTAGGTCATATTCCGCCGAGCCAGGCATTGACTTGGTCACATCGACGCTGAACAAGGCTCGCTCTGTACGGCCGGCGGCTCCCGCTGCCGCGAGCTCGCCTTGGCCGCACCCTTCAGCAGCAATGCCTCTGGCCCGACCAGCAGCGATCCGACATCGAAATTCAGCGCGTACGGACCCTGGGACATCGATAAAGTGAATACCCACACAGACCAGAACAGAGCAAAAACGACCCACAGCGCGAAGTAAAGGTACTTCATATTATTCTCCATTCAACGTGGCAGCACTCGTCCGTGGATAAAAACGCTCACCCTGTTGCCCGCGCTGAGGTTGCCCTGCACCACGTGGATGTCACGGCTGGTGCTGATCAGGTTGAGGTTCCCACCTGCCTGAAGGGTAAAGTCCTGCGAGACCACGCTGCCGCGGTCGGCGCACCGCTGTTGGCAGTCCTGAAGCCGATACGGCTTCGGCATTGAACAGTGAGTCGTCGGAATGAGTCACCGCTCTTAGCCAGACGGCGACACACAACGGCGGCGGAACCTAACCAACTACAAAGCCATCTCGGCATAAACGTGAAAGCTATGCGGCGAGGCCGTACTGCTGTGCCCACTCCTCCAAGGAGGACTGCGGACAGCTACCGTGAACCGCGTGTCCTGAAGTGCATCACAAGCTCACACGTTGCAGAACTCTTGCCTGACAGCCTCAATAATCGAAGCCAGCTCCCAGCGCTCAATCCACACTTCGGAGACATCTGGCCAAGAGCCGGAATTTTCAAGCATAGAACCCTCTGACCGGTGTACGTCAGCAGCGAGAATGCGGACTCGCGGCCCGTCGGCTACGGCGAATGCATAGCATCCTCCTTCCTCTAGATTGTAAGTTGACGCCTGATAAGTGTAGTCACTTATAAAATCGTCAGGAACGTCGTCTTCATCCATCACATACCCTGGGCGCATGGTTCTCAAAATTTCATAAAATGCTTGTGGTGCTGGCATTCCCGATATCAACTGATTCTCTGGCAGATCATGAAGAGCGTTCCCCTCTCCCAAGCAACAAATATCTGCACTTAAAGTAGCCACCCGCACGGTCGGGGGGAATATCTTCTGATCAACAACAAAATGAAATATTCCGTTCGAATATCCACCTTCCGATGTCCACTGCGGGAGCGCCTCTATAATCATCGCAAACCTATTCGGATCACCAAAAACTGTCATTTCCAGCCTTTCCCTTTAATTCCAAATGCACGCTTCACTTCTGACGGAATATCATTCTTCTTCAGAGGAGCTGATTTATCACTCGTGCTTCCCGCCCAATGCCACGTACCGTCATTTGCGTTGGTAAACTGATGTACTTCACCATTTGAATCAAGTGCATATCTTTTTCGTCCGTTTTCCACCGAGGAGCCGAACAAATCCATGGAGTTTCCGGGCTCCGTCCCTGCATTGTAATTGTAGCCACGCTCGCCAGGGCTATGCTTGCCATTTGATTGATAAACGAGGCCATTGGATGCAGTTGTCGGCTCAGGAACAGGCATAGAAGTGCCCCTTCCTGGCGTGGGAGCCTTGGCGTTTCCACCCTTAATTCCCCAACCAGTGCCGACTGCACCAACACCCTTATCCGCGGCGCGCTTCAGAAGCGCAAGATACGCCGCCGATTCCTCTTTGGCGGTCATGACCGATGCTTGGTCAAACGCTCCTTGGATCTCAATCCCTGGATAGGTGGAAGTAAAGATTCCAGTTAGGAGGTTCCACTGCGCAATGACGCCGGACCGCATGGCCTCTGCATCACGCACGGTCTTGTCCATGAGCCAGCCATCGAAACCCTTACTTACGATTCCTGACAGATTCAACGCACCCGAAACCAGCATGTCGTTCGTGAGCTGTCTCCATCCGTAAGCGAAGTCGGCGCCAGGAGTCCTGCCCGGCACCCGGTCGTCTACCGGGATCCCTGGGTACTGCTGCCAGTAGAGGTCCATGCGAGCTGACCACTCGTCCTTGTAATCCTGCTCAGACACTGCGGGATACTGTCGCATGCTCAGCTCTACTTCTTTCGCATAGGCTAGCAGTTCACGATCTCGTCCCGCGTTCAACTCGTCGTATGCACTCGTCACACCGTCCTTGCACGCCTGTACATTTCCTCCGGCTGCATCGCATGCAGCTCGCTCGTGTTCCATCAGAGCTATTTCCGGTTTGCTCAACCAGTTGTTTTCGACCGAATTTTTAGCGAGGTTGGCACCCAATGCAGCGCTGCTGATGCCTTCGACAGCCAATCCTCCGGCTAACGCCCCCACCGCCTGCGATAGCGCCAAGATGTTCTGCCTCTCCTCATCATTCAGTTTGGAGATCTCGCCGCCGTACAGGTGGTCGGTGAGGAACTTTGCCGCCAGTTCACCGCCGGCCGCTGCGCCTGCACCGCTCGCTGCGTTGCCACCATTGGCCTCAGCCAGCAGCGCACCCAACAGCGCATGTGACAGCAGCTGCAGTGCGGCGTTCGGATCACTGCCATGGTTCGTATCGAACTTGTCACCGATCAGGTTCGCCGCATATGGAGCCAGGGCGTTGGTCACCATTTGGCCGCCGCCTTGCCCGGAGGTGGCACCGACCAGCAACGTGGTAACCGCCTCAAGCGCGCGGCTGTTGTCACCACCGATACCCCACTGCTTGGAGTCCCGGTAGGCCTGGCTGTCTCGGGTGAGCACCGCATCACGCGCCGCTGCATCCATGGCATTGAAATTCGCCTTTTCCTGTGGCGTCAGGTCGGCAAAGTAGGCTTCAACTGCCTTGTTGGCCTTATAGGCCTGCACATCGTTGGCAATCTGCTTGCTTGTGGCCACCACCGTGCCCATCGCATTGGCCATCGCCTGCTGATTGGCCAGCTGCAGCTCCGCATTGGGCATCGCCTCAATCGCGCGGTGCGCCGTGGCGGCATCGGTGTTCACGCCCAGCTCGGCGGCAGTCACCTTCTTGCCGCCGATCACGATGTTGCCTTCGGTGAGCGTGGCGTAAGTGGTGCTGCTGTCGCCGCCCTTCTCGTTCATCGGCACGCCACCACCGAAGTTCGGGGTGGCGCCATCCGTGGTCGGCTTCCAGTTCTCTGCCCGCCCGCCGTAGCCACCGCTGATGCCGCCCGAGCTGGTGCTGAGCTGCATCTGGTTCTGCAGGTCGCTGAAGGTCAGCGTCTGCGCGGTCAGTTCGCTGTTGGTAGCGTTGGTGCTGGCAATCGCACCGCCCACCAGATTCACGTGGCCGGCATCGACGTGGTAGCCGCCATCACCGGCGAACAGGCCGGACTGCTGGCCCACGCCCTGATAGCTGCCGTTGGATTTGCCTGCGCTGGCGTAGCCGTCAGCACTCCACGCGGTGCCGAACGAGGCCTGCGCCCGGCCACCCAACCGGCTGTTCTTGGACATGCTTTTGGCAACGTCCTGTGGCTACTCGATGGTCAGCCACCAGCCCAATGACAACTCCGTGCCATTGATGATTCATAACAACACAAAGCTGAACCTATCTTCCCAGTCGTATTGAGCATCTTGCTCGACAACTCGTCGCAAAATTTCAACTATGTCGTCAAAACGAGGTCCAAGCGCTAGTGCAGATTTTTGACTTGAGATCCACGACAGCTCGACGGGACGTTCAATACTGGAGCTCAAGAGGTCCCATAGTGCGTCCAAGTTTCTGCCATAGAACACATCGACGCCTAGCTGTCCTGCAATCTGCGCATGAAAATCACGTTCTGAGCAGATGAGCTCTCCATCGATAATAATCTTGTTCACTATAATTTCCATCGCCCAATGCCATGCACGGAATTATAGTGATCATTCGTGATGAACAGGAGGCCGTCGTTTGAGTAGAGGAGCCGAGTTCCTGGCTGGCTTGCTCTGAATCTTGAACCGGTTAGTCCCACATCGGCCTCGTACCAGACTCTGCCAACGCTGCTTGGAAGCACGCCCGTCGTATTGTGAAATACATCGCCACCAATCTGCCCGCCCGGGACGCTGTTTTCTAGCGCTTTGCCAGGTCGCCAGCCATTCTGCGCTGCTTCGCTCTTAGTCACATAGCTCGAAGGCAACTGACCAGTCGCCCTGAGGCTATCCACGATATCGTTCGCATCTGCTGTGGTACGCAGATCCACTTTGAGCTTCGCGTAGATTGCCGCGTTATGCGCAGAATTACCGATGCCCAAGAGCGCGTTCGGCGCGCCACCAGAGAAGTCCAGCGCATAGATCCTTGGCCTTCCAATCCAGGCCTTCGACCTGTCTGCGGCAACGATTCGGTCTGCACCACCTTGGTGCTGCCGCCATCAACATTGCCCGTCCCGCGGGTACTCTTGGGCTTGAAAATAAACCCTGACCCCGCGATATCCCACCCTAGCATCCCAAGCTAATTGGTCATCGCTACGGTTTGTGGGTCGACATCAAATGCAGTGAGTGAGAGCTGCACTAGGCATGCCGAAAATTCGCCCGAGCAACGCCATTTCAATCCGGTTCCTGCCGCTCACCGACATGCCGGGTCCCAACGGACCAAATTCAGAGGCTAGGCCAAGCCTGCGCCAGGTTAAATTCGGCCCGCAAGAAAGCCTCCTTCCCAAGTTGGATCATTGGCACCCATACCGACCCACATCCTAGTCAACGGGCCAACTTACCCCGTCGACAAACCTTCCATGCCAGTAACGCCTAGAATATTCGTCATCTCTATTCATGTGATACACAAAATCATCAAGCCGGTCTCCCAATGGGAACTCAAACTTGTATTTTGCAGTTGCCAGAACACCCTGAATTGAATGGAGTTCGTCAAATTCTGCTGCGGCCGCATCATAATCAAGACATCCAATGGAAGCGATGATCTCAGAAATTCTGAGCTCGCACGCTATTAGTGCTCGTCTCAGATTACCAACGACACTTCTATATTCCTCAAGCCCACCTTCAAATTCAGATAATATTCCCATCATTTCTTTATCACCGACTGAATGTGACCAATCTGACCTGTTGTCGGATGGTAAATAACCTCCAATCTTGCCCCCTCGTATCTGGAATAGCCAGCGGCACCCCTAGGATCAGGCGTAATTACAGGATTGCTGGCGAAGACCTCCTTCACTTGTAGGAATGAAGCAGGCTCCGGTTGTAGGTGTGGGCTTTGTGAGATTGGCAGCAGAATTTTTTATAAGCACTACTTGGGTGCTCCCTCCATCAACGTTAGCGGGTCCGCGGGTACTCTTGGGTCTGAAGATGAACCCTGACCCCGCGACATCCCACCCTGGCACCCCAAGTTGATTGGTCATCGCTACGGTTTGCGGGGGACCCCAAATGCAGTGAGAGTCACGCTGGCATGCCGAAATCAGCGTGGCGTAGGTGGTGCTGCTGTCGCCGTCCTTCTCGTTCATCGGCACGCCACCACCGAAGTTCGGCGTGGCACCGGCAGACACCGGCGTGTTGCCCTCCATCGCGCCGCCATAGCCACCGCTGATGCCGCCAGAGCTGGTGCTGTGCTGCATCTGGTTCTGCAGGTAGCTGAAGGTCAGCGTCTGCGCGGTCAGTTCGCTGTTGGTAGCGTTGGTGCTGGGAATCGCACCGCCGACCAGATTCACGTGGCCGGCATCGACGTGGTAGCCGGCATCACCGGCGAACAGGCTCGACTGCTGGCCCACTCCCTGATAACTGCCGTTGGATTTGCCTCCGCTGGCGTAGCCGTCAGCACTCCACGCGGTACCGAACGAGATCTGCGCCCGGCCACCCACCTGGCTGTTCTTGGACATGCTTTCGGCCATGTCCTGCAGCGACTCGATGGTCAGCGTGCCGCCGGTCTTTACATCGATGCGGTCGGCCGTCGCGGTGGCACCGCGCAGGGTGGTGTCACCCTCGGCCTTGAGCGAGATGTTCTGGCCGACAAGACTCTTCAACGATCTGGCGACCTCGGCAGTCGCGGTCTAGCGCTTCTTTCTATGCCATCCCAACAGGAAACAAGCACCCTTTGCTCCAGGGGCACCCGACCATAGCAAACTGCCTATCAATGGCTCCAAAAAAGCCTTCTCTGAACAAACCACTGGAGGCATCTAATTGATATTCGCATATTATCTTAAGCAATGGATCAGCCGCGCACATGAGTGTATCCAGCCAATATGGCTGACCTTCGGCTGAAAGGTTAAATGGATCAAGACGCGAAAGCTCGATACAGAGCCCACGAATGTCGCCTACTTCGCTAGTCGAAAGAAATTCCTCATCCAACAGTTTCCATAGGCCGGAGGCAAGGCACCTGTAGGTCAGGTCAACAGCGTATTGCCACTGTGCAACGTGGTTCCCGATCACCTCCCCGCCAAGAAGACTGTGAGGTGAGTAATCATCCATGGTTAATAGATACACATCCTGTTCCAAGACCCGAGGAACGTTTGGTAGCACACAAATAGTCATGGAACCTCACTCTTTACAGGAGATTTTAGTTTAAGCGGCTTAGCAGATCCAGCCGAGTTTACGTTGAGAATTCTGATGCCTGGACTATTTACTTCTACGGTTGCGGTTGGTGGAGACGTAAGCCCGCTAGCCTGCCCTGCTGGACGGTAGGTCACCCACGACCCGTCTGGTGTCTGTGAGGCCATGTGACCCACATCAACCCGGTCCTACCAGCAGTGGCCGCGCCCCGATGGCTGATAGATCTGCCCCATGTTCAACTACAGCGTGAAATAGCAAGGCGAACGCCGGCGCCAATCTCTGTAGGAGTGCTTGTGGCGCTCAAAACGACGTTCTGATCTTCCGGCAGTGCTGCCCATGCATCGAGCTTTTCTTGGACGGAAGGCGATACGACTATCTGCTCGCGAATGCGCTCGGCATGGCAGCTGGATATAGACTTGAACAGCGCACGCTTGTTCTTGTACCCCAATTGACGCACAACGTCGTCAATACATGCCTCGTAGTACTGCCCGTTCAATTTCAGGTCGTACAGGTCCTTGTCAAAGGTCACGTCCGGATGGATCCAGACGTCATGACGAGGCGCGGCGAGAACAAAGCGGCTTGCATTCAGCGCTCTAAGAAGGGCCTCACCGCTTAGGTGATCTTCGGCGCCGCCATGTAACAAGATTTTTTCCCCCAACGGGTCCCATCGCATACTTCGGTAGCCTGAAAGGGTATGCACAAGAATGAAATCCTTCGCACTCAATATGACCGCGGACGTTCTCTTTTCAACGTCATTCATATCACTCAACCGTGGTGACCTTGACTGTAATTCCCTTGAGCTTGCCGTATTCCACAGCCTTCATAACCTCATCCCACTGAGCCGACCCGGTGTTCTTTGGAATTGCCACATGGACCTCACGCTGCGTTATCTGCGATGCGGACAGGCTGACATTGCTGAGCCGGTGTCCAGTAAAGCAGCTGCATCGTCAATATTTCCCCTCAGGGTCGTAAAGATCTGCCGCGGATTGGTCAGTCGGGAAAGCGTGGTTGTATCCAAAGTTTTCGTGCTGATTGCCAAGCCAGTCGCGTCTTCGAAGAATTCGAACGTCTTGAGCTTGGGCGATAACTTGGCTTCTTCCGGCATCAACTTCGCCAGATAATATTCCTAGGGCATGCATGCCCTTGCCCCATTGCATCCCTTTGCGACGAGGCCGACGTTCTCCACGCCAACTGGGCCGCCGACCCGTCCGGCCTGCCCTGCCAACGCGCCGGCGGTCTCGGTCAATACGTACCAATAGTGCGCCCGCAGCCGGTTCCACATGGCGACGGGCCTCCTTGGGCCTGAGTGTCGCCGAATTTTCTAGTTCTGGCTGGCCAAATTACTGGGAGGAGGTCATCATCACACTGGCAATTGGACGCCGACTAGATGTTCCGTACATGGCCTATCGATTGGACCAGGTGAATACCCACGCCAGTGTATCGAGCGAGAGTCCGTCCAGAATTGGGCGGGTAGCAAGCATCTGCACTTTGATCCAATCACCAACGGATTCTAGGGATTGAGTTGACCAGTCCGGACGAAGCTGCCCAAGCTCGCTGACCACTTCTTTGATCAACTTCTCCGAATCACGCAGATTCTCTGGACCTACCAACTCCTCCAAGCGTTCCCTGCTGGCCTTCGGATACGCTTCAAACCCGAATCCATAGTAGACAGCAAAGATGGAACCTATACTTATTTTCATTGGGCTCATCGTGTCTACTTTCTTCACCACACCAGCTTCTTTTTACCAGTATGAAGGGTCCTCTTGATCATCTAATCATTAGGCGGTCAACGGACTATCGCACGCTGAGGGCGCTCAGGCGCTCCATTTCTATTCGTTAACCCTAAAGGCTCTGCACGCCCGTGGCCAGATGATGGTGTAGATGATTCCAGTCAGCAGGCCAATTGAAATCGCTACCGCCACCCGTCTGGGCGCCCAATCGATCCAGAAGCTGCCGCTAGTCCAGATTCGTAGCCAGCCCTCCCGCGAGAATGCGCCTTCGAGAGGGGAAAGCCGATTCGACAAAACTTCAATGTACCGATCATACCTATCGCTCATTCGGATGTACTATTTCGTGGACGCGGGTAGAGTCTCGAAGGCGCATCCGGAGGATTGATCGGACGAGCGACCTTCCCTCCATTCTGGGAAGCAGCCTCGGTCGCATCACGAACACCTTCCTCTGCTTGTACGCCCTCACAAGTTCCGCAGGCGCAGTGGCTGGAGGCCTGCACTGTTCCGGCCGGGTTCTCGAGAGCCTGCATGCCTCGGCGCTAAGATCGGGATCTGGCCTGTTCTTCGCAGTGTTTGGGAGCTGCTCTACATCGTACCCATCCGAACGTGGCGAACTCCATTGATTGTGCTGTTCCGGTAGATGGCGCTACCAGTGCCGGACTTGCTACTGCGGTGCCGACTACCAACCAGCGTTGTCTCAGAACACTAAGGTGTCGGTAGTCCGCCATCGCTCAGCAACTTCAGCATTGCCGCCACCTCCACAATGAGGCTTTCGCCATTCAACTCACCGACTTCCAAAGGCTCATCGCCCGGAGCATACATGTCGGCTAAACAGAAGATTGTTGATAGACATTCGCTCAGGCCGGGCGGATCGAGCTGTAACAATCCGGCATCCCCTTCAATCTTCCAAAGCTCCATGTAAGATACAGAGAAAACATCTGGAGTTAGCCTTGATTGCACAAAAGATTCTGCGAACTTCAAAAGGACGATACTCACCTAAGAACTCCATTCTTTACAAAGTTGTCAAACTGCGTCGTACCTCTAACCAGCTTGAAGCCAGTCACAAATTTACCGGAGCTGTCAAGAACGACCGCGTTACTCGTTTTTGAATCAAAGAAGACCTTAGAACCAGCCACAAAGCCATATGTACCATGCTGAGTAGTGGTAGGGGAGCTCATGTGCACCCTGATCGCCTCCTCGAACTGAGCTATTGTCTCCGGGTTCTTCTTTGTTGTTACCACACCAAACGCAGATGCGTGCTTGAACTTCTTTTCCAATTGCTTAGAAGAGACTCCAGTTAGCTCTGCGCCATAGCCGCCCGACTTGCCACTTTGAACAGCAGTCTGGGACAACACGCCAGCAGAGGGATCCAGGGCATTTGGTCCTGCACCTTCCAATCCAGGCTTTCGACCTGTCTGCGGCGACGATTCGGTCTGCACCACCTTGGTGCTGCCGCCATCAACATTGCCCGTCCCGCGGGTACTCTTGGGCCTGAAAATAAACCCTGACCCCGCGATATCCCACCCTAGCATCCCAAGCTGATTGGTCATCGCTACGGTTTGCGGGTCGACCCCGAATGCAGTGAGAGTCGCGCTGGGCATGCCGAAGATAGGGCCCAGCAACGCCATTTCAATCCGGTTTCTGTCGGTCAGCGACATGCCGGGAGCCAACGGACCAAACAATGCGCCATCCCAATCCTTTTCGCGCAGCAGTCCGATCTCTCTGTTGAGCAGCGTTCCCAGATGAGCAGGCTGACTGGAGGCCTCCCGAGTAATCGCGCTGGCCAGGAGCTGGTCGTATTCCCTGGTTCCAGGCTTCAGACTGAAGAGTACATATTGTTCCTCGGGTGTGAGATAGGATGCGTAACGCTCCATAACGTCACGACTCTGCTCCTGGCTGACCTCCGCCCAGCGTGCGTCCGTGGCCTGCAGACACGCTGAGTCGTTGCCACATGCTGCACGGTCAGCATCCTTCGCCTTCCGCTGCGGGGCACTGAGGTAATTGTTCTCCACGACATTCTTCGCGATTCCAGCGGCCAATGCAGTGTCTGCAAGCCCATCACCAGCGCCGCTTCCAGCCACCGCGCCGACCGCCTGCGACAACGCCAGAATCGTCTGCTTCTGCTGATCATTCAGCTCGCCGGTGTAACCGGGATACAGCGCCTCGGTCAGCAGCTTCGCCGCCAGTTCGCCACCGGCCGCTGCGCCCGCACCGTTTGCTGCGTTACCACCATTGGCCTCAGCAAGCAGCGCACCCAACAGCGCATGTGACAGCAACTGCAATGCCGCGTTCGGATCACTGCCATGGTTCGTATCGAACTTGTCGCCGATCAGCTGGGCTGCATACGGCGCCAATGCATTGGCTGCAACCTGCCCGCCCCCTTGGCCCGATACGATGCCCACCAGCAGCGTGGTCACCGCTTCCAGCGCGCGGCCATTCTGGCTGCCGATGCCCCATTTCTGCTGCTGCGCCACGGCGTCGCTATAGCTGGATGGGAACCTGGCTGCGAGCTCATTGGACTTGCCTTCCGCGCTCTGGCTCTTGAAGCGATGCTTCTCCTCATCGGACAGGGTAGAGAGATAGGAATTCTCCAGATCCCGCATGGCCTGGTTGCCGATATCCCCAGCAATCTGCTTGCTGGTGGCCATCACCGTGCCCATCGCATTGGCCATCGCCTGCTGATTGGCCAGCTGCAACTCCGCATTGGGCATCGCCTCAATCGCGCGGTGCGCCGTGGCGGCATCGGTGTTC
>Ga0213829_1002543_pt1 | contig 11814 bp, 8 predicted proteins | sample MC6MC0896MG_FD_180665 | JGI IMG/M metagenome (GOLD analysis project Ga0213829, IMG submission 180665) | Enriched soil aggregate microbial communities from Iowa State University, Ames, United States - MC6-MC0896-MG | ecosystem: Environmental > Terrestrial > Soil > Unclassified | place: USA: Iowa...
TAGAAACAATTTTAATGGTTAAAAAAATAACAAAGAATTTGGTGATGAAGATGCAGGGTATTAGTAAAGGACACCCGCAGAAAAATGGACATCCACATGGAGCGGGTAAGGGAATTGATTATGACATTAATCCATTCATTGTCATTTGGGAGGTAACAAGAGCTTGCCAACTGAAGTGCGTTCACTGCCGGGCAGATGCGCAGCTGACACCAGACCCTCGAGAGCTGTCACACAAAGAAGGCATTAATCTAATCGATCAAATCTATGAAATGGATAATCCAATGCTTGTCTTCACTGGCGGGGATTGTATGATGAGAGAAGACCTTTTCGAGCTTGCAGATTATGCAATTAAAAAAGGAATGCGTGTATCGATGACACCTAGTGCTACTCCAAATGTAACAATCGAGAAGATGAAACGGGCGAAAGAAGTTGGGCTATCCCGTTGGGGCTTCAGTCTTGACGGGCCAACACCGGAAATTCATGACCATTTCCGTGGAACTCCTGGTTCCTTTCATTTAACACTTGAAAAAATTAAATACTTAAATGAGCTTGAAATGCCGCTGCAAATCAATACGGTTATTTCTCGCTACAATTATGATTCCCTAGAAGAAATGTCAAAGCTTGTGGCTGAACTTGGTGCAGTAATGTGGTACATCTTCCTGCTAGTTCCCACAGGCCGTGGACAACTAGATGCCTGTATAACACCTGCAGAGCATGAAAAAGTCTTCCGCTGGTTATATGAGCTAAGTAAAACAGCTCCATACGACATCAAAACCACCGCAGCACAGCATTATCGCCGCGTGGTACTGCAACAAAAAACACGTGATCATTTAATCGATAAAGGTGAAATTCATTACGAGGATACGATAACAACAGATTTCGCATCGATGCATGACGGCTTAAAGCGTGCACCAAAAGGGGTTAACGATGGTAACGGCTTTGCGTTCGTTTCCCATATTGGCGACGTTATGCCAAGCGGCTTACTTCCGATTGTCGGAGGAAACGTCCGTGACACCCCGCTTGCAAAAATTTATCGTGAATCTAAGGTATTTAAAGAGCTGCGGCTGCCTGACAACTATAAAGGTAAATGCGGCGTTTGTGAATATAACAAAATTTGCGGAGGCTCTCGTTCAAGAACGTATGCCGTAACAGGTGATTATTTAGAAAGTGAGCCATTCTGCGTTTATATTCCTCAGGTAATGCGTAAGAAAGAAACAGCACCTACAGTATAAATTTTTTGATTGAGGCACTCCTGCATGGAATGCCTCTTTTTCATTCAATTAAACCGGTATCCTCTATCTGCACTTTCGATTGGACCTTAAATTTAATCTTTGGGTAAATTCGTTTCCACTCCTCCCAATCATCGTTATTAAAATGGCGGGAACGGTAGCGGAGGCCGAATCCGATTGGGTCGATATTTGCTTTTTGGATTTTCATCAGCACGTTCTCAATATCCTTGTTTAACTTCTTTTCAGCTGCTTTCTCAAAGTATGATAATTTTTCATATGGTACAGTTCGAGTTGCTTCCTCTACTATACCTTCAAGCGAAACCTTTACCATTAAATAAGGAGCTTTCCCTTTTGGAGTATGAATTTTATATTTCGTTTTCACTTTATGTGTATCAATGACGATTGTTGTCCCTCCTTTGGAAACTTTATTCGCACTTTTTTCCTCACGATTTCTTAAGAAATTTAAAAGCTTTGTTTCTTCCGGTTCTAGTATCAGCTTCAGCTGTTTTTTATTTAAAAGTCCGACAGTATTAACTTCTAGAATATCTTTTTTCGCTTCTATAATGGGCAAAAGCGGATCTATTCCTCGTTCAATTAATCTAAATTTATAATCAAAAATATACTCTGAAATAACATAAGGTGTCTCAGACCCATCCCTCCCCAATGTTAGGAACAAGGCATTTGATGGGATATACTCTGATTTTGGTTGTACCTTTAGTACGTCTAATGCACTTGGCTTACCAATAGCGATCCAGGCAATCGATTGGATATCTCTTCTTCTATTAAACCAATAATTAATCCCCTCATTTTCTTTTTGTCTAACAACTTCGTCACCATAAACAATTACTTTTGCATGACTGAAATCAATCTCTTTATCCACTTTTGTTTTGATAATTCGGACTGCTTCAGCCATAGAATCTGCCTTTTCCGAAACAATCATAAATTCAGTGGGATTATCCTTTGATGAACTTGGGACAGCAAATTTAAGGCTGACAAGGTATTTCTTTGGGCTGTTTTTAGCAACATCTACCCCGATACTCATAACAAAAAAACGCTTATCAATGTCTTTAAAGCCGCAGCCGCTTAACATAAATGCTGAAAGGAGAATGATCACAAGGAATTTCCAATTGTTAAAGGATTTCAAGCTGTCCTCCTCCTTGCCCATAGGAAAAATAATACAACCAAAAAGATTTCAAATCCAAAACGACAAATCATCCAATAAATAGTTATTTTATTTAATAGAACTGTATTTAGATAAATTACAGCTGCAGCCGAACAACTGGCATAGAAAATAAGCACCAGCCAATTTTTTTTTTTACTAACTTTGTCCTTAAAGGTTCCCTTGATTAATTCTAACGATACATGCCAATTGACGGAGATACTAATAAGCGTAATACTCATGTAAAACATTAAAAATAAGAAGATTGCTCGTTCAATTGGACTATAAACTAACCGAAGTGAATCGGCTGTTGAAATCCATGGATACAGATATTGTTGTGCACCATCAGACCCATGAAAACCAATCGGAATGAAGAAGGCAGTAAATAAATTGAAGATTCCCAAAAAGAAGATGGCAATAAAATTCCAGATCTTTAATTTCCCTTTTATCACCCTATTAAAAATAATTAGGTTACTGTAACTGGAAAAACAATACGTAGCTGCAGCAATTGATTTTAAGCTCGGCCTTTCAAATATATGGGTACCAACCTCCAGCATCGAATCCCAGCTAAGGTATTCGTTTGTAAACGCGCTTAAAATAATAAAACCAATTAACGGTATATTAATGAATAAAACAATTTCCAGAAAATACATAACTCTTTGTGTAGGGAGCTGGATAATCAGAAAAATAGCAGCTAAATATATAACAAGCAAGGCTAATTTTGGCATTTCCGGGTTAATAAATCGAGCTAATACATCGATAAATCCAACCAATGTAATGAGACCAGCAGTGAACCATATCAATTGAATACTGCATAGATGAATAATTTTTAACCAGCGGTGGGTAGAATTGGCGATTATTTCAGGAATCCCTTGCTCCGGGAACTTATTGATAGTAGTGCTGTACACATAATTCAATGCAACACCAATTGGAATTGCGATTATCACACCCATCACTGCACCTTCATAACGATATTGGATTAATATTTTTGGAACGAAAATGATAACATTAACAATCATATTCAATAACACTATGTAAAATAAATATCGGTTCATTAGCCTCCCCTCCTTGATTTTCTACTATTCTTTATTTGGTTTGCTTTGAATTAATGTTAAAAACGGCTCACCAAAGCTATCAAGTTTCACCATGTAAGCTAGGATCATAAAGAAGCCGATTACAACACCAACCAATCCAAAAATTGTTGATAAAAATAAAATGAAGTACTTCAAAACTCTAATAGTGAAACTGAAAGCGTTAATCGGAACGACAAAATTTGAAATAGCCACAAACGAAACAATAACAATCATAATATTACTTACAAGGCCAGCTTCTGCTGCAGCCTGTCCTAGGATCAAACCACCTACGGTTGTAGCTGTTGGACCGATGGCTTTTGGCAGACGGATACTAGCTTCAGTTAAAAGCTCCATCATAAATAACATTAACACGACCTCAACAAAGGATGGATAAGGGATACCCGTTCGACTGCCCGCAATTGACATAGCTAATTGAACCCTAAACAGCTCAGGATTATAGCTGGATACTGCAACATATAGGCCTGGAAGGATCATGCTTAAATTAAAGGCTGTATATCGAAGCAATTGCAAAAACTTAGCAATCCAATAAGTTTGATAAATATCCTCCATTGAGGACATCAAATCCTTCATGACTGTAGGTAAAATGACAGCATATGATGATCCATGAACTAAAAGGATTACTTTACCAGACGCTAAATTTACTGCTACTCGATCCGGTCTCTCAGTAACCAGCATCAAAGGAAATAACGCCCGATTGGATTTCCTAATTAAATCGAACAATTGCTCCCCTGTTTGAAACATCTCGATATCGACATTTGCTAAAAATTCTTTGACTCTTTTTAGAGTATTGGGATCAGCAAACTTTGTATCATGAAGAATCATCACTTTGGTTTTAGAGAGTCGACCTACTTCTGTCGACTCTACCTTAAGAGAGGTATTTGGATAACGGTGGCGGATAAGTCCTAGATTAACAGGTAAGCTCTCACTAAATCCCACTTGTGGACCTTGAATAGTTGTCTCAACGGTTGTATCCATAACAGCATTATTTCGATCAATTTTACAATCAAACAAAAAAACAAAATCTTGATAAAAAAGAATCGCCACCCCCCTCATTAATTCGTCAATCGTCTTTTGTTCACTTTCAAATTCGCTTATCTTTGGGTGTGATTGCAGGTAGTTTAAAAATTCCTCAGAACCAGTTATTTCAAAAAAAGGTTTAAGTACATTCTCGTGCAAAACCGCTTCATCACTTATCGTCTTAATATAAAGGACTTCCATATATTTTTCTTTCGTATGGTTCTCTTTAAAAACCATATCTTCCGGGTGCATGATCTTACTTGTGATACTCTCTTGAATGGATTGAACTTTGTTAGATGGCATTTTTCTACCTCTCATCGAACTTCTTTCTTTATAAATTCCCACGATGATTGGTTTTTTATTCTAAAGAAAACTCGCCGACTGGCGAGCCCCTAAGGGCGAAGACAGAGGCGTAGTTGCGCTTATGCCTAATTGGAAAGTTTACTTTCCAATCGGCCGCTAAAGAAAACTCGCCGATTGGCGAGCGGTAAAAAAATAAACCGCCGTGACTGTGGCGGTGTGTTGAAAATGATATTTTCGCTGGTTAAATTGCCTTCATTTTGGGAAAGTTGTTGTTAGAAATCTTTTTATTTGAAAGGATCAAAATGTATGCAGCCCATCGAATTAAAAGAAAAGCACGTGTCGACAGCGCTTTTTCAATTTATCTTTCCTTTTTCATTGAAAGCAGGATCCGATCAGAACCTGTTCCTCTATTTAGAAGAACAAGATTTTACCCTTTTCCAATTAAGTGATGTGCAATTAGAAAAGGCCTATTATGGTAATTATCACGTGTCCCATCGTGACTTGGAAGCATTTTTCCATCCATTAACAAATAAAATTCTTTTTCCAACATCAGAACAACAAAAGGGGTTCCAAAGATATACAAAGAAACTTGACATAATTGGCAGGTTAACAGCAAAGCATGTTAGCATCCCATTTCACATTCATTCTGTAGATCTATTTATTTGTCCGTATGACCTCGGATTATTAACGATTCGAACAGAAATTAACAACCTTCCTCTATCACAGACAATAGAATTTGCCGATTGTATACGAATCATTGAGCCACAGCTTCAAAAATCTAAAATCGAATATGACGGAAAGGTTTATCCTCAGATAATTGATTTTTTGTTTAATTATTTAGTTCCTCAATTACCGGACTATATGAAAAACGATGCAGTTACATTTCTTACTAGACAAAAAATGTATGTCCAATCCTTGCTGTCAATAAGCGATGGTGAACTCATTGATTCTGTTGATGAATACCGTACCGGCACCTTGTGCGGGTTAAATTCAGCTGGAAAACCGTTTGTACGTGCAAATAACTTAGAATATATCTCTAATTATATAAATGATAATAGTTATAACCGCTGGGCTCCATCCACATCCTATCTTATTGATGAACAATGCTTTTCATGTATTACGATTGAAAAGGAATTTGAATTAAGTTTTCTTACAGAACAGTTTTACGGGCCATTTTACTATGCTGTGTTAATAAATCTATTTCATAAGTTAGTATTATTAAAAATAACTGACGGTTATTCAGCTATAAATATCAATCAAGATAAAAAAGAGGTCGAAAAGTTAATTTATGCGATAAACTCATTTACTTCTAACTACTTCTTTGCTGAATATCCTGTACAAACAGAAGGCCAAGAACTTTTTAATCATTTACGAAAAAGCTTTACTATTGACAATTTATATAGCAATACAAAGGATATTCTTTTTAGTTTGTTCAAGTATGATGAAAACAACATGACGAAAAGAGACAGCTTGGTTTTGCTGGTATTAACTCTATATACAGTAATTTGCGGGATCTTCAGTATGAATCTTTTTACACATGATTTAGTGGGGAAAATTAAGTGGTCTCACTTTAAATATTATAATCCTTTCGAGTACTTTGCTGTAGGAATCGTATTAAGTGGAATAATCGTGGTAGCTATTCTTGGCCTCCAAAGTTTATACCAAGCCATTCAGGATCGAATTAAACGTAAAAAGTGGCTTCAAGAATCTGTATTAATATCAAAAAAACAATGATATAGCACCAAAATTGGCTGTTTTTTTTCATACAATCCTTTATAGTGAATATAGTAAAAAGTCGATAAGGAGATTTTATGATTAAAACAATTGCAGTTAATCAGTATCACGAAGTGGTCAAAGACATAGAAATCTCAAAACTTGTCCATGGTGATTATCTATGGTTCTGGATTGATTTTCACCAACCTAGCAAAGAGGAAATCGAATTCCTAAGAACCCCTCTTTCCTTCCATCCATTAGCGATAGAGGACTGTATTCATCATTTACAAAGACCAAAGCTTGATTATTATGAGAATTATGTTTTTTTTGTGACACAGGCATTGAACCCAAAAATAATTGAAAGAGAAGAAGTTAATTTTTTTCTTAGCAGGAATTATATTGTCACCTTTCATCATAAACCCTCTACAGAAATTGAAGAGGTTTGGAATCGTTTGAATCAATCAACCAGCGTCGATCAATGGGATCCTTCCCATGTCTTTTATCATGTTCTTGATAAGATGGTCGATAATTATTTCCCTTTAGTTAATCAAATTGATGATATCTTAAATGAAATTGATGAAAACTCAAAAGGCAGATCAATGGAGTCATTACTTAAGGACTTATTTGATACGAGACATGATCTTTTATCATTACGGCATACCATATCACCAATGAGAGATCTTTTGTACAGGATTCTTAATTCACAGCGATTAACCAGTATACAAGGGAAAATAGCTTATTTCTCAGATATTTATGATCATTTGCTAAAATTAACAGAAATGATTGAGGCTAGCCGGGAGCTTGCTACAGATATACGTGACAGCTATATTTCCATCAATTCGAATGAAACAAACCATGTTATGAAGGTCTTAACAGTTATCACAACCATCTTTATGCCACTGACCTTTATCGTTGGTGTATATGGAATGAACTTTAAATATATGCCCGAGCTGACATGGAAATACGGCTATTTTGGAGCACTGGTTCTGATGCTTCTTATCGCAGTGGGTATGACAGTATGGTTTATGAAAAAAGGATGGTTTAAGTAACAAAAAGACTAGCCGTATAATAATTTGGCTAGTCTTTTTGCTAACTACTCCCAATTTTCATATTCAACTGTTCCACCGGTTAGATCAATCGTGTTGCGCTCCCCTTTATAATAGGTCTTCCCTTCCTTTTCGATAATTAAATTGTCATACGTATAAACCTTTTGTCCATTTGGAAGATGTATGACGACCTTTTCTCCTAAATCTTCATTCGGTGCTTCAATTTTTATGGTACTTTGATAGTAGTAGCGAAAAATAAAGAAACTGGCTGTTAAGATCATGCAAGCTGCTATGAAAAAAAAGAGACCCTTCCAGGAAAACTGCTTCGGCTTGTGATTATATAATTCTACTCTGGTCAACATTTTTCTCCTCCCATTTGTTTTATTCCGGATTATAAATAGTTGCAAGAATGTTTTTCAAATAGTCCGAATAGTTCCATTTATGCCCAATTTTCCAATGTTTATCCGTATAGAGAATTAGTAAACACAGTTAACCTATGCAGGATTCCTTAAAAAGTTGACGATATATTTGATTTATTACATGGTAAATTTGATTTTTAGTATAATAGTAAGGAATCAAAATTCAGAAAGGGGTACTTGCAATGGGTAATCATACATATTCTGCAGAAACAATGAAATTAATAAGCGACTTAGTGTCAATACCGAGTCCTTCCGGTAATACAAATGAAGTCATAACTTTTGTCGAAAATTTCCTTTCAGATTTACAAATCAAAACATACAGGAACCGTAAAGGCGGCTTAATTGCGACAATTGAGGGAAAAGATTCAAGTAAACATCGAATGCTTACGGCGCATGTAGATACACTCGGCGCGATGGTAAAGGAAGTAAAGGCAAACGGCAGATTAAAGATTGACTTAATTGGTGGATTTAAATATAATTCCATAGAAGGTGAATATTGCCAAATTGAAACGAGCAGCGGCAAGAAATATACAGGAACCATCCTCATGCATCAGACTTCTGTCCATGTTTATAAGGATGCAGGCAAAGCCGAGCGAAATCAGGAAAATATGGAGATTCGGATTGATGAAAAAGTACATAATGCGGAAGAAGTCAGGGCACTAGGAATCGAGGTTGGTGATTTTGTTTCATTTGACCCGCGAGTAGAAGTGACTCCAAGCGGATATATTAAATCCCGCCACTTAGATGATAAAGCAAGCGTGGCCATTCTTCTTCAATTAATAAAGCAAATGAAAACCGAAAACATTACCTTGCCATATACAACCCATTTCTTGATTTCGAACAATGAAGAAATTGGCTATGGCGGAAATTCAAATATTACGCCGGAGACGGTTGAATACCTAGCTGTCGACATGGGTGCGATGGGTGATGGACAGTCTACAGATGAATATACAGTTTCCATCTGTGTCAAGGATGCAAGCGGTCCCTACCATTATGAATTACGCAAAAATCTAGTGCGTCTTGCCGAAGAAAATAATATTGAATATAAGCTTGATATTTATCCATATTATGGTTCTGATGCTTCAGCAGCCATCCGTTCTGGTCATGACATCGTTCATGGCTTAATCGGACCTGGGATCGATTCATCCCACGCGTTTGAGCGTACACACCAATCATCAATTGAAAATACAACCAAGCTTTTATATCATTACCTTCAGTCTGATTTAATTCTATAAGATCTGCTCGTACACCTTAGGACAGGGAAATACCGAAATAACAAAGGCCGATTGGATACCCAGGCGGTCTTTGTTCTGCCGACAGGAAATATAACTTTCCCATCAGGCATAAGTGCACTAAGGAAAGCTTCGTGAGCATAAGCTTTGCCCTTATGCGCTCGCCAGTCGGCGAGTTTTCTTTATCAAGTAAAAAATTAATAATTTTTTAATTATATATTAATAGGTTATTAATTGTTACAACCAAAAAAAGGATTATGATTGTTAAAGAAAAGGAAAAAAATCCGTCCTTGCGACCTAAGAATTCGACCATTTTCCTCCATTGAATAGAAAAATGGCTGTTATCAATTTAAATTGGGGGCACTACTGATGTTTGAAAGATTACAAATTTTCTTTACCAGCCAAAAGTTGAAGTGGCTGGGCCGGTTTGCATACTATTTGCTCATTCTCCTTTTGTTATTTTTTATGTACGGATTTAACGATGCAAGCTCAGGGTCCTATATTTACAACGATTTTTAAAGGAAGGCAACCAAAATGAAAATGTTAAACACAATTAAAAACTTTTCACATACACACCCAGAAACATTAGCATATATCTCCCCCACAGAAAAAATGACTTATGGTGAACTCTGGAGACAATCTGAACACGTATCAGCTTTTCTTTTAAAACAATCCTCAAAAAAACATCTACCTGTATTAGTTTATGGTCATATGGATGCTTCAATGATTGGATCGTTTTTAGGCTGTGTAAAAGCAGGAATTCCATATATTCCAGTTGATACTTCGATTCCAATCGAAAGAGTATTAAAAATTATCACTAGTTCCCAAGCTGAATTGGTCATCAATGCTTCCGGTCAAGAATTGGCGTTGGACAATTTCGCAGTCACTATAGCGAATTATGATAAAATCCTGGCAGAACAAGTTTCTGATTTGCCTGTTGACCCGTCAAATTGGGTATCCGGGGAAGAAAATTTCTATATTATTTATACGTCCGGAAGTACAGGAAATCCGAAGGGTGTGCAGATTTCTGCTGATAACCTACAAAGCTTTGTTGATTGGATGGTAGGAGATTTTCCAATCAGGGGAAATTTACGCTTCTTAAATCAAGCACCATATTCATTTGATTTATCCGTCATGGATCTTTATCCCGCTCTTGCGAGTGGTGGAACCATTTTTGCAATATCAAAAGAAATGATTGCAAGGCCAAAACTGTTATTTGAAGCATTAGGAAAGTCAAAGACACAGATTTGGACATCAACTCCTTCTTTCGTACAGATGTGTTTAATGGATCCATCGTTTACAGAAGAACTTCTGCCTGAGCTCAGCCTATTTTTATTTTGCGGTGAAATTTTGCCAGTTGCAATTTGCCGGCAATTAAGGGAGCGGTTTCCTAAAGCAAGAATATTCAACACCTATGGCCCGACAGAAGCAACAGTAGCCGTCACTTCTATTGAAGTAACAGCTGAAATACTAGAAGCATACCCGAATCTCCCAATCGGAAAAACAAAGGGAGACACACGTATTGTATTGGTTGATGAAAATGGCCTGCCGGAACAGCACGGGGAAAAAGGTGAGATGATTATTGTTGGCCCAAGTGTAAGTAAAGGCTATTTAGGGCAACAGATGCTTACAGAAAAATCATTTTTTCATTATGAAGGCGAGACCGCCTATCGAACTGGTGATGCTGGCTATATTGATCAGAATGGACTGATTTTTTACAAAGGACGGATTGATTTTCAGATAAAACTGCACGGCTACAGGATGGAGTTAGAGGAAATTGAATACCATATTGCCAATTGCAAAAATGTGAAATCAGCTGCGGTTATTCCAATCTATCAAAATGACAAAATTGACTATTTACTGGCAGCAATCATTCCTTCCAGCCATGATTTTGAAAAAGAATACCAATTAACAAGTGCCATCAAAAAAGAACTTAGCGAAGTAATTCCTGCTTATATGATTCCGAGAAAGTTCTCCTACCATGAGGAGCTTCCAATGACAGCAAACGGAAAAATGGACCGAAAAAAATTTAAGGAAATGGTTTTACAATGACACCATATGGTTCTTTTACTTTCTTTTTCATCCTGGCAATTCTTTTAGCACCAACGGTTATTCTCGGTTTACGGGGGAAAAGGTTTCATACCTATAACATGTTTGTGTCGATTATCGCCCTTGGCATAATCTTCTCTTCATCTCTTAAACAAGCTGTTGCCTTAATCGTATTTACTATTTGGCAAGTAGTTTTAATAAAGGCCTACATCACCTATCGAAAAAAGAGCAATAAGAACACAATCTTTTATTTGGCAGTCATTCTTTCGATTCTTCCGCTGATTCTCTCGAAGCTGATGCCATATTTTTCAGAAGTAAACTTAATTGGCTTCCTTGGTATTTCTTATTTAACGTTTAAGGGTACACAAATGATCATGGAGACACGAGATGGGCTAATAAAAAAAGACCTGCCCCTATCCCGATTACTCTATTTCATTTTATTTTTCCCGACCATTTCATCAGGTCCAATCGACCGTTATCGTCGCTTTGATAAAGATTTGGAATTTGAGATTTCAGGGGAACAATACAAATTATTGCTTTATGATGGAATCAA
>Ga0213829_1002549_pt1 | contig 11795 bp, 15 predicted proteins | sample MC6MC0896MG_FD_180665 | JGI IMG/M metagenome (GOLD analysis project Ga0213829, IMG submission 180665) | Enriched soil aggregate microbial communities from Iowa State University, Ames, United States - MC6-MC0896-MG | ecosystem: Environmental > Terrestrial > Soil > Unclassified | place: USA: Iowa...
TTCGGCTGGCTGTCACATTTTCTTTGGGCAAGTATGCTCATACTTTGTATATTTTTTGGCATGCTTGTGTATTCAGAGTTTATAAATGAAGATCAAACCACATGGTTTATAAGCTTTTTTGGAAGTGAAGTTCCAATTGAAGATAATAAGGTTTACGTAAAAGTATTTATGATTATTTGCTACATTATATACTTACTTTATTTCTACGCTGTAACTCTATTTAATTTATGTGTTAGAAAATTTGAAAATCGTATATTTTTTGATTTAAAGATTATTAAACGATTTCAAAAAATAGGTTTGATATTTATTACAAACTATATCATTGTATTTCTATTAGGAAAGTTGTTTGAGATACATTCTGAAAAAAGCATTCATGAGTCCACAAATTTTTCTAAAGTAATTTTAAAAGAATTGGAAGCACCTTTAGGCGGACTAATCATTGGCTTTTTCTTTTTGGTATTAAGCGAGGTTTTTAAAGAAGCTAAAAAACAGAAAGAAGAAAACATCGAATTAAAACAAGAAAACGAATTAACTATATAACTTATGAAAACATTACATCTTTTAAGCCTTATCATCAATATATTATTTTACAGTTTATTTGGAATAGGAATTTTATTTTTTGTGCTACTTATATGTATCTTTTTAGGTTATGAGTTAGGAATTCAAACGACTATAGTTTTTTCCGATAAAAATAAACTTCCTATGTATTTGTTCCTTTCAAGTATATTAATTTTCTATGCTTCGTATGTATATTCTCTTTTTTTATTCAAAAAGAATATTGATTCTTTTATAAAATTGCAGTTATTCACTAATCAGGTAATACTACATTTTAAAGTCATGGGAATTATTTATTTGGCTGGTTACTTAATTTCTATCATGTCAAAATCGATTCTTCCTTTTTATTTTAATGATTTGAAAGGATATATCGGAGTGGATTATAATGAAAATTCATTAACCAATTTATTCAATTTTCCACTAAACGGATTAATCATCGGTTTGTTCTTTTTAGTATTAAGTAAGGTATTTCAAATTGCTAAAATTCAAAAAGAAGAAAACATAGAATTAAAACAAGAAAACGAACTAACTATATAATATCATGAAAAAAATAATATCACTTTGTTTTACATTAACAACAACTTTAATATTAGCACAAAATACGCAACATAGTAAAGTTATCGATAGTTTGTTACAGGCATCAATAAAAGAAAATAATATTCCAGCAATGGCAGCCGCTGTAATTAATGGCGATAATGTATTTTACGGAACGGCAGGAACAATTTCAAACAAAAGCAGCGAGGCTGTTACTAATAAAACCTTGTTTCATATAGGATCAAACACCAAAACATTTACATCGTTTCTGGCATTTCAACAGATCGAAAAAGGAAATTTATCGTTAGAAACTCCTTTTTTCTCGCTTTTTCCAGATTTGAAAGACGATAAAAACTCGGCATACCATTCCATAACATTAAAAGATTTGTTGTCTCACAACGCACAAGTTCAACCATACACAGCAGGTGAGGAATTTCTGTCATTAAAAATAGATGCAAAGACAATCGAAACAAAACGAGTAGAATTTGCACAACAAGTTTTAGCACAACCAACAGTAGAAAAAGGAAGCTATTCTAATGCGGGATATGTTTTGGCATCCATGATGATTGAAAAATCGGCAAAAAAATCGTACGAAGATTTATTGGCAGATTTTATGAAGCAACAAAATTGGGATTACAGTTTTGGATTTCCAAACAAAAAAAGCTTGAATCATGCTTGGGGACATTGGGTTGAAAATAACGAACTGACAGCTTTGCCACCAACACATTTGTACAAATTAGAAGATTTTATGCTTTCAGCCGGCGATTTATCAATGAACATTACCGATTATGCTGCATGGTTGCAACTCCATTTAAAAGGATATAATTCTGAAACTGGAATATTAAAACAAGAAAACTTTAAAAAAATGCACTTTGAGGTGGATAATTACAGCTATGGTTGGGGAAATACCGTCCAAGGAAATCAAAAGTTGAGTTTTCACGATGGAACCACCGGCACTTTTTACACGCACGCAATTTTAATCCCTGAAAATAAATTAGGAATCACGATTTTTGCAAACGCTGCCGATGAAAAACATGTGGAAGCAATTTACGAAATGCAACAGCAGTTAATTTCACAATTCAAAAAAATAACAAATGGCAATAATAGTAAACCTTGATGTTATGCTGGCAAAACGCAAAATGCAATCGCAAGAACTGGCAGACAAAATTGGTATAACAACTGCCAACTTATCTATTTTAAAAACCGGAAAAGCCAAAGCCGTTCGCTTTTCTACTTTAGAAGCCATTTGCAAAGAACTAAACTGCCAGCCAAGTGATATTTTAGAGTATATTCCTGATGTAGATTAGTTTCATATTTTTTATTTTTAAATAACAATTCCTGCATTTCATATCATCTGTAAATTATTATCTTTAAAAGAAAGAAATTCTAAATGTTTAAAGAAAACCAAAAATTACATATTCCTGAAAACGACACCATAATTTGGAAGTATTTAGATCTTTCTAAATTTCTGGATTTATTGCTGTCTAAACGTATGTTTATGGCTCGATCTGATAAGTTTGAGGATCAGTTTGAAGGAACTTTTAGCGAACCTACGTATGAAGAAATTAAAAAACTGTTGGCAGATAATCCGGAATATTTAGATGCCTACAAATCAAAACGGAAGAACATTGTTATAAGCAGTTGGCACGCCAATTCGTACGAAAGTTATGCCATGTGGCAGGTTTTTACAAAGAATAACGAAGGTTTGGCGATACAGTCAACCATCGGCAGTTTAAAGAAAGCGTTGATTGAACCCAGAGCAGATCAGTTTATTGGTGAAGTAAATTATATCGACTATAAAAAAGAACACATTCCGTTTGACGATGATTTTTTCCCGTTTCTTTTTAAGCGAAAAAGTTTTCAGTACGAACACGAAGTTCGTGTAATAACCGATGTTACCCATTTGGATCTTCATGTAAACGAAGGGGTTAAGGTGTTGATTGATGTAAACGAAATGATTGAACGCTTGTATATTCATCCAAAATCTGAAAACTGGTATAAAAAACTGGTGATTGAAGTGGTTGAACGTTTAGGTTTTGAATTTTTGATTGAAAAATCTGATCTGGAAAGTGATATTTTAATTTAATTAAACATGAATTTCAAAAAATTAACTCCGATACTTTATACAGAAAATCTAGCAGAAACTATAAAATTTTATACCGAAGTTTAGGTTTTACATGTATCGAATTTAATGAAGAATGGCAATGGGCTTCTTTGCATAAAAACACAATCGAGATTATGGTTATCCAAACCAAATGTACATATAAAGTTTGATAAAATTGGTTTTACAGGATCGTTGTATTTTCAAATTGAAAACGCAGAAGAATTTTGGAACATTTTAAAAAATTCTGTTAAAATTGTATATCCTTTAGAAACTTTTGAATGGGGAATGAAGGAATTTGCCATTAAAGACAATAACGGATATATTTTACAATTCGGATCGAAAGCTTAAACCGTTTTCGATCGTGCTTGTACCATACTTACAAAGAAAACCGTTTGCATTTTACGTGCTTTAAACTTTAAAACTTCCTTATTAGGTCCGTCAAAAAGCTCGTCTAAAGTCTGCATCCAATAAAACAACCAGGTTCCAAAATTATGCGCTGTTACATTGTGGTTGGTTTGGGCATCAACCCTATTATGTGCTTCAATCGGGTTTCCTTTATATTTTTGAACTCCGAAAACATGTTGCTCCCAAAAATCGGTAATCTTTTGTAAATGAGGTTCCCAATCGGTAATGAGCGAATTAAAAATCGGTCCAATTTCTTCATCTTTCCGTAGTTTATCATAAAAAATTCGAACCAGTTGTTCTAAATCCTTCCTGTTTTCAACATCGTGTTTCATTGCGCAAATAAGTTTCTATAAATTTACAAAGTATTTAAATTAAAATGGTTTATATTTTTATAAAATAGTTATTTTTGCAAACAAATTAAACTTAAAAAAATGGCAGGTACTAGAACATTTACAATGATTAAACCAGACGCTGTAGAAGCTGGAAGTATTGGTGGAATATTAAATATGATTGCTGAAGGCGGTTTCAGAATCGTTGCAATGAAATTAACGCAATTAACAGTTGCTGATGCAAAGAAATTTTACGAAGTTCATGCAGAGCGTCCGTTTTATGGTGAATTAGTAGAGTTCATGTCTAGAGGACCAATCGTTGCAGCTATTTTAGAAAAAGATAACGCTATTGAAGATTTCCGTACATTAATTGGTGCTACAAACCCAGCTGATGCTGCTGAAGGAACAATCCGTAAAAAATATGCGAAATCAATCGGTGAAAATGCAGTTCACGGTTCAGATTCTGACGAAAATGCTGAAATTGAAGCGGCTTTCCACTTTGCAGGAAGAGAGCAGTTCTAATCAACTGATACAGATATTTAAAATCCACCCAATAAAGGTGGATTTTTTTATTTTGTTAAATTTAACTATATTCGTAATTCTTAAATTCTAACTTAAACAAACACCTTATGAAAAAAGTCGGTATTTTACTGTTTATGGCAGTATTGGGTTTCACTTCTTTAACAGCCTGTTCATCAGATGACAGCACTGCTCCAGTAGTAGAACAAGAAAAAAATCACTTATTAGGTAAATGGAATGCTACATCTACACACATGAAAATAGAGATGGATGGAGAAATTCTTATTGATAATTTAGATGAAGAAGAAGGTTCTATGTACGGAGGAACTCATCAATATGAATTTAAGGCAGATAACACTGTTGAATATTATATTTATAGCCCGGCATCTGGATCTAACGAAGCTATTGAAAGAAGAGGTACTACAACTTACGAGCGTAAAGGAAATCAGTTAATTCTTAAAAATTATTTTCCAGAATCTTATACTATTTTAGTATCAGAAGAAAACAAATTGCATTTATACAGCATGTTTGAAGTTGAATCTGAAGGTAGCTATATAAAATCTGAAAGTATAGATAAATTCGAAAGAATGAAATAGTCAAAAAAAATCCCGATTACTCGGGATTTTTTATTTCAAATTCTTTATAAAATCGGCGTTAACCTTAAAAAAGTCGTCAACTAAAACGCTGGCACCTTCTAAATTTTGCAGTTTAGAATTTTCGCTGTTGTATCCCAAACAATAAATTCCGGCAGCGCAGGCAGCTTTCACTCCATTTGTACTGTCTTCAATCACAATACACTCTTCCACTTTATTTTTAGATAACGAAGCAGCGTGAATAAAAATCGTAGGATCGGGTTTTGATTTCACGAAATCTTCACCACTAACTTTATGCGTAAAATAATCATTCAGATTAAATCTATTAAAAACACGGCTAATAGTACTTTTAGAAGCCGATGATGCCAAAATCAATTCTACATCACTTGCATGCAGGTCTTTAATTAAATTTTCAACTCCGGCAATCAGTTCCAAATCGGGTTTTGTATCAAAAGCATCATTAAAAAGAGAGCGCTTTCTCTGTATCAAATCTTCCACTTCATGATTCAATCCAAACTGATCTTTTATTTTTTGAAACACATTTCTTGTCGAATTTCCTGTAAAAGTGGCATACAATTCTTCCGAAACATCAATTCCCAATTCTTCAAAATGCTTAAAATAAGCGTATTTATGTACAGGTTCTGTATCAACAATTACCCCATCCATATCAAAAATAACGGTTTTAACCATAATTATCAAACGTTTATGCAAAGATACATAAAGCCAGCGTAAAAAAAGTATTTCACAACCAACATATAAATCGTAACTTTGTAGGCTTATTTAAATAAAAAATGCGTTTACACAAAAATTTGGTTTTTGCAGTTATAGATTCTCTTTTAAGTATATTTAACGATGGTGAATATGCCGATAAGGAAGTTGCAAAAGCTTTAAAAAGAGACCCTCGGTGGGGTGCAAAAGACCGTAAGTTTGTTGCCGAAACCATTTACGAAATCGTTCGTTGGAAAAGATTATATACTGAAATTGCCGAAACAAAAGATCCTTTTACTCGTGATGATATTTGGAGAACTTTTGCTGTTTGGGCAGTTTTGCGCGGTATTACCCTACCCGATTGGAAATATTTTGAAAACACACCAGTTCGCAGAATTAAAGGAAAATTTGACGAGCTTTCTAAAATTAGAAAATACCGTGAGTCTATTCCTGATTGGATGGATGAATTAGGTGTTAAAGAATTGGGAGAAGAAGTTTGGACAAAAGAATTGGCTGCACAAAACCAGCAGGCAAAAGTTGTTTTAAGAGTGAATTCTTTAAAAACTACCAAACAGCAATTACGTGCACAATTAATGGATTTGGATATTGATACCGAACTAAGCGATACATATCCCGATGCCTTAATATTGAAAGAGCGTGCAAACGTTTTTATGACTCCTATTTTTAAAGAAGGATTTTTTGAAGTACAAGATGCTTCATCGCAAAAAGTAGTTCCTTTATTAGATGTTAAACCAGGCATGCGCGTTGTTGATGCTTGTGCAGGTGCAGGTGGTAAAACATTGCACATTGCCGCTAAAATGGAAAACAAAGGGCAAATTATTGCGTTAGATTTATACGAAAGTAAACAACGTCAATTAAAAATTCGGGCTAAGCGAAATGGAGCTTTTAATATAGAATACCGAATCATAGATTCTACCAAAGTAATTAAAAAATTACACGATAAAGCAGACCGTGTGTTGATTGATGCACCTTGTTCGGGCTTGGGTGTTTTAAAACGTAATCCGGATAGTAAATGGAAGCTACAACCGGAGTTTATCGATAACATAAAAAAAACACAGCAAGAAGTTTTAGAAAATTATTCTAAAATGGTAAAAGTGGGCGGAAAACTAGTATATGCAACGTGTTCTATTCTGCCATCGGAAAACGAAAAACAAATTAACCATTTCTTAAACACCGATTTTGGTAAAAACTTTAAGTTTGTAACAGACGAGAAAGTACTAGCATCACAATCTGGTTTCGATGGTTTTTACATGTGTTTAATGGAACGCATAAAATAATAAGATATGAAAAAAATTACATCATTTATTGTAACTGTTTGTTGTTCATTTACAATTTTTGCGCAGGCACCGGCGAATTATTACAACAGTGCTACTGCAACGGGCTACACATTAAAATCTCAATTAAAAACAATAATTTCAGCAAATCACAACGCTTTAAGCTATACTCCTGGTTTGTGGAATTTATATAGTTCTAATGCTACCAATAATGGTTTTCGTGACAAATATTATGAAAACGACAATACCATTTTAGATATTTATTCTGAAAAACCGGTTGCTGTTGACCCTTACACTTACACTGTGATTTCTGATCAATGTGGAAATTACAGCAGTGAAGGTGATTGCTACAATCGCGAACATTTAATTCCGCAATCGTATTTCGATGAAAATGCTCCAATGAAAACAGATGCATTTCACGTTTGGCCAAGTGATGGAAAAGTTAATGGAGAACGCGGAAATTTACCTTTTGGAACAGTAGCTTCTGCAAATTACATATCGCAAAACGGAACAAAACGCGGAACTAGTGGCGTAACAGGTTTCTCTGGAACTGTTGTTGAACCTATCAATGAATTTAAAGGAGATATTGCGCGCGCCTATTTTTACTTTGCAACAAGGTATGAAGATTTTATGGATGATTTTCATTCAGATACTACACAAACGCAAACGCAAGTTAAAGCAATGTTCGATGGATCTACCGATAAAGTATTTAATACAGGCTTTTTAGATGTATTGTATCAGTGGCATTTGCAAGATCCGGTTAGTGCCCGTGAAACAGATTTGAATAATTACATCTATAGTGAGCAAGGTAACAGAAATCCATATATCGATAATCCGCAATATGTAACTGCTGTTTGGTATCCACACTTATTAAGCACTAACAAAGCCGAATTGGTTGAGTTTAATGTGTATCCGAATCCAGCACCAAAAAACACAATATTCATCTCTACTAAAGAAAAAATCGATTTAATTACGGTTTATAATTTAGAAGGAAAATTAGTCAAGAAAATATCTAACCCACAATTTAATGATGAAGTTTTTACTATTAATCATTTAAAAAGTGGAACGTATATTCTTAAACTAACAAGTGGAAAGAAAGCAACTACAAAGAAATTTATAGTTAAGTAACAAAAAAACTCCGATCAGCTGATCGGAGTTTTTTAATTTATTGGATAACCTTTATCTATCCAGTCTATTTTTATATTCTTAGGTATATTTAAAAGTTTTGCGTTTTTATAACCTAAGTCCATCAACATTTTAAATGCGGGGCGAATATTAGGACATTTATCAAACGGGCAACAACCGCAATACAAAACAACCTCTTTATCTTTAGGAATCTTTTTTAAGTATTGCTTCAGCGTTTCTAAATTTTTAGCATCTTTAGCTGCACCTGCGTTGAATGATTTTTTTATAACAGCATCGGGACCAATGTTAACTACAAAAGTATTTTTCATTTTATTCTGCTGAATTTTATCTGACAATACTTTTGTTTCCATTAACTGCTTCGGTGTCCAAACATCGGTAAAACTTTGAGCCGACATTCCATTTAAAAACTCCAGAAACAGTATAATTAAAAAAATCGCTTTTTTCATTCTTATAAAAATTAATCACGCATACTGTCGAAAAACTCGTCGTTTGATTTGGTGTTTTTGATACGATCATGAATAAACGTAATTGCTTCAACCGGATTCATATCTGCCAAAATATTGCGTAAAACAACCATTTTGCTGTTTGTGTATCGATCCTGCAATAAATCGTCGCGACGGGTTGATGATGACGTTAAATCAACAGCTGGAAAAATACGTTTGTTCGCAATTTTACGATCTAACTGCAATTCCATATTACCTGTTCCTTTAAATTCTTCGAAAATAACATCGTCCATTTTAGAACCTGTATCGGTTAAAGCAGTAGCAATGATTGTTAAAGATCCTCCATTTTCAATATTACGCGCCGCACCAAAAAAACGTTTAGGCTTTTGCAACGCATTGGCATCAACACCACCAGACAACACTCTGCCCGATGCCGGCTGAACCGTATTGTACGCACGCGCCAAACGTGTGATAGAATCTAACAAGATAACTACATCGTGCCCGCATTCAACCAAACGTTTTGCTTTATCTAAAACCATATCGGCTAATTCTACATGGTAACGCGCTTCTTCGTCAAACGTAGATGCCACAACCTCTGCACGTACATTACGTTGCATATCGGTAACCTCTTCTGGGCGTTCATCGATCAACAAAACAATCTGATAAACTTCCGGATGATTATCTGCAATAGCGTTAGCAATTTCTTTCAACATCATGGTTTTACCGGTTTTCGGCTGTGCCACAATCATACCGCGCTGCCCCTTACCTATTGGCGCAAACAGATCGATAATACGTGTTGAAAGTTTAGAATTATTTCCCGATAAATTGAATTTTTCTTTAGGAAAAAGTGGCGTTAAATGCTCAAATGAAGGACGGTCGCGAACCGCATCTGGTTCATGTCCGTTAATTTTTGTGATGCGAACCAACGGAAAATGCTGCTCATTTCCTTTTGGCGGACGAACAATTCCTTTAATGGTATCGCCTTTTTTTAAACCAAACAAACGAATTTGCGATTGCGAAATATACACATCGTCTGGTGATTTACGGTAGTTGTAATCTGCAGAACGCAGGTATCCGTGCGAACCACCATCTTTTGGAACTTCAAGAACACCTTCGCATTCTATAATTCCTTCAAATTCGTAATCAGGATCGCGGTAATTTTGCTTTTTCTGATTCTGATTTGGATTTTGGTTTTTATTTCTATTTTGGTTTGGATTCTGAATTTGTTTTTCAGCCACCACAACTATTTCTTCAGCAGGAACTTCGGCAACAACATCTTTTTCAACATTTACTGGTTCTGATTGAACCTGTGGCTGATTGTTCGTTTTATTGCGTTGGTTTTGATTTTTATTCTGAGGTTTGCGTTGCTTTTCGGCAGAAGGTTTTTGAGGAGCTGCAGTTTTAATTTTTTCTTCTGCAACAGGTTGCGTATTTTCAGCTAAAGAAGGCTGCTCTGTTTGCTCTTCAGGTGCATTGTGAATGCGCTTTCTTTTTTCTTTCTTTTCAGCAGATTCATTCGTTACCGCAGATGCTTCTTTAACAGGTGTTTCTGCTTTAGGCTCGCTTTTTTGAAATTCTTCTTGAATTTTTAAAACTGCCTCAATAAGTTCCTCTTTTTTAAGATTCAACTTTTCAACGCCTACTTTTTTAGCTATTTCTTTAAGTTCGGGCAACTTCATACCCTTTAACACATTTTTGTCAAACATAAATTATGACGTTGTTGTTAGTATTATTATTGTGATTTTTCTTAATAGAAGGATATCTGTTAAGGATAGAAAGCTCGAACAATGAAGAAGTTACGATTTTCTAATGCAATATTACAATTTTTTTTTAAATATCAATGTTTTTTAATGAAATTTAGTGTTACTTTTGTAATCAAATAAATAGTAATGATTCAGAGAATACAATCGGTTTATTTAGCATTGGCATTTATTATTGCAGGACCTTTATCTTTATATTTTCCTTTATGGAAAGATGCAAACGGTATAGATTTCCTTGTTGGAAAAAGTACCTTATACACGTTGATGTTTGGTGCAAGTGCAGCTTTAAGTATTATTTCGATTTTCTCTTACAAAAAAAGACAAACTCAATTTGTTTATAACAGGTTGAACATGATATTGAACTTTATATTACTAGGATTATTTGTGTATCAATCGCTAAATTTATCTGGAGAAACTTTGGTTTCAGAGAAGGGTATTGGGATGTTTCTTCCTATCGGATCTATCATTTTGCTGGCATTAGCCAACAAAGCCATAAAGAAGGACGAAGATCTTGTGAAATCTGCAGATCGTATACGATAAACCTTTTATCTTAGTTTATTAGTGCGTTAAAAAATCCGACCAATGGTCGGATTTTTTTTTAATTGAAATTATAATATATTAAAAAATCTAACCTTCTTTAATTAATCCATCATCATATAATTCAATAATTTTTAAAGATTTATAATCATCAAAAATTTCATAAAAATAAATCGGCTTTCTTAATGTGTCAAAAGATTGCAGATGATATTGATTCCGATAATCAGTATATTCTTTTAAATCATTTAATTTAATATGAACTTTTGCTAAAAGCAATTCTTTCTTATATTTTTTCTCCTGTTTAATAAGAATTTTAGCTTCGTCTTGTGTTATGCTCAAAAAAAAACTTCTTAAAGTGTCTTGTTTCTCAATATTTTCTAATAAAGTTTTCGCTTTATCATAGTTTTTAATTACGTAAATATTTGCATTGTATCTATCGTGTCCAATATAATAGCCTCTTAATAAGGTCATCTCATTAATCTCATTTTTATTAGAACATCCAAAGAATAAAAAAACAAGTAATACACTTAACAATCTCATATTCAAAAATTAAAACATAAATATAAACAAAAAACCTCAAACATTTCTGTTTGAGGTTTTTCGCATTTATGAAAAAATCTATTACTTTACTTCTTCGTAATCTACATCTTGTGTAGCATCTCCACCGTCTTGCGTTGGTTGTGCTTGTTGCGCACCACCTTGCTGACCGTCTTGTGCTTTGTACATTTCTTCCGATGCTGCTTTCCAAGCTTCGTTGATTTTGTCTAAAGCTGGTTGAATTGTAGCTACGTCACGAGTTTCGTATGCTTTTTTCAATTCTTCCAATGCACCTTCGATGTTCGATTTGTTAGCGTCTGACAATTTATC
>Ga0213829_1002551_pt1 | contig 11788 bp, 5 predicted proteins | sample MC6MC0896MG_FD_180665 | JGI IMG/M metagenome (GOLD analysis project Ga0213829, IMG submission 180665) | Enriched soil aggregate microbial communities from Iowa State University, Ames, United States - MC6-MC0896-MG | ecosystem: Environmental > Terrestrial > Soil > Unclassified | place: USA: Iowa...
GAACAAAAGAAATCGGAATCCGGAAAGTGTTAGGTTCTTCGGTAACAGGTATTATTGTATTGCTGTCACAAGATTTCTTCAAATGGATCACCATCGCCTTTGTAGTTGCGACACCGCTGGCTTATTATCTTATGAACCGCTGGCTGGACAATTTCCCATTTCGGATCAGTATGGGCTGGTGGATCTTTGTATTGGCTTTTTGCGTTGGGCTTATTTTAACGATTGCCGTGGTATCCCTACAATCTATAAAAGCCGCTACAGCCAATCCTGTTGATAGTTTAAGGGACGAATAGAAAGGAAACTATCAAACACGAGATAAGCAATCCTATGGATAGCTTAAGCTAGGTCAGGTTTACCTGTCTGGTTATTTGCTATCCGTTCGAGGAATCGACCAGACCTAGGTGTTCGCGGGTGTACAATGACTGTCCGATTTCGGACAGTTCACTCGACGAAATCCATTTTAACAAACTAACAATCAACAACCTACAGGCTTGGCTAAGGATTTGTATTATCGTACACAAATTAGCAAAAACCAAAGCCTGCAGCCAATCTGTTTGCGGTGATGGAAATAAACCTTATACGAGTGACAATGACTTTTACAAACTTCAAGATTGCCTGGCGGAATATTCGAAAGAAAAAAATTCAAAACCTGATCAACCTAGTTGGATTGACCCTTGGCATTACCTTTTTACTACTGGTCGGGGCCTATGTCTGGGATGTTCAACAGGTAAATAGCAAGATCAAAAATATAGATCAGCAATTTTTATTGCAGAGCAAGTATAAGAAGGAAGGATTTGGGATCAATTTGACGACAATCGGAGCGCTACCCAAAGCCCTGTATGAAGAATATCCAAATTTGGTGGCCAACTATTATCGTATCGATGGACTGACAGGTATTATCGCCAATGGAGCTACGATCCACGAAGAAGGAATGGCCCTCGGTGACCCCAGCCTTTTAACCATGTTTGGTTTTGAACTTTTAGCAGGCAATCCCAAGACTGCGCTAAATAACCCTTTTTCTGTGGTGATCACTGACCAAGCTGCTGTAAAATATTTTGGAAACATAAATGTGCTGGGAAAAACCCTACAGATTAAAAATTTCAGAGGCGAAAAACATGATTTTGAAATTACTGCCGTCATAAAAACTGCGGTACAAAATGCGGTCATGGATCTGACAAAGGATATGCACTCCGATATTTTTCTGCCCATTGCCAACGAAGAATATTTCGGCCGATCCCTGGATAACTGGAATAATCCTTACATCGCAGGTTATCTCGAATTGAAAACTGGAGTAACGACGCAACAACTCGATGCGGCGATTCAAACGCTGGTTCACAAAAATACCGATAAGGAATTCGCCAGTCAGTACAGCCCAAATCTAAAACCCTTGAAAAGCTATTATCTAGACGATAATCAGGGCGCCGTCCGCAAGATGATTCAGACCCTAATCTGGATTGCCGTTTTTATTTTGGTCATGGCAATCATCAACTTTATCAATTTTAGTATTGCACAGCATATTACGCGGTTGAAGGAAATCGGTGTGCGCAAGATTATGGGCTCCTCCAGATCACAATTGGTAAGGCAGTTGCTGACAGAATATATCCTTATTGTAGCTATTGCAGCATTGATCAGTCTGCCCATCTATAGCATAGTACGCCCTTTATTTGCACATGTACTGATGCGTGAGCTGCCCTCTCTAATCAATTTACCGGGTTATTTTTTCGGTTTATTGGGGCTATTGACAGTAGTGATCGGTATGCTGGCGGGATTATACCCAGCAATTAAACTGTCCAATATCAAGATACTTCCCTCGGTTAAAAATCAGTTCTCCGCATTAGGTGACAAGCAATTCGTTCGAAAAGTGCTATTGTTTTTTCAGTTCGCTGTTGCACTGCTCCTATTGGTCTGTACCCTGATTATCTCCAAACAGGTCAATCTATTTATAAACAGTAATTTAGGATACAACAAAGATTATCTATTGACGGTACAGGCACCAAGAGACTGGTCCGAAACTGGTATCCAGAAAATGGAGGCCATCCGGCATGAGCTGTTACAGGGATCAGCGGTTAAGTCTGTGAGCCTTTCCTATGAGACACCGGGACTATTAGGCTTCAATATGCAACCGGCTTTTGGCAATAACAACGATACAGAGGTACAGGTTCAACGGATTAACAGTGACAGTTACTTTCTGGAAACCTATGAAATACCCCTATTGGCGGGTCACTTTTTACCCAAAAATGCGGTGACAAATACCACAAATAGATCCGTTGTCATCAACAAGAAAGCCATGGAAGATTTTGGCATCCGTGATGCCGAGAGTGCAATCGGTCAACAGATCGCCCTGAACGACCCAAATGTTAAGATGACCATTGTGGGCGTCACCGATAACTTTGTCGCAAATTCTCTTCACCGGGCATCTCCAGCTATTGTCTGGACAGATATCCATGAAAATTTCCAATACCGATACCTGAGTATCCGTTTAAAACCGGGCCGACTGTCCAGCGCGGTACAAGGACTGGAAAAGAAATGGAAAGAATTAATGCCTGATGCACCATTTAAGTATCAATTTATGGATGACCGCATCAAAGGTTTATATGAAACGGAACTGCAACTGCACCGGGCGGCACAGATTGCAAGTGCTGTTTCACTTTTGATCGTTGTATTGGGGCTGACCGGTCTGATCTCCCTATCGATCCATCTCCGTAACAAGGAAGTAGGTATCCGCAAAGTACTGGGCGCCTCATTAGCACATTTGATGCTGTTATTTTCGAAGGAATACTATGGCATATTTCTGTTAGCGGTTTTGGTTACAGTCCCATCTAGCTATATGCTGATGCAACATTGGCTACAGAACTATATAATCCGGATAGAAATCAATGCATTTACCTACCTGTTGCCACTGGGCATACTGCTGAGCGTACTTGGCCTATTGGTAGGCTTTATCGTATTTCGGGTGACCCGATTTAATCCGATTGAAAAATTGAGGGATGAATAATGTAAGAAACCAATCCATATAAACAGTATGATAAAGAACCATCTTAAAACCGCCTGGCGGACATTGATGCACAATCGTATCTATTCGCTATCAAACCTCATTGGTTTAACCATTGCGTTGCTGGTATTTATGTTAATCAGTTCACTTGTCGTTGATGAGCTTTCCTACGACAGACAATGGAGCAACTCCAAAGAGCTCTACCGCATGCGGGTAGTGTCCAAAGAAAAACAAAAAAATTTCACGAACAGTGCCACGGGCGCTCCCCAGGGTATATCTGCAACATTAAAAGCTAATTTTCCAGAAGTACTTGGTTATACTTCAATCAATTCATTTTCACCAAAATTAACAATAAACAAGCGCTCAAAGCAGTTTACTGAAATCAGTACTCTGGAAATCGACAGCGGTTTTTTCAATCTTTTTGATACAAAAATCATCGCAGGCAATCCAAAACAAGTTATTGCCGGAGCAAAAAATATTACATTGACAGCCTCTGCGGTACAAAAATACTTCGGCGGTAAAGACGTGCTCGGTAGCACATTCTACAATAAACCTCAAGAAGGTGAACCCGAAGCTTATTATGTCAATGCCATTATTGAGGATATGCCCCATAATTCTTCCTTTCAAGCAGAAGCCCTCGTGCTAATGCCTACGATGAATGAATTCAATCCCGAAAAAAGCGGTTCGCTACAAACACAAATTCTATTGCTCAAAAATACAACCGATGTTAATAGCTTTTCAACCAAAATAAACAAGTGGTATAATGCCCAGAAACTGAATGACTGGGCAAAAAGTTTTAATCTTTTTATTGAACCCATCAAAGATATACACTTACTAAGTATTACAGGATGGGAGAATCCCATGCAAGATATTTATCTGCTGGCAGGAATAGCGGTCTTGATCCTTGTATTGGTCAGTATCAACTACATCAACCTGAGCTTTGCCCATGCGCTCAAGCGTACACAGCAAATCGGTATCCGCAAAGTATTGGGAGCAAGCCGAAAAAATCTGATTCTACAAATGGGCCTAGAAAGTACCATACTCTTTGTCGGCTCTTTTCTGATTGCATTTTTTGTTTATGTCCTTATCAGTCCTGCATTTGAACACTATTTAGAACATCCATTGACCATGAGCTACCAACATTCCTTATTCATGTTTGTTGGACTACTAACCACTTGGATCGTTCTAGGCTGGCTTTGTAGTTTACCTACGGCCCTGTCACTATCAAAAACACAGCCATCACTGGAACTTCGGAAGCAGCTTTCTTTCTTCAGACTTCCGCTCAATATGGCATTTACCAAAGTACTGGTAGTTGTCCAGTTTGCCATTGCCATCGTCGTAGCGATCTGTATGATGTCCATGCGGGCGCAATTGCAATATCTGTACAACAAAGATCTTGGTTACGAGCCCAAAAATCTCATGGCCATCAATTATACCTCCTGGGAAGGAAAGGATCAGGCCTTCAAACAGGAGTTATTAAAAAATTCGTACATCTCCTCGGTCAGTCTCACAGGCTGGACTCCCTTTAGTGGTAGTGTGGATTTTAAAACAGTAAAAGACCCCAACAATCCGAACGAAGAACTCCCGGTTGTATTTGTTTATGCGGATTATGATTACATCAAAACAATGGGTATAAAGCTCCTTGATGGTCGGCCTTTAAGCGCGGACTATGCGCTGGACAGACCCTTTACGGATTCGGTACATGCCGGACAGCGGGTATTTACAAATATGCTCGTCTCCGAAGGAACCGCCCAGCGGCTGTCTTTAAAACTCAATAAGAGCTCAGAGCCTCTAAACAATACACCAGTGGGTGTATTTAAAGAGTTTAACGGAGCAAGTTTAAAGTTTCCGATCGGCCCTTTTGCGATTAAGGCACAAAAAGAATGGGAAGGCGGCTGTATGCTTATCCGCGTAGAAGAAGGTAAGAAAAAGGAAGCTTTAGCCTTGGTAAACAGTACCTGGAACAAATTTTTCCCTAACCGGATCGCACAGATCAACTGGCAGGAAGATCAGGTACAGCATCAATATAACAAAGAGAAAAAACAATACCAGCAATTGGCACTTTTTACGGGTTCCAGCATGCTGATTGCAATCTTAGGGATTGTAGCAATTGCCATTTATACACTAGAGCGACGGGTGAAAGAAATTGGTATCCGAAAAGTGCTCGGTGCTTCGGTAAATACGATCACCTATATGATTTCCAGATCCTTTATCATACTTCTGCTGATCGCTATTCTAATAGCTTTCCCGATAGCATGGTGGTTTACACACAAATGGCTGGAAAACTTCTACTATCATATTGATGTTCCGATCCTTTTATTTGTTTTCACCGGAATGTTTATCGGTTTGATGACCTTAGCGATTATCGCTGTCCGAATCTTCCAGACAGCACGTATCAATCCCGTCAATAGTTTACGGGATGAATAAGAAAAAATAAGCCGTAGGTTGTTGACGTTCAAAAGTGCATTTATTATTAACCGATTGGGAATGGAAGTTTATAATTGGTGTACCTACGGCTTAGGATCTTTGAAGCAATTTTTAGCTGTTCGCAGTGAACAGTTAAAAATTGCTTATTTCTTTTCAGTCGATTTTGCGTGAGCAGCTAAAACATAGCCGAATCCGTATTCAGTTTGATGACGGGCAATCCTTGTCTCCTCGCTACCTTGAAGTAATTCATCTAAAACCTTCATCAAATTTTTAGGCCGTATGTATCGTTTGAGTTCCGCATAACACAAGTTGTGGATCTCATACGGCTGTCTTTCCTCATTAAAATATCCTGCATCAATTTTCTCATTCAAAAGGGTCTCTATCTTTTTGACCTCCTCCGTTGTCGAATGTTCATAGCGATCGATATCGTGACGGATATCGATTAACTTAAATTCCATTACTTTTTGATCCTGTTCCACATCAACTCTAAATAGCTCATAAATAACCCGATCGGCCAATGTAGTTACATGCAATTCGTACGCATTTTTCTGTGATGATATCTCATGCCCCAAATGCACCATAGAATCTAAACTATTTACCGCTAAAATTTGATGTATGATACGTATATCGTACATAAAAATTCGTTTGATTTTGAACGTCTCAATTTTTTGTACAAAATCCAATGGTTTCCCCATTAAAAAAGAAACCTCTTTGGGTGATAGGTGCCGCGAGATACGCTGTAGTAGCATGCGATAATATATTAATATCTCTATTTCCTCGCATCTTCTCTTATAGATCTTTGTTGTTTGATTTTTCACCTTTTTCATAATTGGCATATTGAAAAAAATATAGATTTTCAATACAAAGAAATAGAAAATGTTTCAAAAATAAAAACATTTGTATAAATAAAAATAACATTATCTATATTTATCTATACAAAACGATGAAATATTAAGATAACACAATGACCAAACTAGGCGAATTTTTAGCGAAGAAGTCTGTAAATAAGTCTCAGATTGCGCGCAAAACAGGACTGAGTAAAGCCAGGATTAACGAATTAACGATGACCGAAACATCCAAATTACGTTTGGATGAAATGTACTTAATCGCTTTGGCTATCGATACCGATCCAGCTAAAATGATGTTCGAATTATGTGAACATCTTCAATTGAAAGAGATTGAGGATTAAATTCCACATCTCGTAGTTTTATACGCTTATGCGCATAAAACTACGAGATGTTATTGCTTCCTCCTATTTCCTGCCAATTCACCAGTACCACTTATAAATTTTATCCTTAAAAATCTGAAACACCCAATCATTCGAAAAGATAAAGCCAAAGGCAACATATTGGGAAACATGATTATTGCTTGGCACAAATCATCTGATGCCAATGGATATTGAAAAAAAGAAGGGATATCACATCGCTCGAAGAATCTGTGCGGTATTGGACGTAAAACTGTTCGATATCGTACAGACACAAAATCCAATAAACAAATCAAACACCTAAAAACCAACAACTTAACAAAATGGCAATACAATTGACTTCAGTATAATGTCTAGATTGACCGGTCGATTACGGATCAATAAGACCTTAAAAAAGTATTGTTATGATAGGAAATAGTCTTAAAATCGCTTGGCGAAATATGGCAAAAAATAAACTCTATTCTTTTATAAAGATCGGAGGATTTGCTTTTGGTATCGCAATCTGTATTCTCATCGTACTTTACATCAAACAGGAGACGAGTTACAACAAATTTTATCCAACGATGGATCGAATTTATCGCCTGGTCGTTCAGCTTCCGATAGAAGGTAAAATAGAGCGCTGGGTGTCACTGTCGGCACCCGTTGCCCCAACACTTGAAGCTGAAATTCCTTCGATAGAACAAACAGGCCGGATACTTCCCAATCCTTTATTTGGTGCAGGTAGCAACCAACTCTCTCTGAACGATAATCCGCAAAGCTTTTACGATGATGGCTTTGTGTATGTTGATCAATCTATTCTGGACATGTTTCCGACACCTATGGTTTCAGGAAGACTTGCCCATGCATTGGATCAACCCAACACATTGGTCATTACGAAAAGTAAAGCGGAAAAATATTTCAAAACTGATCCTATCGGACAGACTATCTATCTGAACAATAACAGATCCAAACTATATACCATTACTGGTGTCATCGAAGACATCCCTCAAAATTCTACGCTGGCCGGTTATAGCTTCTTTATCTCGCTTGCTGGGGAACCTTTTTACCCTGGCGAACAAAACCAATGGCTCAGCAATAATTACACGGTCTACGTTAAATTAAAACCACAGGTCAACATTGAACAAACAGAAAAAGAGATCTTAAAAAACTATAAAGAGCACTATTTGCCGGAATACAAAAAATCAGGTCGTAAGCTCAATCCTGTATTCGAGCAGGTAAAAATCAACTTACAAAATGCACTTGACATCCATTTAATGTCTACGGATATTGATGATGATAAAGTCAGTACACTGAATCGAGGCGATATCCGTATGGTCTGGACATTTGCCACTGTAGCGCTATTTATTCTGCTAATTGCCTGTATCAACTTTATCAACCTGTCCACGGCCAATGCCGCTACACGGGCCAAAGAAATCGGTATCCGGAAAACAATCGGTTCGACAAGGGCATTGTTGATCGGACAATTCTTGCTCGAAGCGATTTGCTATAGTGTATTATCTTTGTTCGTTGGTCTATTGCTGAGTTGGTTTTTGTTACCAATATTCAACAATCTCGCCAATAAGTCCTTGACCATTCCCTGGACATCCCTATACTTTTTCCCATCGTTATTGCTGGCGATAATTTTCATCGGCAGCTTGGCCGGAATCTACCCAGCCTTGTATCTATCCCGATTTAAACCGATTGCTGCATTGAAAAATAAGACCACCGGAGCCAAATCATCCTTATTCCGAAATGGTCTTGTCATTTTTCAGTTTGCAACTTCCATCATCCTCATTGTAAGCGCCCTGGTGACCAATCAACAGATACGCTATATCTTGGAAAAAGACCTGGGCTTCAAAAAGGAACAGGTGATTGTCCTCCGTGGCGTTGGTACATTGGGAAATCAGATCCCTAGTCTTAAGAATGAATTAAAATCCATTCCAAATGTCAGTTCCGTCTCCCTAGGTGATTTCCTCCCGGTCCCCATTGATGGCGCCAAAAGAAATGGCAATCCTTTTTGGAATGAAGGTAGACGAGAAGTCGATATGGCCACACAAGGGCAGTTTTGGGAGATTGATCAGGATTATCTTGCTACCTTCGGATTGCAATTGACGAAGGGTAGAAATTTCGATCCCAAAATGGCTACCGACAGTACCGCTGCGATCATCAATCAAAAATTGGCGGATGACCTGGGATTAAAAAATCCCATCGGAGCAAAAATAACCAATGGCAATACCTGGACAGTAGTCGGTGTTGTGGACAATTTTATTTTTGAATCGCTGAAAGGTAAAGGGTACGCTGGCTTATGTATGGTATTGCGAGGTTATCCATCACTACTCTCTATTAAAGTTAAGCCCGAAAATTTACAGGAGACTCTGAACGGAATTAACACTGTATGGAATAAATTTTCACCCAATCAAAAAATCAATTACAGCTTTTTGGATGAGGGCTTTGCTTCCCTTTATCAAGATGTTGAACGGACGAAAAATATATTCAGCTGTTTTGCAATCGTCGCCATTTTTGTGGCTGCCCTTGGTCTCTTTGGACTGGCCACCTATGTGACACAACAGCGGACAAAAGAAATTGGTGTGCGGAAGGTACTTGGCGCAAGTTCCCTCAGATTGCTGAAACTACTGTCTGGAGACTTTATAAAATTGGTGTTTGTTGCCATGGTCATTGCCTCACCTGTTGCATGGTGGGCAATGAACCAATGGCTCAGAGACTTCAACTATAAAATAGATATCAACTGGATGTACTTTATTCTGGCGGGCATGGGCGCTGTCCTCATCGCCTTAGGTACTATTAGTTATCAAACATGGAAGGCTATCCGAACCAATCCGGTCGATAGTCTGAGGGATGAATAAAGTCAGAAGGTCTTAAAAATTGGTGTTTGTTGCCTTGGTCATTGCCTTGCCTGTTGCGTGGTGGGCAATGAACCAATGGCTAAGCAGAAGTAATCAGTCCAAATCATTCAAGTAGCTTGTACTACGCGCAAGTTCCTGATATAATGGTTTGAATGTTCGATTGCGAACGAAAACTGTCCGAAATCGAACATAAAAAACGTAGCAAAACCACCTAACAAACTCATAATAAAAGCATTAAAACACTGGCAAGGGGATTGTATTTTTTACAACATGGCACAAAATGATTTCAAACTGGCTTGGCGTAAACTCTTAAAAAATAAGGGTTTCACGTTCTTGAACATTATCGGACTGACACTTGGTTTTACCGGTTTTATCCTTTCCTATCAATATATCAATCGGGAAACAAGCTTTGATAAATGGAATCCGAACTATAAGGAAATCTATCAGATTGGTTTGGAAGCTGAAGGTACTTTTACAGACGAAACCTCTCCTTCCCTGGCTCCGTTGCTAAAACAGAGTTTACCGGATATTGTATATGCCGGTAGAAAAATGGTCTACAACTATGGTAGCTACCCACTCTTTGGAGAGAAGACGGTGCTTATCAAAAATGCTGCATTAATTGATTCTTCTGCTGCCCGGATCTTTCAGGTCGAAAATGCTAACGGACCGCTCTACAAAAACAAAGATCAAAAAGATGCGACCATGGTCAAAAGTCCTATTGCCCAACAGCTTTTCAAAAAGGAGGATTTAACATTTGACAGCCCCCATTCCATTCCGTCTATGAGCCTTGATCTGGGTATGCGTGAGACGATTTACGGCACCATCAAAAAGCAAGGTCTTTCGATGATTGATTACGATCTTCTTTTTATCCGTGAACCACAGGATCTCTTTGCTGAAAATAATCCTTTTTTATACCAGACTTTTATTCAGGTCAGACCGGGTACAGATATCACTAAGTTGACCGATCAGATCAACACAATTTATCACAAGGAAATCGCCCCAAAAGATAAAATACGCTCTTCCGCCTATGCCAAAGGCAAGATTTACTTAGATCCATTGGCCAACCTGCACCTGCGACCAAAAACCGGAAGTAACACGGCCTATATCATGACATGGATTATCGGCATTCTTTCCCTGTTGATCCTCCTGCTCGCCTCCGCCAATTTCGCCAATATGATTATGGCGCAAGCCGATCAACGTCTTAAAGAGCTCGCCCTCAAAAAGATATTGGGAAGTTCGCGCTGGGCTATCGTAAGGCAATTGTTATTGGAAGTGTTTATACTGACCAGCAGCGCTGCAGTATTGAGTTTCATTACCTTGGCACTTACCGGGAACATATTACAAGGATGGTTCAATGATGATCTGAGAAGTTATATTTTAAGTTCCGAAACCATTATCCAGCTCTGTGTCGCTGTACTATTAACAACAATCCTTTCTGCAATATACCCTGCCATAGTTCTTTCAGGTTTCAAATCCGTCAATCTGCTCAAAGGCGGATTATCGGCAATACTTAAAAAAGGAACATTCCGAAATGCTTTACTAACCTTTCAGATCAGCATGGCGATTCTGTTTATTTCAGGTATGCTGGTCATTAGGGCCCAGCTTCAGTACATGCAGCATACAGATAAAGGGTTTGAGCCAGCGCAAGTGGTCAATTTCAAAGGAGTGGGCATGTATTACGACTCCAAAATTGATGGTTCTTTCCACCAATTGAAACGGCGATTAGAAAATGATCCGAGCATTGAGGTGGTGGCTTCCGCAACAAATATCCCGGGAGAAGGGGAACAACCTCCCAAAATGGAGTTCTCCTATGCACAAAAGAATATTTCCTTTGCTCATATCGGTATCGATCCGGGCTATTTCAAAACATTAAATATCCCTAATCTACAGGGGAATATCAATCTGTCAATGGATCAGTTGCTCCGTGACTCCCTTTCCAACTATGCGGTCATCAATGAATCAGCCGCTAAAAGTTTGGGACTATCGAATCCCATTGGCGCTAAAATCAGTGGCTGTGACGCAAATTTCGAAATCGTCGGCCTTGTCAAAGATAGTAAGGCCTATGGCTTTGAAAATGCCGTTCAACCTACTCTCTATTCATTTAAAAATGAGTGTGGAAACATGCGTTTCCAAACGACACTTATGGTGAAAACAAAACCCGGAATGGTTGATCGGGCAATTGAAACGGTCAAGGAAGAATGGGGGAAAAACACCGCCGCCAAGGATCTACCTTTAGACTATTCTTTTATGGATCAGCAATATGCCTTACAGCACAAGAAACAACAGGAACTACAGGTTGCTTTCAATAGTTTCGCCAGCCTT
>Ga0213829_1002552_pt1 | contig 11782 bp, 12 predicted proteins | sample MC6MC0896MG_FD_180665 | JGI IMG/M metagenome (GOLD analysis project Ga0213829, IMG submission 180665) | Enriched soil aggregate microbial communities from Iowa State University, Ames, United States - MC6-MC0896-MG | ecosystem: Environmental > Terrestrial > Soil > Unclassified | place: USA: Iowa...
TGCTTGAGCGCCGGAATTATTTCGCGGCGTCCACCATGTATTGCACAGCGGCGCGGATGTCGTCTTCCGAGGCGTTGGCGGCGCCACCCTTCGGGGGCATCGGCGGCTTGCCTTGCATGGCGACCTTCACCATGGCGTCCATGCCGGTCTTGATGTACGGGTCCCACGCGGCCTTGTCGCCGAACTTGGGCGCGTTGGCGACCCCTGTGGCGTGACAGGCGAAGCAGACGCTCTTGTAGAGCTTCTCACCCGCGGGGTTCACGGCGGCGGCCTGTTGAGGGGCCGCGGCGGGAGCGGGCGCAGCAGGAGCAGGAGCAGCAGCCGTGGGAGCTGCGGCAGCCGATGCTGCGGCAGCCGGTGCTGCGGCAGCCGATGCTGCGGCAGCCGGAGCCGGAGCCGGAGCCGCAGCAGGCGCGGCATCCGCTTCCTTCTTCGCGCCTTCTTCCGCGGGGGCGGCGGGTTCGGGCAGCGAGGCGCCGGACTTGTTGGCCATATAGACCACGGCGCGCGCGACTTCGTAGTCGGACAGCGTGGGGTTGCCGCCCTTGGCCGGCATGCCGCCCTTGCCGTGCAACGCCACGTTCAACATCGTGTCGTAACCGGACTTGATGAAGGGCGCCCAGGCCGCGTTGTCGCCCATCTTGGGTGCGCCGGCCACACCGGCGGTGTGACAGGCCGTACAGACGGCGGCAAACACCTGCTCGCCCGTCTTGAAGACCTTGGGCGCGTTGGCGTCAACCAGTTCAAAACCCGCGACGGGTGCAATGCGTTTGGTGATGGCTTCTTGCGTCAGCGTGTCAGAGCCGGCGCCGACCTTGTTGCCGGAGACCACCATGTTCACCAGGAGGATGATGATGGCGATTGGGATCACGAAAGATAGAACGATCGTGACGACCAGTTGCTTGGGGGTCTTGATGGGGGAGGAGTGCTCTTCTATGTGTTCCTGCTCGTTGCTCATGACCAAATCCTGCTAACGGGTGGGGCGCCTGGCGGCGGCAACAGAAAATCAGTAACTGCACAAATCGGCGGACTATTGACGCATCCGCCTGCAAGCAAACGCTGGATTATATAACGGTGTCAGGGACGAGCGTCCAATGCCTCTGCCGGGGTTTTCGATGAGATTGCAGGAGGTTTTGATCCACTTCATGCACGCTAGCGAAAACTAGGTACAATGTCGCCTCCTTGCGCTGCGCCCGTAGTTCAATGGATAGAATGAGAGTTTCCGAAGCTCTTGATACAGGTTCGATTCCTGTCGGGCGCGCCACTTGAAACCACGCTCTGATGGTTTTACGCGCAACGGCCTGCCAGCCTCTTGGCAATATTCCCCGATATTCAAAAAGAAAAAATCACGCGCTGCGTTTTTCACCGCGCAATAGCCGCGCGTTGTCGTGCGTGAAAATGACAACGCCCGCTTCCGGATTTGAACGGCAGCGGGCGTAAGCCAAGCAAACAACGCAAACAACACAACCAACACCATCAGCGCAAAGATTGCCAACCATGCGGTCAACGCAAAGCCGGCAATCAACGCAACAGCAGATCAATCATCCAGCGACGGCACCGTGCCGATTTGCGTGAGGATGCGCGGCGACTCCATGTCGCCGGTTTCTTTGTCGATCCAGACTTCGTAAGCGGCGACGCCTGCGAATTTGGAGGCCATGGAGTTGGCGATTCGGATGGCTCCGAATTCGCTGCTGGCCGGACGGATTTCCCCGGGCGCCACGCCATTGGCGGCGGCGCGATAGGGAACGACGATGTACTGAACAAGATGAGCGGCTTCGGACACAGGATTCTCCCTGGACGACAGTTTTTCGGGCGAGCGAAATGTATCACGTCGCACTGTGTTTTTGTACAGTATTTATTCGCGTTGCGCCAACAATATTCTTCGCACGGGAAAACCCCTAGCGGGCAATCGTTGCTCAAATTTCGCCTCGCCTCTAATATTTTCGAAAATCCACGAAGTTTTATAAAAAACGAGGCAAGGGATGGAAGCGAACCGGTACGACGCCTATCGCGAGGACACCGCAGGCCGCGCCAATGTGGCCGACTCGCCCGAGCGCATCGCCTATTACGAGGAGCTTGCGCGCCTGGAAACGGGCGCCTTGTGGACGGTGGCGAACAAGATCGAGCCTTGGGCGCCGCGTTCGGCGTCGGTGCCGGTGGTGTGGCGCTACCAGGAGTTGCGCGGCCATGTGCTGCGTTCGGCCGAGCTGGTGTCGCCCGAAGAGGCCGGCCGGCGCGTCATCTATCTGAACAATCCCGGCCGGCGTGATGTGGCCGCCGCCGTGGGCTGGCTGTATTCGGGCTTGCAGGTGATGCAGCCCGGCGAGCTGGCCTCGGCGCACAAGCATTCGCATTCGGCGCTGCGCTTCATCATGGAAGGCCAGGGCGCGTACACCGTGGTCGACGGCCACAAGATGACGCTGGGCGCGAACGATTTCGTGCTGACGCCAAACGGCACCTGGCACGAGCACGGCGTGGCCGAAGATGGCACCACCTGCATCTGGCAAGACGGGCTGGACATTCCGCTGGTCAACGCGCTGGAGGCGGGCTTCTATGCCGTGCATCCCGACCTGAACCAGACGGTGACCTATCCCGTGGATGACACCAGCGCTGCGTGGGGCAACGCGGCATTGCGTCCGCAGGTGTCGGGCTGGACGAAGCCGTATTCGCCGCTCTTCAAGTACGAATGGGAGCCCACCTACGAAGCGTTGCGCCGTTATGCGCGCACCACCGCGGGCAGCCCCTTTGACGGCATCCTGCTGGAATACGTGAACCCGGCGACAGGCGGTTCGGTCATGCCGACTATCGGCGCCAGCATGCAACTGTTGCGCCCCGGCGAACACACCAAGGCGCATCGGCACACCGGCAGCTTCATCTATCAAGTGGCCAAGGGCAGCGGATTTTCCATCATTGATGGCAAGCGCTACGACTGGACCGAACGCGACATTTTCTGTGTGCCGTCGTGGGCCATCCACGAACACGTCAACCTGTCGTCCAACGACGACGCCTGCCTGTTCTGCTTTAACGACCTGCCCGTGATGCGTTCGCTGGCGCTGTACCGCGAAGAAGCGGTCAAGGAAAACGACGGCCATCAAGTGCTGATCTAGCGTCGCCTGATCCCCCTTTCATTTTTTATTCGCCGCGCGGGCTGGGCTCGCGCGTTGGCTCAACTCGTCCTGAATCATTGGAGTTCCTATGCGCTTGGTGACTTTTCGCGCTCATCCCACGGCCGCCGCAAGGCTTGGCGCGCTGGCCGAAGGCTATGTGATTGACCTGGCTTTGCTGGGGCTGGCGGGCGGCGTGGACCTGCCCGCCGACATGCTGGCGTTCATCGATCTAGGCCCCGTGGCCGTTGCGCAAGCCACGCGCCTGATGGACGCCTATCGCGGCGAATGGCCTGTTGGCACGGCGCTGCCGCAGGAAAACGTGAAGCTGCTTGCGCCCATTCCGCGCCCGCGCAAGAACATCTTCGGCATCGGCCTGAACTATGTGGAGCACGTAGCGGAATCCAGCCGCACGCTGGACACGTCCGCCGACTTGCCCAAGCAGCCGGTGATTTTTTCCAAGCCGCCCACCACCGTCATCGGCCCGGGCGACGCCATCGAACACAACGCCAAGATCACCCAACAGCTGGACTGGGAAGTGGAGCTGGCCGTGATCATGGGCCGGCGCGCCACGCGCGTGGCCGAGGCCGACGCCTTGTCGTATGTGTTCGGCTACAGCGTCATGCTGGACATGAGCGCGCGCGATTGCCGCCGTGCGGGCCAGTGGATCTATTCCAAGGGCCAGGACACGTACGCGCCGTTCGGCCCGTGCATTGTCACCGCCGATGAAATCCCGGACCCGCAGGTGCTGGACTTGTGGCTCACCGTCAACGGTGAGAAGAAGCAGGGCTCCAACACGCGCCACATGCTGTTCAAGGTGCCGTTCCTGATTTCGGACATCAGCGCCGGCATCACGCTGGAGCCGGGCGACATCATCGCCACCGGCACGCCCGAAGGCGTGGGCGCGGGCCGCAAGCCGCAGGAATGGTTGTGGCCGGGCGATGTGGTGGTGGCGTGCGTGGAAGGCATTGGCACGCTGCGTCATCCGGTGGTGGCGGTGTAGGCAACGCCCGGCCGCAAGGCGGGCAACGCAGTCTTCAAGGGGAAAACATGATCAAGAAACAAAAACTGGGCGGCGTGGCCGCCGTGTTGTCCGCCGCCGTCGCCATGGGCACGGCGGTTGCCGCCGAACCCGTCAAGATCGGCTTCATCGCCACCTTGTCCACGCCGGCCGGCTACATCGGCGAGGACGAGCGCGACGCGTTCAACCTGGCCATCAAGCAGGGCGACGGCAAGCTGGGCGGCGTGCCGGTGCAGCTGGTGATCGAAGACGACGGCTTGAAGCCCGCCAACGCCAAGCAGGCCGCCGACCGCCTGCTGCAATCAGGCGTGAAGCTCTTTACCGGCGTGAACTTTTCCAACGTGCTGGCGGCCGTGGTGCCCAGCGTGGTGAAGTCGGGCGCGTTCTACGTAAGCTTGAACCCAGGCCCGTCGAACTTCGCGGGCGAAAAGTGCGACCCGAACTACTTCGTGGCGTCCTATCAGAACGATGCCTTCCACACGGCGGGCGGCGTAGCCGCCAATGAGCTGGGCTACAAGCGCGTTGTGCTGCTGGCGCCGAACTATCAGGCCGGGCGCGACGCCATCGAAGGCTTCAAGCGCACCTACAAGGGCGAGGTCGTGGCCGAGATCTACACCAAGCTCGACCAGTCCGACTTCTCCGTGGAGCTTGCGCGCCTGCGCTCGCTGGCGCCGGAAGCCATCTACCAGTTCCATCCGGGCGGTACCGGCATCAACTTCGTCAAGCAATACGCGGCGGCGGGCCTGAACAAGACCATCCCGATGCTGATGCCCAGCTTCTCGATGGATGCGCGGATGATCCAGGCAACGGGCGACGCCTCGGCCGGGTCTTACACCACCGGCATCTGGTCGCAAGACTTCAACAACCCGCAATCGCAAGCCTTCGTGAAGGCGTTCAAGGAGGCTTACGGACGCGTGCCCACCGACTACGCGATGCAAGCCTACGACACCGCGCAACTGATCGGCGTCGGCCTGAAAGCGACAGGCGGCGACTTGTCCAAGGCGGCGGAGTTTCGCGCGGCGTTGCGCAAGCCCGAGTTCACGTCGTTGCGCGGCAAGTTCAGCATGAACACCAATCAGCATCCCATTCAGGACCTGTACCTGATGCGCATCGAAAAAGACAGCGCGGGCGGCTTGTCGCCGCATCTGGTGCGCAAGCTGGTGTCTGACGACAAGGATGCCTACGCCCAATTTTGCAAGATGCCATCATGACGCTTCTGTTCGAACAGCTGCTCAACGGCTTGCAGTTCGGCGCCATGCTTTTCATGCTGGCGGCCGGACTGACGCTGATCTTCGGGATCATGGGCGTCGTGAACCTGACGCACGGTTCCTTCTACATGGTGGGCGCGTACTGCGCGGCCTACGCCATCGGCACCACCGGTTCGTTTCTGGCGGGCGTGCTGGCCGCGCTGCTGGGCGCGGGCCTGTACGGCATCTCGGTCGAAGTGCTGGTGATACGCAAGCTGTACAAGCGTGATCACCTGTACCAGGTGCTGGCGACTTTCGGGCTGCTGCTGTTTTCGAACGAAGCCGTCAGCCTGATCTTTGGCCGCCGTCCGCCGCTGGTGGGCATTCCGTCTTTCCTGGAAGGCGCGGTGACGCTGGCGCCGGGCTTTCAGTATCCGCTGATCCGTCTGTCGTTCATCGCCATTGGCGCGTTGGTGGCCGTGGGCTTGTGGTGGCTCGTCAACCGCACGCGTATCGGTATGTTGATCCGCGCAGGCGCTGACGATCGCGAGATGGTGGACGCGCTGGGCGTCGACATCCGCAAGCTCTACACGCTGGTGTTCGGGCTGGGCGCATTGCTGTGCGGGCTGGCGGGCGTGATGGCCGCGCCGCTCTTGGCCGTTGAAATCGGCATGGGCGAACGCATCCTGATCACTACCTTCGTGGTCATCGTGATTGGCGGGGTGGGCTCGGTGCGCGGCGCGCTGGCGGGCGCCTTGCTGGTGGGCATGGTCGACAGCCTGGGGCGGGCCTTCCTGCCGCAACTGCTGTCTACGATGTTCTCGCCCGCCACGGCAGACCCGCTGGCGGCCGGCATGGCCTCGGCCAGTATCTATGTGTTGATGGCGATCGTGCTGATCGCCAAGCCCGGCGGCTTGTTTCCGGCGCGAGGATGATGATGGCAAACACTCTTTCAAATCGCGCCCGCTGGGGCTTGGGCGGCCTCGCGGTATTGGTTCTGCTGCCCGCGGCCGCCGTGGCGTCGGGCTCGCCGTTTCTGATCGGCGTGGTGACGCGCTTTCTGATCTACGGGCTGGCCGCGGTCAGCCTGGACCTTGTCATTGGCTACGGCGCCATGGTCAGCTTCGGCCACGCCATGTTCTTCGGGCTGGGTGGTTACGCCGTGGGCATCATCGCGTTTCATACGGCCGAGGCCGGCCCGATCTTCGGCTGGGCGGGCAGCAACGCGGCGCTGGTGGTGTGGCCGATTGCGCTGGCGGTGTGCGCGCTGGCTGGCTGGGTCTTCGGATATCTGGCCCTGCGTACGCGCGGCGTGCAGTTCATCATGATCACGCTGGCGTTCGGGCAGATGGTGTATTTCATTCTGGTGTCGTTGCAGTTTTACGGCGGTGACGACGGCTTGATGATTCCGCAACGCAACGTGCTGCCGGGCGTCAACCTGGAAAGCCCGATGGTTTTCTACTACGTGTGTCTGGCGTTGCTGACGGCGTGGACGCTGCTGTGCATCCGCGTGACCAACTCGCGCTTTGGCATGGTGCTGCAAGCGTTGCGCCAGAGCGAGCGGCGCGCGCTGAACCTGGGCGTTGCGCCGACGCCGTACCGGCTTAGCGCGTTTGTGCTGTCAGCGGTGGGAACAGGCCTGGCGGGCGTGCTGTGGGCCAACTACGCCGGGCTTGTCACGCCGGACATGGCCGCGTGGACCAAGTCGGGTGAGCTCATGGCCATCGTGATTCTGGGCGGCGTGGGCACCTTGCTGGGGCCGATTGCGGGCGCGGCGGTGTTCCTGGGGCTGGAGCAGATGTTGTCGTCGCTGACCGAGCATTGGCTGCTGTACATGGGGCCGATTCTGGTGCTGGTGGTGTTGTGGGGGCAGAAGGGCCTGTTCGGAAAACTGCTGGAGACGCGCCATGCCGACTGACACCCGCACAAGCCTGTTGCAACTGACGCAGCTGCGCAAGGCGTTTGACGCGGTGGTGGCCACCAACGGCGTCGACCTGGACGTACAGGCAGGCGAGATCCACGCCATCATCGGCCCTAACGGCGCAGGCAAGTCGACGTTGATTGCGCAGATTTGCGGCGAGATCCGGCCGGACTCGGGCACGATTCATCTGGACGGGCGCGACGTGACGGCGCTGCGCGCCTTTGAACGCGCGCGGCTGGGCCTGGGCCGCTCGTTTCAGATCACCGAGCTCTGCCACGAATACACCGCGCTGGAAAACGTGATCTTGTCGCGCATGTTGAAAGGCGGCCGCGCGTTTGGCGCGTGGTCTGATCCGCGCCGCGATGCCGGCCTGAAGGCCGAAGCCATGCAATGGCTGACGCACGTCGGGCTGGCCGACCGCCGCCATGTGCGGTCGGCAGACTTGGCGCATGGCGAAAAGCGGCAGCTGGAGCTGGCGGTGGCGCTGGCGCGTTCGCCGCGGCTGTTGCTGTTGGACGAACCCATGGCCGGCATGGGGCCAGAAGAATCGGCGCGCATGACGCGGCTGCTGCAAGGTATGAAGGGCGAGTACGGCATCTTGCTGGTCGAGCACGACATGGACGCCGTGTTCGCGCTGGCCGACCGCATCAGCGTGCTGGTGTACGGGCGCGTGGTGTTCAGCGGGCCGCCCGACGAGGTGCGCCGCCATCCGGACGTGCGTGCGGCCTACCTGGGAGAAGAACATGTTGAAGGTTGACGGGCTGACGGGCGGCTACGGGTCAAGCAAGGTGCTGTTCGGCATGTCGTTCGAAGCCAGCGAGGGCGAGGTGATTTCGCTGATCGGCCGCAACGGCATGGGCAAGACCACCACGGTGAAAACCGTGATGGGCATGTTGCCGGCCACCGGCGGCGCGGTGCAGTTTCGGGGGCAGACATTGGGCCGCTCTGCGCCCAGCACGGTCGCGCGCCTGGGCGTGGGGCTGGTGCCGGAAGGCCGGCGCGTGTTCGGGTCGCTGACGGTGCAGGAAAACCTGGTGGCGACGGCGCGCGCGGCGCCGGGCGGGTGGGACCTGGAACGGGTCTACACCTTGTTCCCGCGCTTGAAGGAACGCCGTGGGCAGTCGTCACGCACCTTGTCGGGCGGTGAGCAGCAGATGCTGGTGGTGGGCCGCGCGCTGATGACCAACCCCAAGCTGCTGATTCTGGACGAGGCCACCGAAGGGCTGGCGCCGCTGATCCGCCAGGAAATCTGGCGCTGCCTGCGCGCGCTGAAGGCCGAGGGGCAGACCATTCTGGTCATCGACAAGAACCTGCCCGAGATGGCGACGCTGGTCGACCGCCATTACATCGTCGACAAGGGGCGCGTGGCCTGGTCGGGCAGGCCTGCCGAGCTGTCTGCGCAGCCTGAGCTGGCGCATCGGTATCTGGGCATCTGACGGCGCAGCCGCACGGGTAGAATGGGCCGCCTGTGCGCGGATCGGCGGACAAGCCGCTGACATCTGGAGAGCATGTTGAAGCCAAGAATCAAAGCTTCCCGCCAGGACGATCCCGGATCGGACGGGAATGCTGACGTGGAAGAAATTACGCTGTCGGAGCAGGTGTATCGCCTGCTTCGGCGCGACATCATGAGCGGTGCGTTCGCGCCGGGCCAGTCGCTGCGGCTGGAGTTGCTGAAGCAGCGCTACGGCAGCAGTTTTTCGCCCATACGCGAAGCGCTCAACCGCTTGCGCAGCGAACGCATGGTGGTGAACACCACATCACGCGGTTTCAGCATCGCGCCCTTGTCGGTCGAGGAAATGTGGGACGCCTGTGAAACGCGCATCCTGATTGATTGCGACGCCCTGCGCCGGTCGCTGGCGAACGCCGACGATGCCTGGGAAACGCGGCTGGTGGGCGCGTATCACGCGCTGACGCTGGCGGCGCAGCGTGCAGGCGAGGCCTCACCACCGTCGGAAGAGCTGGAAGAACTGCTCGAAGCGCGCCATCTGGATTTTCACCATGCGTTGATTGGCGCGTGCCGGTCGCATTGGCTGCTGGACCTGTCCACGCAGCTGTACGCGCAAACCGAGCGTTACCGCCGCCCTGCGCGCGCGGGCGCCACGGCCTACGGGCCAGAACGCAACGTGGATGACGAGCATCGCCAGTTGCTTGACGCGGCGATCTCGCGCGACGCGGATCGTTCCGTCGCCATGCTGGCCGCGCACTACCGCAAGACCGCGCAATTCATCGAACGGATCATTTCACAGCCCGACTCGCAGGCACGACATGCATAACGCCGACATCGACCTTTTCTTTCCCACCATCGCCGAGCGCGAAGTGCAATACAACGCGCGTGAATCGGTGGCGGATTTTGACGCCTGCGTGCGGCGCTACGCGGAATCGTCCGCGCGGGTGCGCACGCGCCGCCCCGGCGTGCTGGACTTGCGCTACGGCATGGGCCAGGACGAGCGGCTGGACTTGTTCCTGCCCGCCGCATCGCGCGCGCCCGCGCCGCTGTTTGTGTTTATTCACGGCGGTTACTGGCGTGCGCAGCGTAAGGAAGACGCGCCCGTCATGGCCGAAGCCTTCAACGCCGCGGGCGCCGCCGTGGCCACGCTGGAATACACGCTGGTGCCGGAAGCCACGCTGGGCGAAGTGGTGCGCGAAGTGCGTTCCGCCGTGGCGTGGCTGTACCAGAACGTGGCGGCCTACGGCGTGGACCCTGACCGCATCTATGTGGGCGGCAGCTCGGCTGGCGGCCACCTGGCGGGCATGCTGGTCGCGCCCGGCTGGCCCGCGCGCTATGGCGCGCCGGACGATGTCATCAAAGGCACGCTGGCGCTAAGCGGGCTGTTCGACTTGCGGCCGCTGTGCGACATCCTGCCGAACACGTGGCTGCGCTTGACGCCTGAGCAAGCCGCCCATCAAAGCCCGATCTTCAATCTGCCCGAACACGCAGGCCCGATGCTGTTGGCGGTGGGCGGCCTGGAAACGCAAGGGTTCAAGAATCAGACTTCCGCGTTTGAAGCGGCCTGGAACGCCGCGGGGCTGGCGTCCACGCGCATCCCCACGCCGCATTGCAATCACTTCGATCTGGTCAACGAGCTTGAAGACCCGGACAGCGAGCTCACACGCGCGACCTTGGCGATGATGGGGCTGGCGGCGCGCTGACGGGTTGCGTCATGGGCCGGTCAATCGCTTAAGCTTTCGCCTTATGGCCGACCTGAAACTCCTTGAAGACCTGATTGCGCTGGCGCGCACCGGCAGCTTTGTGCGTGCGGCCGAGCTGCGCCACGTCACGCATCCCGCTTTCGGGCGGCGCATACGCGCGCTGGAAGTGTGGGCCGGCGCCCCGCTGGTCGAACGCCAGCACTTGCCTGTCACGCTCACGCCCGAAGGCGAAGCGCTGCTGAAGACGGCCACGCAGGTGGTTGAGCAGATGGGGCTGGTGCGCCATCGCATCCGCAGTTCAGGGGCGGGCGGCGAAGCGGTGTTGCGCATCGCCACCGGCCGCAGCCTGGCGCGCACGCTGGTCGCGGACTGGATTGCCCGGCTGCGGCATCGCACGCCCAAGGTGCTGACCGAGGGCACGCAAGTGGAACTGTCCACCGGCAAGGCGCAGGATCTGGTGGTGCGGCTGGAGCAGGGCAAGGTGGATTTGCTGTGCTGCTACGAGCATCCGGCGCTGTCCGTGCCGCTGAGCCCCGCGCGCTATCGCTACATGACGCTGGCCACCGACAAGCTGGTGCCGGTCAGCCAGGTGGATACGCGTGGCCGCGCCCGCTACACGCTGCAAGATGGCGGGCCGCCGGTGCCGCTGATTACCTACACGGGCGGGCTGGCGATGGAACGCATCGTCGGCGACCGCCTGGAAACCACGCCTTATGCGCTGACGCCGTTCGTGCGCAGCGATTCGCTTGACGCTGCGCACGGTGCGGTCGCCAAGGGGGTAGGGGTGGCGTGGTTGCCGTGGTCGATGGTGGCGGCGGATTGCCGGCGGGGCGTGTTGGCCGCGTTGGGGGGGCGCAGCGAGGAAATCGCCTTTGAAGTGCGCCTGTACCGGCCGCGCGCGCGCTTGACGGATTTGGCGGAAGCCGCCTGGGAAGCCACCGCCAATCGCAAGGCCTGATCGCCGTTGCCAAGCGGCCCGCCATCGTTCAAACACGTTCAAAACAAGATAAGCACGAAGATGTGCCGTTTTGGCACGGATGGCCTGCGTGCGCGCCACGAAAATGTGAGCCTAAACCTCAAATGAGACGGCCACGCCGTCCACCCCCCAGCACCCCAAGGAAGAAAACCATGAAGTCCATTCTGCATCCGCTGCGTGCAGCGCTTGTTGCGTTGTGTGCCGCCTCGGCCCTGGCTGCCGCCCCGGCCGCGTCTGCCGCCGATTACCCCGCCCGTACCATTTCGCTGATCGTCGGCTACCCCGCCGGCGGCAGCCTGGACCTGACCGCGCGCCTGTTGGGCGAAGAGTTGGGCAAGCGCCTGGGCCAGACCGTGGTGGTCGAAAACGTGGGCGGCGCCGGTGGCACGATCGGCGCGCAACGCGTGGCGCGTGCGGCTACCG
>Ga0213829_1002554_pt1 | contig 11779 bp, 16 predicted proteins | sample MC6MC0896MG_FD_180665 | JGI IMG/M metagenome (GOLD analysis project Ga0213829, IMG submission 180665) | Enriched soil aggregate microbial communities from Iowa State University, Ames, United States - MC6-MC0896-MG | ecosystem: Environmental > Terrestrial > Soil > Unclassified | place: USA: Iowa...
GGGCAGTGCGCGATCGGCGGGGCCAGCCCGGGTGGCGTGTACTCGAGCCGGGCGGCGGCGCAGCGGATGGAGCGGTTGTTCGAGGGGGTGGGGGATCGCTAGGTTGTTTCTGTTAATTTCGTTGCTTTTTTCGTAACTTAATTGCTGCTGTGCTTCTGCTATGGCCGAGACGATGTTCTTTTTATCAGTGACTTGGAGTCTTCGTGAGGTTGCGGGTCGCCGAAGATTGGCGTATAGGTTCGTAACTTAATTCGTCCCGAAACTTAGGCCATGGCCCGTCCCCGTACCGTCCAGCTCCAGACGCTGTTCGACAACCTGCCTGCCGGCGAGGTCGTATCAGCTGCCGATCTCGTCGATCGCCTGGGGATTACCCGGACAGCGTTGAGTCGTCTTGTCGCCGAGGCCGGGGACCGCGTGGTGCGACTGGGCCGCACCCGCGCCACGGCCTATGCGGTCCGCCAGCAGACCGCCGCGGGCAGCGAGTGGCCGCTGTTCCGGTTGCGCCCGGATGCCACCCTTGAAGAACTGGGCGCGGTCGTGGCACTCACGGGCGAGACCTTCCACGTCTCGACCACCGCCGCACGCCCCAATCTGACCCGTTCGCCAGACGAGACCGTCGACGGCCACTTCCCGGGGCTGCCGTGGTATCTGGACGACCTGCGCCCACAGGGCTTCCTCGGGCGTACGTTCGCGCATCGTCGCGGGCGTGACCTGGGCGTCCCCGACGACCTCAATCGCTGGCAATTGGGTGACACCCTGCAGGCGCTGGTACGGGCAGGCGGCACCGAGATCGGTGACCTCCTGCTGGGTGGCGATGCCGTGCAGATGGCGTTGCGCGCGCTCGATGCGCCTGGCGATCACGTCCTGGCCGGGCAGCGCGCACGTCGTTATCCCGAGCGCGCCGCAGCGGCACTGGAAGGCGAAGACGTCGGATCGTCGCCGGGTGGCGAGCAACCGAAGTTCACTGCCACGGTGGAGCATGAGGGAGGGCGCTATGCGGCACTGGTGAAGTTCGCGCAGCCCACCGCAGGCGAGGCCGCCGAACGCTGGGCGGACCTGCTGGTCTGCGAGCACCTGGCCCTGCAGTGCCTGCGCGACGCGGGCGTGCCCGCAGCAGCGTCCGGGATCCTGCAGACCGACACGCATACGTTCCTGGAGGTGCAGCGCTTCGACCGCACCGCCGACCTGCTCGGCCGGCGTGGCTTCGTCTCGCTGCTGGCGCTGTCTTCGGCCTTCGTCGGTGACGTGACCGCGGATTGGGGAACCGCTGCCGACGCGCTGCTGACGCAGGGCTGGGTCGATCGCGACACGCAGACCGCGATGGGAAGGCTGCACGCGTTCGGCCGGCTGATCGGCAACAGCGACATGCATCAGGGCAATCTGGGTTTCCACCTGGTTGATCGCGGCCCGCTGCCGTTGGCGCCCGCCTATGACATGTTGCCGATGTCATTGGCACCCTCGCGCACAGGGGTGCTGCGTGTGGCTACGCCGCTCGCCTCCATCGCGCCGGAGCGCAGCGGCCAGCTCGCGCACCTGCACTGGGCAGCGCCGCTGGCGGTGGACTACTGGCAACGTGTGGCGGGTTCGGCGCTGCTGCGCTCGAGCGTGCTGCGTGAGCTGGCGGTGGAGAACGCGCGCCGGGTGGAGGAGATGGGGCGGCGCTTCGGCTGATGTGAGGATTGCAGTGGAAAGCGCCTGCGGGCCTCCACTACACTGTGCGGCCGCAAGGGCCTATAGCTCAACGGTTAGAGCAGAGGACTCATAATCCTTTGGTTGAAGGTTCGAATCCTTCTGGGCCCACCATCGAATCAGGCACTTAGGATCAAAGGCAGTGCCCTCGGCGTCAAGCCAGCGCTGTCCGGTGACCGCTCGGTGACCGTTGATCACAAGGACAGCCGACTTACCAAGTCAGGAATTACGAAGAATTCATAGGCTTTGCCCACTCTGTCCTTGGTTAAGAACCCGGCTTCGACTAGATCGTTAAGATCCTTCAAGGCCGTGGGATAGGTGATCGTGTGTGCGGCCTGGTGGCTCGCGACGGTGTAGACCCGGTCCGGATCTTTAAGTGCGTTGGCAAGCAAAGCGCGTTGACGGTGGTTCAACGCAACGGCGCCAAGCTTGACCGTTCTCAGGAGCCTGCGCGCTAGGCGATCATCTTCCTGCTTTTTGGCGATGTAAGCGTGGAGACCATGGATCGATTGTTCAATCGCTTCTAGCTGTTGGGCAACGAAGTAGCTGATGTCTCTGGAATCACTTTCTGCGTAGAGGTAAGCACGCATGTACTTGCCTGGAGATTTCTTCAAGACACTCGAGATCGAAAGGTATTCGGTGAGCCAGTAGCCTGCGTTCATCATTGCCCAGTAAAACAGTGCACGAGCTGTTCTGCCGTTGCCGTCGACAAATGGGTGGTCATAGCCAAGTTGGAAATGAAGCACGATCGCCTTCGCCACAGGATGGACGAATGGGTTGCTCTCTTCATTTATGAAATTGCACAGCCGTTCCAGCCTCTCCGGGACTTCAGCTGCCGGCGGTGGGATGTGAAGCAGAGTCGGTGGCGAACCGCGATCATAGATGACGACATTGTCCTCGGCGGTGCGGAAGCGACCGCAATCGGAGGTGTAGTCGAGCGTCCCATCGGTCAGGATGCTATGAAGTTCCAACACCTCACGCGGAGTAATCGGCCGCTTACCTCGCTCGCGTATCATGTTCATAGCGACGTAGTTGTTGTAGATCATCCGCTCGGACTGATCTCTGGGAGGCCTTCCCGTACTCAGCATCTCTTTGGCAACTGCCCTGGTTGTCGCAGCACCCTCTAACTGTGAAGAAGTCATAGCTTCCTCGATCAGAGACCGGATCAAAAAACGTTGCTGCCCGCTCGCTGCATCAACACCCTTGATGGCACCTGCCGCTTCCCGGTCAATGAAATGCAAGCGGCGCTGCATGGAGTCTGTCAGAGCAAGCTGGAACGGCTGGTGGGTGTTGTCTTGAAGCTGAGGTAGTGACCTAAGCATGCCCATCCGACGGAATCGGATTCCCAGCCACCATTCCTCGACATTGAGACCTTCGGGCGGTTGTCGATGCCTTACTTTGTCCCAGTGTTCATAAACGCCATTGACCTCCGGGCCTATCCCCGCGTTCAGGATCTTCAGGAAGCTTTCGCCGTACTTCTCCATCAACCCGGAGAAGTCGGGTGCGGGCATGGGGAGTTTCATATCAGTTTTCTATAAAAAACATAGTTGTCTTTATAGCAAACAGATCTACTGTGGCCAAGTCTTAAGCGCGAGAGCTGGCCGACGAAAAAATGAACGTAAATTGAATGGTTCATATTTTCCGTCTGTCAAGAATCCGACGCACGTCTGCCTCGTAGCAGGGTCCAATTCGGCCCCGTACGCTGCTTGAGGTTGAGGATCCACCGCTGGATGTCACTCTGGAACCAGCGCGTCCCTCCTCCTACCTTCTGTGAAGAAGGAAATGTTCCCCGGCTCATTTCCCGATAAATGTAGCTCTTCTTCATCCCGGTTTGGGCTTCAACCTGCTCGAGCTTCAGCAGGATCTCGGGGATGTTCTCAGCTGCGCCCATGACGAGCCTCCATTGCTTCAGATGCGAATTCCGGCAGCACGCCCTGGGATCCGGAACGTGCGCGCGCCAACTGGTTTGCGATCTGCATCAGGTCCAAGGTTGGATCGTTGAAGAGGGCCAGACCGATCTGGGCAGTCAGCCTCTGGCTCGCCGTTGCCGCCAGCGGAGCTGGTGTGTCGATCGTGGCGACGGCGTAAGCGCGCCAAGCATCTCGGGCGGCCTGCAGCTGCGGTTCTCCGACGAACGTGAATGTCAGCGACCAGCCGCCACCGGCGGAGTGCTCCGAACTTGTCAGCGCGGTTTCAAGCGCAGCTGCAACCGCGATCGCAGTGCGGTGCTGGTGGGCCTGTGGTGATCGGTTGTCCGTGGTGATGTGCTCGATCTTCAAGGCTATTACTCCTTCAGGTGCATTTCGTGGATCCGGACGTGCTGCGGCGATTGCTAAGGTATCGCCCTGCAGCAGCATCGACGGGTCGATGTTCCAGCCCGCCTCGCGCGCGGCACGCAGGCGCAGATCGTTGGCGTCGAACTCGTCCAGCTGCAACAGGTTGATCACTCCCTCCGCCTGGCGCGGAAGCAGAGGGCGCCCTGTGGCCACTCGGGCAGTTACCGATTCAGGCCGCGTGGACAGCACGCCGCTTCCGCCCTCGGGCCAGCAGCAGCTGGCCATGCCGCAGCTGGCACCGGCACCAACGCATCGCACCCGTGGTGGTCTGACCATGCAGCAGCTGATGGGCCTGCTCAACGTCGAGTTCGACTGCATGCTCGAGCAGATGGACCGCGAGCACCAGGCCACACAGCAGCGTGCGCGCCAAGAATTCGAGGCCTTCCGCCAGCGCGCGATGCGCGTGTGGGCCGCTTCAGAGGCATCCGCCTGATGGCTCCGAAGACGAAGGGGCGCCGCTCGCTGCGCTACGCCACCACCCAGGAGATGCCAGAGGTGATGCGGCGGCTGGTCGAAGCCAGTACAGCGGCTGCAGTGCCCCAACCGACTGCGGCACGTGCCTACCGGCCCCCAGCCGCCGCGCTGCCCTTGGCGAGCGGTAATGCCGCCGGCAAGGTCGCGCGCGGCAGGCCGCGCCACGTGCCGGGCGAGATGAACAAGACCGAAGAGGCCTACGCCGCACACCTGACGCTGCAGCTGGCCGCCGGCGCGATCGCGTGGTTCCGCTTCGAGTCCGTGAAGCTGAAGTTGGCCGAGAAGACGCATCTGACCATCGACTTCTTCGTGATGACGGCCGCCGGCGACCTGGAGACCCACGAGGTGAAGGGCTTCTGGGAGGAAGACGCCCGCGTGAAGGTGAAAGTCGCCGCGGCGATGTACCCGTTCCGGTTCCTGGCAGTCCAGCGCACCCCAGGCGGCGGCTGGAAAACTGAGGTGTTCTCTTGAACGCGATGATGATTGGCGGCGCCAGCGTGCGCCGCGACGATGTGGGCAGGTTCTTCCTGAACGATCTGCACCAGGCCTCCGGCGGCGCCAAGCGGCACCAGCCCAGCGACTGGCAGCGCCTGAAGCAGACCGAGGAACTGGTGGCCGAACTGGTCAAATCCGGGGATTCCCGGGTTTACCCGGTGCACTCGGTGGCCGGCCGCTATGGCGGTAGCTACGTGGTGCGCGAGCTGGTCTACGCCTATGCGATGTGGATCAGCCCCAGCTTCAGCCTGCAGGTGATCCGCGCCTACGACGCGCTGGCGGCCGCCCCCCCGCGCCTGACCCGATGCAAGCGCTGACGGATCCGGCGACGCTGCGCGCGCTGCTGCTTTCCTACAGCGAGAAGGCCGAGATCCTCGAGGCGCGCGTGCAGTACCAGGAACCGCAGGTCCGCGCGCTGCTGCGGCTGACCCACGCGGATGGTGCATTCAACATCAGCACCGCGGCCAAGATGCTGCAGGTCCAGCCGCGGCAGCTATTCGCCTGGCTGTCTGAGCACAGCTGGATCTACCGCCGCGCCGGCAGCAAGAACTGGCTGGCCTACCAGACCCGTCTGCAGCAGGGCGTGCTGGTGCACAAGGCATGCGTGCAGCGGACGGAGGGCGAGCAGGAACGCGTGCACGAGCAGGTGCTGGTGACGGCCAAGGGCCTGTCGCGGCTCGCCGAGAGCATCGACCGGGGGCAGATGACTTGGGCCCAGGCCGACACAGCGACCAGGCTGCATCTCGCAACGGAGGTGGTGAGATGAGGGGGCATACCACGGCTTCAACGGGGAGCGATCTACCAGGCGGGCTCGGGCATGGCAGCTACCGTTTAGGGAACTTTAGACTGCTTGATCCCGCGCAACTCATCTTCAGCCTGCCCCAGCTCAAGCGACAGCTGAACCAGCCCTCGAAACTGCTCAATTACATGTCCGAAATTATCCTCCATCAACGGAATGTTCTTTACTGGCTGATCTCTTGGATAGGTCTCCATGAAATCATCTACGCCAACTTTAATCATCGCGACGGATACATCGATCGCCTGACTCTTCGCGCGATACTTTTCGTTAAGGGCAAGAGATGCACCGATGGGCACGGACGGAAGAAGGCTCACCATCGTTCGAAGGATGGTGTGGCGAACATCCATATACAAGGGTCCGGGCCCTGCGTTGGCAACCATCTTGTCATACAGGCTGATCGTCAACTGACAGTTGATGAGACGCGATCGGAGAAGGATGAACTCTCCATCGGCGGCCTGCCTAAGTTCGCTCACACGAAGCTGGTGGGCTGCATCTGCGAAATGCATAGCGCCGAGGCCTACCGCCCAAGTACCGAGAGCGGCAATCACCGCGGCCGCGATGGTGATCGTCTGGTCAGGTGCAATGCCAGGAGGCCACGGAGCGACAATCAGGAGCCCTGCCGCGACGCCGATAGTCATCGCGAACGCCAAGAAAATACCGTTGAAAATCCTCTCCATCGCTTCTTCCAGCCCCGTGTGATTGGCCTTATGCAGATCTTACAGGCTGGCTGGCCGAAAGCCCTGTTGCACACTTTACCTCTGCTCCGGAGCGAGCATCTGTGTCCTGCAGACGATGTGCGGCACTATGTTATTCGGTGAGCTGGACTGGTGCCCGGGTATCCACGAGCAGTACATCGGCCGCGTGCACCGCGACGGCCAGAGTGAGACCGCCATGGCCTATTTCCTGCGATCGGACCGCGGCAACGACCTGATCGTGTCGGACGCGCTCGGGCTGAAGCGCGATCAGATCGAGGGCGCGTGCAGCCCAGGGGAAAACCTGATGAAGCGCCTGGACGTGGGCGAGAACCAGTTGCGCGCGCTGGCCCAGCAGTTCCTTCAACAGCAGGTCGCAGCCCTGGAATCAACCAACGTTAAATCCATGGAGATCTCCCAATGATTCCCAAATTCCTCAGCCTGGACGAGGCAATCCAGCACCTGTATCTGGAAGGAAAGGAGGGCCCCATCAGGTGCCAGGTCGACGGCAGCCTGTGGGAGGTCTGGCAGGATGGCCGGTCCTGCTGGGTCAGCAACTGCGAGGTGGCTTGATGTCGGCAATGGAGGCGCCCGCGATGGCCCTGACGCCTCGCGGCAACTGCGGCAGCGAGGAAGTGCGCATGCGCGCGCGGGGAAGTGCCGGCAGCCGGCACACCGCGCAGGTGGCCTGCGCGCGCTGCAGCGCCCATGGTGAGCTTTGCGCCGGGGGCGATGCAGAAGATCAGGCGGCCCGGGCATGGATGCACAAGCCCCACGCGCTGGCATCGCCGGCGGCGGCCCGAGTGGTGCGTGGCCGAGTGCCGGCGCCGGAACTCACCATGCAGCGAGATCCGGTCGAGCTGATCGCCCGCATGTTGGTCGGTGGTAGCTTCCGCGAGCCATCGGGTGGCCGGTCAACGATGCCAACGCTGACGGCTGCCGACATCGCCGGTTCCGTCGGCATGATGCGTGACTCAGTGGCCAAGCAGACGGTGCTGGCGGTGGCGCTGCGCGGGCAGGGCGTGTCTCTGTCGTCGCTGGGGCGCTCTTTGGCCCGGCGGGTGATGCGACAGATCCAGTGGCAGGGACGCGCCGGCGCTAAGGATGCACTGCGGATGGATGACCCAGCTGATCGCTGGCGCATGCGCTTGGTGCTGCAAGACGCGGTGAACGACCTGGTGTGGCCTGAGGCGAAGATTGCTGCACAGGATGCGGCCAAGGCAGCCAAAATGCGGAAGGGGACCTATCTGCGTGTCTACCTATTGCGACTGCCACACTCAGGCAATCGGTTGAGGACGGAAAATCCGAATTCAAAACTAGACTCTTTGGTGGAGCGGGGAGGTAGTGCGTCATGGGGAGAATGGTACTCACCATGCCCCCCCGCCCGATCCTGTGTCTTTAAAGGCCTAGCTTGATTTCCATGTCCTGAGTTCTGTAGCCGAGCTCTTGCATGGAATCTCCGATTGCAGAGTAGATTTCATCAAGCTGTGCTTTTTGAAGCTTGGTGAACTCATGAACTTGCCCGGACTTCATGAAAATCTTCAGCGTTAACACTGCCGACAAATACTCAACGGATGAAATCTGATCCGTCATGATGACGACGGTCCGAAAATAGGTCCTGTTTTCGTAGTCCGTCCCGTTGCAGGTGATTTGAAGCGCGCGAGGCATTTCGATTCCTTTTGGTTGGAGTTCACGGTTGTAAGGTTCCTTACCGCATTCGGTCGAATGCGGTAAGGAACCTTACCGCAGTTGCATAGGGAACCGGTATTGCTGTTCAATTGATACCGTGGGCGTGGTTCCAACCGTCCCGCACTCAACGGCCGCAGGCCTGGACTCGGGAGGTCCAGTCACCTGCGGTTCGTCGTTTCTGTAACGGTTTGCCAGATGGTCGCTGGACCATGGAACGACGCTTTGTTGGCTTAGCTAGCTGTAGCATCAGTCCATGACAAGTCCATCCAAATCCTCACGAGTTCCATTGGCTGTCTTTGGCTTTGCCTGCGTTGGTATTGGATATTGCTCAGCGCATGTTGGTGAGCGATGGGCCGAGTTCTTCGGTGTCCTGTTCCTTACCGTCGCCCTGTTCGCAGGCGTCGTAACACGTTCTCGTTCCAACTACTGAATCCTGTCACAAAACAGAGCGGCGCCTCGATGCCTGCCAGCACCGAGGCGCCGCCGCAGTACACGCGTTTCAGCCGCGTGCCATTGGCCTAAGCTCTGTCGCTCTCCGGAGAGCGAGTGCAGTTTGCTTAACGAATGTCGCAATAGCTGAGACATGAATACAAAGACCCTTTTTCCTTGGCCGGGCGGTAAGACGCGCCTGGTGAAACACCTGCTTCCGTTGATCGACCAGCGGGACCACACCTGCTACGTTGAAGCCTTCGCCGGCAGTGCTGCGATGCTGTTCGAACGCACGCCAGCGAAGATCGAGGTGCTCAACGACACGCATGGCGAACTGGTACGGCTGTACCGCGTTGTGGCGAACCACCTGGACGAGTTCGTCCGGCACTTCCGCTGGTCACTGACCAGTCGTGAGATGTACCGGTGGGCACAGCTGCAGAACGTCGATACGCTGACCGATATCCAACGTGCGGCTCGGTTCTACTACCTGCAGAAGTTGAGCTTCGGCGGGAAGGTGGAGGGCCAGACGCTCGGTGTGGGCCCGACCGGCGCGAAGCGAATCAACCTGCTGCCACTGGAACAAGATCTGAGCGATGTCCACATGCGACTGCATGGGGTGGTGATCGAGCAGTTGCCTTGGCAGCGATGCATTGAGAAGTACGACCGGCCCGATACGCTGTTCTTACTCGACCCTCCGTACTGGCAGACCATCGGCTACGGCCATGACTTCCCGCTGGATGAGTACGAGCAGCTTGCCGGGGTGATGAGCAAGTTGAAGGGTAGGGCGATCCTCACCATCAACGACCACCCGGCGATGCGCGGGCTGTTCGACCGATTCAGCCGCATCAGCGTCCCCATTCGGTACACGGTAGGCGGCGGTGCTGGCGTGGCACGCACTGAGTTGATCTACACCACCTAACCGGGCTGCTGCTCGGCATGTCTTTCGCCCGCCTCCAGACCGGATCAACGATCGCGCCTAGCCGGCAGCGAGGGGGGCTCTTTTCAGCTTCATTACCGTTGGGGTCACCATGCAACTCACTGCCAACTTCAGCCTGGCCGAGCTGACGGTCACCGACCGGAACATGCCGAACGTCCCGAACGAAGCGGAGGTCGCCAGCCTCCGTTCGTTGGCAGAGATGATCCTGCAGCCGCTCCGCGATGCGCTCGGCAAGCCTGCGCGCGTCAACTCGGCGTTTCGTTCTGAAGCAGTGAACCGAGCGGTCGGCGGCACGGCCACGGGCCAGCACCGGCTGGGGCAGGCCGCTGACATTCACGTGCCGGGTATGACGTCGGTGGAGTGGCGAAGAAGATCGTTGCGCTCGGCCTGCCATTTGACCAGGTGATCGAGGAGTTCGGCAGCTGGGTGCACGTTTCCTACGGGCCGCGGCGCCGCCGGCAGCAGCTCACGGCGGTCAAGCGCTCCGGCAAGACTGTCTACGTGCAGGGGATCCAGTGAGCGAGCCTGTGAGCACCTTGAAGACAATCGTCGGCACCTTCACCGCCGCTGTGGTGGCATCGGCGACGGCTGATGCGCTGCGCGCTGCCGAACGGATCATCCTGGGCGTACCCCCAGTCCGTGCTGCTTGTGGCGATCGCTGGCGCGCTGATCGGTGTGCTTCTGCTGCCGGAGAAGGACGCTGATCGGGTGGCCGCTGACGCCAGCCGTACCCGGGGCCACCGCTGGTTCCAAACGGCTACGCGCCTGCTGGCGCTGGGTCTGGCCGTCATCTCCTACGCCATCGTGGCCGCCTGGCTCATTGCCGTGGCGGCGACCTGGTTCCCGTCGCTGGCCTGTGCGCCGCAGTTGCCGCTGGCCGGGCTGTCTGGCGTGGTCATCCGCCGAATGCTGCCGGGCTACCTGAAGGTGGTCGAGCGCATCACCGGCAACATCAGAGGCGAGAAGCCATGAGCGTACTGATTCGGTTGGCCACATCTCTGTGGGGCCTCATCGTCGGCGCTGTCGCCGATGCGGTGGAATGGCTGCGTAAGCCTGGCAGCAAGATCAAGGTGATCTGCGCGGTGCTGGACTTTGGCTTCATGGTCGCCGGCCTTTCCGCGTATGAGAAGGAACAGCGGATCCAGGACCTGAGCGCACAGGTGGTCAAGGTACGCGAGGACTGGAGGGCCGATGCCGCTCGTCTGCAGTCGGATGTCCGTGGAAAGAGGTGGACGATGATGGGCGCAGGTGGTCGCATAGCCTGAGAAAATCAACCACTTAGCTTAAAACGGGTCCACTCATGGAAGGTCGTGGAAGCCCTGTAGAGGCCTCATAATCCTTTGGTTCCAGGTTCGAATCCTGGTGGGCCACCAATGCAGCAAGCGGCGCGATCGCGACAGCGGGTGTGTTGCCGAGCCGCGCGGAGACGTCGCCAGTCTCTCAGAGATTGACGGCGCGGACAGACGCCATGCGATCCTGATCCTGGTGGCGCATCCACCCAGAGACGACGATCCGGGCAAGCCTGGTATGTGACGTGACCCGGCTATCGACACCTTCCAACTTCGGCCCGGGCGGCATGACGTCCGACCGTTGTGCCGCGTGTACGCCGACACCAAAGCATGCCTCGTCTGCGCGTTGACGTCGTCAATGCCCGTCAATCTTTACAGCCTCGACCGAAGGTCGTGAGGATGCTCGCCCGGTTGAACCGCTGGGCGCGTCCAGCTGAGTTGGCGGCCAATTTGGCCGCCAGCGGAGCCCCACGCTACCGTCTCTTGAGCCTCTCGGCGTCAACCAATGCCAGAGAGTCAGCCGCCCCGAATCGCAAGCTACGGAAGCTGATCGGACAGCGTGAGTCTCGCAACCGAGCGGTTCGATTACTTCGCCGATGCTGTCTGTACGTTCCTAACCACACACCCACGCATTGCCGCGGATGAATCGTGGGTCGATGCGTGGGCCACCGAAAGTTTCAAAAGAAACTTCGATCACACGTCCTGCGAATCACATCAGATTCGTCCGGGAAAAGTGCGTTGATGGCTTCCGCGCTCGAAAAATAATAGGAATATACAAAAGCAAGAAAGCAACGCATTTCGTTCTTGTTAAGTGCGCGTCAACTATCGTTCCGCCCCGTTTGACGGCGCCACTAGTGGCTTGGCCGATTTCGCGATGTGGTTTTGCGCATCGCTTCATGTGCGCGTGGCGGTAATGCAGCGCAGTTTTCCATCGGCCACGTGTCGATTGG
>Ga0213829_1002557_pt1 | contig 11765 bp, 11 predicted proteins | sample MC6MC0896MG_FD_180665 | JGI IMG/M metagenome (GOLD analysis project Ga0213829, IMG submission 180665) | Enriched soil aggregate microbial communities from Iowa State University, Ames, United States - MC6-MC0896-MG | ecosystem: Environmental > Terrestrial > Soil > Unclassified | place: USA: Iowa...
CGGAGGAGATCAGGACGTGGTCAAAGGGCAGCATTTGGCACAAATGCAACAGCAGATTCCCAATGCACGGCTTATGGTTCTGCCCGCTAATCATGGTAATTATATGATGAAAGATTTTGATGGACAAATAGATAACGGATTAATTGATTTTACGGTCCTCCAGATTCAAAAATTCCTTGAGGCCGAATAGCATCTTCCTATTCAAGTCCTATTCGTTGGGTTGAAGCGATTTTAGTACAGCAGAGGAGACAGTTAACGGCGCATACTACGTTCCAGACTTCGTATGCGTTGTTGATTTTTACCATCAACACGCGAAGCAACGGCCCATATTGCTGCGGGCAACCAGCCCAAAATAGTAATTTGGAGGATTAAACAAATAATCCCACTGAATATTTTACCTCTTAAAAAGAAGGATAACCAAGGAAGTAGTACAGCAATCAATATCATATCAAACGATTTATAAAAGAACTGTATAATAACCGAAAACAAGATCCTTTCATCTAGTTATACAGATAGCTTAAATGTACACAACAAAAATCGACAATAATATGTAAGAAAGCAAATCGCTGAAGATGTTAAGAAATCTTAAAATTTTCTGTTTCCAATCCTCTTTTGAAAATTCGGGGCAGGAGTGGCACCAATGTTGATGTTCCCCTGTCGAATATTTTTAGATGCAGTTTACAATAAGATAAATGACCGAACACATGAAAGAGAGCAAAAACATTATTGAGATTTTGGACAATAAATATAAAGCTTATTTGGAAGAAGACGGAAAATGGCTCAATGAAGGATTTAGGAACATTTTTATAGAAGGAGAAGCTAGTAGAAAGAATCTAAAAACATCGGTTTACCTGATGTTACCCGAAGAAATTAGGGAAGATGTAGATCTGCTATTATCGGACAACTTCAGCTAAAAGGGGACTAATCTACAGCAGATTTTTTAATGTAATCAATTTTTCCCCTGCTCCTCCTGGGGTTTGACCACATTCGCTATACCAAATCTTTTGATAGTCTGATAGATCTGCTGTTTCTCTTTTTTACTCAACACGTTTAACATCGTGAGTATCTCTTTTCCCTGTGTAGTTTCTAATTCGAGTCTTGTCCCTTCCCAGATACTTGCGGTTATCCGGATGTTGACAATTTGTACGAATGGAACAAACACTAATAAATCAAGGTCAGCAATGGCTTTTTTGAACGCATGTCTTGCGGGCATTCTTTTGAAATAAAATCCTCTTGTATCTGTTTTCGCCCGAACGGCGTTTTTGCTGTTCTTTAGCATCCAAAACCCGATCAGAATACATGTCAGCTTTAATGGTAGCCATGGTATGGATCCCAAAAAAGGGGCAAAGTCTACCCATAATGTTCCTGTTCCAATGAACACTAAAATAACAGCGATCGTGATTCTTTTCCAGTTCGGATGATAATAAATCTTTTCAGACTGCACCTCATTAACCATAAGCTCCTTATAAATGAAGATCTATTTTTTTACTTTACGTAATCAACCTATTCATTGATCAATAGTAATGTGAAACGACAGATTATTTCGTAAATATAATAGTGTGCAACAGTCGATACATCTTATATTTACAATTCGTCTGAAAAGATTTTATATTCGATCATACACCGAATTGTCTCAAGTGATGATCCATGTGTTTATATACAAAAATGCCAATTTGTTCCGTTTCCATTTTTCCGAAAAAATCATGGACGAAATCTGGATTTGAATAGTGACCATAGGATTCAATTTGCTCCATCCAATTTTTTTTCTGGGCGGCATCAACCTGACCCATATTATCCTTAACGGTAAAAATTCCAGCAGGCACATTTTTTTTCAGTGGCTTATCGTCTTTTATTATCCCCTTTAGGGCCATTTTTCCAAATATCTTCCCAAGAAATTCTTGCTTGTAATGATGTTTATTCCGGACAAGCACCCAATCATTCCAGATTGTGCAATGTTTGATCATTTGATATACATTCATTTTTCCCCATTGTGCTGTGCTATTGGGGGTAAGGAACTCGATTCTTTCGATCAGTTCTGCTCTTGTTGTGTTGTTGAATATTGTTTTCATCTTGTTTTTTTGTAAAGTTAGGGCAGATATGGCCGATCATTACCACGTAAAAATGACATTTGAGGGTGGTTTTCGTGCCAAAATTATTTGTACATTTAAGAGAGAAAATAGAGGTGTACATAAATATTTACAGATGAAACATATATCAGTCATTATCTATAACAATGTATTATCTACGGCAGTATCAACTACGGTCGCTTTACTCATGAGCGCAAATGAAGCTGCTTTAAAAAGGGGGATGCCGATACCATTTGAGATTGAATTAATTGGGGTCGGTACAAAAACGGTGCAATCCATTCTCCCGATCCAATTTTATTGTACGAGAATACTCGCGGAGGTCGCTCGAACAGATGTGGTTATAATTCCTCCCATGAATATAGCCGCTGGGCAGATTGAATTATTTTTAGATGACAACTGGGAGTTGATCGGTTGGATCAGAGATAAATATGAGCGCAAAGCGGAAGTGATCAGTCTGTGCACGGGAGCCTATTTTTTGGCCGAAAGTGGATTGTTGGATGGAATGCCAGCAACCTCACATTGGGACGCTATAACGGATCTGGCAAGTCGATATCCCAAGATCCTGTTTAAACCAGATCATGTGGTCACTCATTCCAAAGCAATTATTACAGGCGGAGGTGGTTTTTCGGCATTAAATGCAATGCTCTATTTTATAGAAAAAAATTGTAGCAAGGAAATCGCCATCGAACTCAGTAAGTTCTATGCATTGGATTATGGTCGTACCTCACAGAGTATATTTTCAGTTTTCTCAGGGCAACGTCTTCACGATGATCAAGATATCCATCGGGCGCAAAGCTATATCGAAGAGAAAATTAAAGCAGACATTTCGGTCGAGCAGATTGCTGACCACGTCAATATGAGCAAACGAAATTTTATTCGAAGATTTAAGAATGCAACCCGATTGAATCCGATAGAATATATACAGCGGACAAAGATAGAGGTCGCAAAAAAAGCATTGGAAATGGGGAATGCAAATATAGCCGATGTTACCTATAGTATCGGCTATAATGACTTAAAAACATTCCGCAGTTTATTCAAGAAAATAACCGGATTGACACCTATAGATTATAGAAACAGATACAAGGGCCAATTTGAGGAAGTTTAATGACTGGACTATCCGGCATCTCAAATCTGGATGATAATGTGGATTCTTTTTACGAATATTTTTGCCTGTATAAATCAAAATATTTACTAAAATGAATTATCAAATTAAAAGAGCCAGTATTATCGACGAATGAAGATGATGCGGTGAATCGTTTTTTGGGTTGCATGTGGAAATCGCACTAACCCCAATGTTAGCCGCAAAATAAAGGCTGTCCAGCTATTATCTGTTGACAGAATCTATTGTTTAATATTAAGAATACCTCCGTATCTTCCAGTGCATCGATATTGTAAACCGAAGGTTGAGCTTGTAAGGTACTATACCAATCTGAAATCCACCAGTTCTCAAAAGCAAATTGCACGGTATTCTCGCGGCCGGTTGGGCTAACCTCATATTGCCGCAGGGCGCCTTTGATCACAAAACACTCCCGTGTGCAGATCGTTCCCTCTTGTAGTAAATATTGCCGGCGGCGTATTTTTTTGTAGGTCAATGCTGCGCAAAAGCGTTCTTTCTCTTCCTCTGATAAGATACTGTGTTGACTGATATGATTTAGTATACTGTCGTAAACGATTGACATAAAGGGCTGTGGTTCATATTTTCTTAAATATAATTAATAGCAGCTGTATCCTAAATGAACTAAGATCTATTTTTTACTTTCTACAAAGTGCAGCTCTTCCCTGGAATAATAGATGACGTTTTTAAAATGAGTTTATGCGGATTGTAAATATTCGTGTTAATATCGCTCCATACGCTGTATATTTGGATATCTTTTACCGGTGGTTTAAGATAGAAAATGAAAAGATAATTTTGAGCAATTTTCCATGAAGCTATTTAGTTCTACACATACAAGGATTCTTTCTTTACTGTTTTTATCGACACTGTTATATTCTTGTCAATCTCAGGATCCAGCGGTTGTATTCTTGGACAAATTAGATCCCAGCTTTGATGTTTCAACCTTTTATGCGCCGAAAATAAAAAAAACGGAATCCATGTTAGCTTCTGATGTGAAAGAGATGGATAAGAAGGCGTTAAAAGAGGCTTTTGAGACAGCTATGTTTAAGAAAGATACAATCGCGATTTTTGATAGTGAAGGAAGCTTGCCGACACCCTTTTACCTGGAGTCTACCTCCGGCTGGGAGACCAAGAAGCTAAAACCGAAAAAATATTATGGTTACCGGTATACCACGGTGTCTTACAACGAAGACAAAGATACCTTGGCCCTATTGAATGGTGTTGCTTTTCCTGCGCTAGCTATGGCGGAAAATAAGGATGGTAAATTCGCTTATTTATATGCGACTAAAACATCAAAAAACAAAACTGATTACCAGAGTCTTCAGGATTTTCTACAAAAAAAATACACAACCCTCAACATAGCAGAAGAAGCTGGTTCAGGGGTAAAAGGCTGGGAAAGTCCGGATTTTTATTATTTCTTAACAAAGAAAGATAGAACAGAGGAACAGATTTTCTCATTTGGTGAACCCGAGGAAGACAAGCCCACCACGACAGCTATTTCTGATATACTTTTGGAAATTTTTAGTAAGGAATATATTCAGGCTATGCGGAAGGAGCAGGTCTATTTGAGAGACTACATTCCCCTTGTCAAATAAGAAAAAATTAGTTTGAATGGCAGACATAGAACAGTTTTTGAAATTTGTTTATATTTACGTCTTTGTTTTTAGGAAATCAATCAAACTAATCTTACTCTTTCTATGCCCGATACAACAGTTTCTACCTCCGCTTATGCTGATACCAAGCCGCATTATAACGTGCTTGATGGTTTGCGCGGTGTTGCAGCCATCACGGTAGTATGTTTTCACATTTTCGAAGCCTTTGCAACCAGCCATCTGGATCAACGTATTAACCACGGTTACCTCGCGGTCGATTTTTTCTTTATGTTATCTGGATTTGTCGTCGGTTATGCGTATGATGATCGTTGGGGAACGATGACGACAATGGATTTTATCAAACGCCGGATTATACGGCTACATCCCATGGTTATTATGGGGGCAATCATTGGAGCTGTCCTATTCTATTTTCAGGGTTGTTCGGTCTGGGACGTATCCAAGGTGACCGTTTCAGCTTTATTGCTAGCGACGGTATTAAATGCGCTGTTGATCCCTGCTCTCCCCGGACATGAAGTAAGAGGCCTGGGTGAGATGTTTCCACTCAATGGTCCGAGTTGGTCCTTGTTTTTTGAATATATCGGTAATATCCTCTATGTTTTGATCATCCGTAAATTTTCAACAAAAGCACTTGGTGGACTTGTTGTCGCTACAGGCTGCGGATTAGCCATATTTGCAATTTGGGGTCCTTTGGGCGATATTTGTGCAGGGTTTTCACTGACCGGAACAGAATTTACAGCGGGATCCCTACGTCTTTTATTCTCCTTTACAGCCGGACTGTTTTTATCGCGTGTATTTAAACCTTTTCGGATTAAAGGTGCATTTTGGATCTGTAGTATTATCCTTGTTTCACTTTTGGCGATTCCTCGTATCGGGGGAGCTGAAGATCTCTGGATGAATGGACTCTATGATACGCTGTGCTGTGTGCTGGTTTTTCCACTGCTAGTTGTTCTGGGGGCTTCCGGAAAAGGGGGCAGTTTTACCAACAAACTGTCTAAATTCTTGGGAGACATCTCTTACCCTTTGTATATGGTGCACTATCCTTTTATCTATTTGTATTACGCTTGGGTGAAAAATGAAAACCTCAGCTTTGAGCAATCATTGCCCGGTGCTGCAGCGGTCGTAATCGGTAGTATTGTGCTCGCTTATAGCTGTTTAAAGTTGTACGATATCCCTGTGCGAAAATATCTGACCCAGCGATTTTTAAAATCAAAGGGAAAGAATTAGAATTAAGTGCAGAATAGGCCAGTCAAGTTCGTGTTGACAGGCCTATTTTCTTTTTAAACGATTATTTTTGAAATGCTCCAATCGTAATGCGATTTGCTTCTGATCTTGCCTTTCCGCTCAAATCCAATACGTCATTGATTGCTTGACTAATAAAATTTCCTTTGTCAAGGGCAGGCGATGAATCCCTTAATTCAAAATCTGCTTGTGTCGTTGATATAAACCCCGAATCCTGTCCAAAGATCGCATGCGTATCGCCAATAAGGGTTGATTTCCAGGTTTGTTGATCCCGGATGACTTTCCCATTCCATATCCACTGATCTTCTCCGGTACTGAAGTATAAATTGTAGTCAATATTTGAAGAAGCTGTCGAAGGCATAAAAGCGAAGCTTCTGAGGATGCATGAATTGAAAAGATGTTGTCGGGGATACAAACAAAAATCAAGAAAAAGAGGGGTGTCCGATGGTTCTATTTCGGACACCCGCTAGGTTATTCTGATATAATCTTCCGGACACTATTATTTTTCTTGTCTATAACGTAGACTGTACCATTTTTATCTACGGCAACACCTTCAGGCACGTTAAATGAAGCAGCCTCGCCAACGGCATTTGTAAAACCTGCGATGTTAGATCCCGCAAATGTACTTACCTGGAATGTTTTCCCATCCACAAAACGGACGCTCTGATCGGGGGAACCGCTATCGCCGCCGGCAGTACCGTTTCCGGCAACATACACATTGTTTTGGCTGTCGGCCGCAATACCCCAAGGGAGTGCAAATTCAGCCACCGTACTAACTCCATTTTTATAACCATATTTACCTGAACCGACAATGATGGTAGGCTTCCAGGTTTTGGGGTCATATTTTCTGATTTGGTTGTCGCCATGTAGACAGATGTATAGACTGCCATCCGGACCGCAGGCCATACCTGCTGGAAAATTCAATCCATCGATGACGGTCGTTACCGCTGAACCATCTGTATTTAACTGATAAATAGGAGCAGGGGAGGTAACAGAATTATAGTATAACTTTTTTGACACTCGGTCATAAGCAATAAACCAGGGTTCTTTCGCTGTGAAGGCGACAACCTTTGCCGTCCCATCGGGTGTTATCTTACGGATATCCCAGTTTCCCGGATCAACAGCGTATAAGTTCCCCTGTTCATCGATGGTCAATCCATAAGGAAGGCTGAAGCGTGCTTCACCACCTTTTCCGTCCGCCATACCGGCATTACTCGGGGATCCGGCTAAAGTACTGACGTTTCCGGCAGGATCGATTTTACGGATACAGTGGTTGCCGGGGTCAGTGACATAGACATTTAACGCATCATCTACAGCAATACCGCCACTGCGATACCAAGACTCACCACCAAAATTGAACTTCGCATCAGCACCTTTTCCATTGAGGAAGCCTGCTGCACCATTGCCCGCCAAGGTACTGACCGTTCTTTTGTAGATATAGCTGTAGCTATCTTTGGATGTCCCTGTTTTCCCCGCGATAGCCACTTCAATAGGTCCGCTACCAGCTCTTTTAGGGATTATGGCCATGATCTGGGTACCGTTTGATGCTATAATCTTTAATGGGATACCATTGAGCTTAACGGAAATCGCAGCTGTGTCCGTTGTAAAGTTCTCACCATTGATCAGAACTTCTGTTCCATAGACACCTTGCTTTGGAAGGAAATCCGTGACAACAATGGCTGCATTGGGATCATGTGTCGCACCCATATTATCTTTCTTACATGAAAATATTCCCGCCAATATCACAAAGGAGAGGAGGGGGAAAACTAAATTCCTTTTATATATTAATTTCATCTGTCAATAATTTTTTTTCCATCCGCCAGATGGAGCTTATCCTATTTAAAATTTACATGTATCGGTGTGATAAAAATGAAATTTTAAATAGGAACGGTTCATAAATAGTAAAAGTTAAAATTCAAACCTTAATTACCAGCCTGGATTTTGAACAAGCGCCGAGTTCTTGTCGATATCATCCTGTAAAATAGGAAACATATACATTTTATCATCCCAGTATCTGTTTTGCAATAAGTTTCTCTTATAGAAGTCCTGATAAAAAAATCCCTGATTGTTATCGTTTGAAGCGATACTCATCCGGTATATTGCCCGGGAGGCAGGATTTCCCATCATCAGTCTGCGGATTAGGGTAAAATAACGGTCGCCTTCAAAAGCTAACTCAATTTGTCGCTCGCGAAGAATCCATTTACGTTGTTCGTCTTTATTGCCGACCACCTGCGGATATACCGTTTCCAATTTAGGTAAACCGGCCCGTTGACGTATCAGGTTCAGATAGGTCAGAATATCAGGATGGCTCGGATTAACTTCATTTAGCGATTCGGCATAATTTAAATAGATTTCGGCCAAACGAATATGAATATATGGACGATATACGGCTCGATCCTGGCGAATATTACTGGCTGGACTGACATTTTTTTGTGCAAGGTATCCTGTTTTATCGGCACTATTTGAATTCTGGACCAAACCGGCTTTTCCCGAATAATAAAACTCTGCTCTTCCGCGTCCATCCTTGTTGCCGTCCGACGAAAAGAAGTTGCGGTCATCGGCTGTCGGTGCGGGTAGGATAGGCTTACCATTATAGAGAATATTGACGTAAAATCGCGCTTCCCGGTTTACATACATATTTGAATTGCCAGCGATGTAACCTCTATTGACGCCATCGCGGCTTTTGCCCCAGTCGGCTGGATCATCTGTTGCTACGAAACCATCCTCCCGATAACCAGAGCTGGGATCGTCAATAGTCTTGCCATTACGCATCAGGTGGGCATCCACCACATTTTGTGTGGCATTCATCATCGCAATTCCACCGGGTTCAGGTGCACTTCGTTTCTCATGTCCCCAATGCCAAGTGTCCGCTTTGTGCGTGGAAAAAATAATCTCACTATTCCAGTTTGTTAAAAAGAGGTTACGGAAAGACAGGTAAGGATCGAATTTTGAATCTCCTTCATCCAGATTGGTAAAGAGCTTATAGGCATTTAAGTCAATAACAGCTTTTGCAGCATCAGCAGCCAATTGCCATTTATTGGCATCGTTCTGCAGTGGGGCAAGTGCCTTCCCATCTTTGTTTTTGAAATTTGCAAAACGTGGATTTCCATTCCATAAGGGACTTGCAGCCCATAGTGCCACCTGTGATTTTATGGCCAAACAGGTTCCTTTGCTTGGTCGACCATAATTGGACGAGGCGGACCATACCACAGGGAGGTCTGCTGCAGCAAGATCCATCATGCTATTGATGTAATCGACGCATTCCTGAAATGAATTGCGGGGATATTTGTTGAAATCTTCGTTCAAACCCAACGTCCCTTTCAACAATACCGCTGGACCATATTGACGTATTAATTTCCAATAGTACCAGCCCCGCAAAAACCTTGCTTCGGCTTTGTATTGTACTTTAAGTTCTGTGCTCAATGCGCCTTCAGGAACTTTGTCGATGTTTTCCTCAAAAATAAATGACTGCCTAATGGCAGTGTATGCGTTATTCCAATAATGCTGCCAGTACATACTTTGTGCATTCCAGTTCCCTACAGCCATTTGCCGAACGTTCACAACGGGTATATTACAGGAGGTTTCATCGCTGGCACCAAGGGTCGTAAAATCGTCTACCGGCGTTTCGATATAACTATAGATCTGGTTTAAGTAAGATTCTGCATTGGCCCGGGTCTCCCAAACCATGTCTGAAGTGAGGAGGTTATCCGGTTTTTTGTCCAAATAATTACAGCTTTGCATATTTTGGCATAAGGCTAGCGCTAATAGACCTGATGCAATATATTTTGGTGATATCTGTTTCATGGTTATTGTATAGATTTAGATTAAAACTGTGCCCGAACGCCAAAGGTGATCATACGATTTAATGGATATTTGGCACCGTTGCTTCCCAATTCGGGATCCCAGAGCTTGAATTTGCTAAAGGTCAGGAGGTTTTGGCCCGATGAATACACATAAAGGGAAGTGAAACCAAGTTTGTCCAATCCTTTTGCTTTAATAGTATAGCCCAAAGAAGCCTGTTTCATGCGTATATAAGCTCCATCTTTTAACCAATGTGTACTGTTGATGTAATTGTTGTCACTGCCGCTGGCCATTGTCAGGCGCGGGTAGTAAGCATCCTGGCGTGGATTGTCTACGGTCCAGCGATCCTCAACAATGGACATGGTATTGTTGGGATAGATTCCCAGTCCCGAAAAAGGGAGCACTCCGACACCATTGACGCCCATGCCTTTTCCGGGAATTTCACTTCCATTGGCCATGATACCTACGTCAGCAACCCCTTGAAAGAATAGGGAAAGGTCAAAGTTTTTATACGAAACAGAAAAACCCGCACCATATAACCATGAAGGAAACCAGGATTTTCCAAGGTAGGTTCTGTCATAAGGGTCAATAATATTATCGTCCTCTGCATTTAAGTTTTTGTAACGGATATCGCCCGGTGATACTGGGCTAAACTTTTGCTGCGGGGCGGATTCTATCTCTTCTTTACTCGTAAAGTAGCCCAAGGCTATATGCCCTTGGTACTCCCCAAAGCGTGTTCCTGTCTTGGACTGATAGCCGTAACGTCTGACCGGTTCATCCGCAAATACTATTTTATTGCGGCTATAGGTGACATTACCAAAAAGACGGAGCCCAACATCGCCGAATTTATCGTTGTATTCAATACTGGCATCCATACCCTTATTGTCCATCTCACCTATATTGGCGTAGACAGCCAAGCTATTGTAACCGGCGATAGAAGAAATGGATTCCCTAGCAATAAGAATATTTTTTCGACGCTCGGCAAAACCGTCAAAAATCAGGTTGAGCTTGTTCCATAATCCGATTTCAAGACCGATCCCAGTTTTATAGGATTTTTCCCAGGTGAGATTTTCTACACCCATTACCCTTTCGGTTTTTCCGCCGACCCAACTTCCATTGAGACCAAAACCTGTAGAGCCACCATCGCCGATCTGCGTTAAGTAGGGAAAACGATCACGATTATTACCAATGTTATCGTTACCGACAACACCATAGGATCCCCTGATTTTTAATAAATTAAATGTCTTTTTCAGAGGCTCAAAAAATTCTTCATTGGAAATTACCCAGCCAGCCGAAGCAGAAGGAAATAGGCCAAATTTCTGACCTTTTTCGAAATTTTCGGATCCTGTATAACCTGCGTTAACTTCTACAAGATATTTATCACGGAATCCGTAGTTAATCCTTCCGGCCAGACTTTGATTGCGATAGGGGATGGATCCAATAACATTACCCGATAGACTGACCAGACGGTTACGCATATTATAGAGCAACATCCCGCCGATTTTGTGATCATTGAAGGTCCGGTCATAGTTTAAATTACCTTCAAGATACATGACGCGTTGGCCAGAAGATTCTTGACTGTAGTCCAAAAATTGCTGACCGACTCTGCTTTGGTTAAAAATGAATTCCCCTTCAGGTGTTCTGCCTGTCGCCTGCCATAAATCATTTTTTCCTGAGCGACGGTTGTTGAATTCGCCGTAACTGTCAAATGAGAACCGGGCATAGGCGGATAATCCTTCCGTAATTGCGTCTAATTTTTGATTAATGGTCAATACGGACTGCACAATGGGTTTGAATTCGCTGGAATAACCATTGTTTTGAACTTCATTTAATGGGTTTGCACCGCCACCACTCAGTGGTCCGGCCCATTTACCGTCCGGATATTGAATCGGATAGGCAACGGGCGTCGTC
>Ga0213829_1002560_pt1 | contig 11760 bp, 9 predicted proteins | sample MC6MC0896MG_FD_180665 | JGI IMG/M metagenome (GOLD analysis project Ga0213829, IMG submission 180665) | Enriched soil aggregate microbial communities from Iowa State University, Ames, United States - MC6-MC0896-MG | ecosystem: Environmental > Terrestrial > Soil > Unclassified | place: USA: Iowa...
AGGACCAGCTCAAGGACCTGCCTGAACACCACTGTTAGATTTTCAACTGAATTGAAATCAAGAGCCCGGCGTCTATCCGCAGCCGCATCTGAGCGCAGCGCCGGCAAATCCGTATCGATGTTGGTGCGAGCATGCGGACAATGTGGAAATAGGTGAAGTGGACAGTTTAACTAAACACAACCATCACAAGCCCCTGATTGATGCGCCAGGAGTTGAATAAATCTGCCTTTACAGGCTAACTGCTTGGGACGCGGTCGATCGTCAATAATGGGGACGAAATTGTATTTACAAGTGAATGAGCAGCTCATCTCCGAATTCGAATACTTGCTGGATCGGGAAAGCCAACCTGGACGACAAAAAGAACAGGAAGTGCAGGACTTTTTAGAGTCACACACTGAGATGCTGCCCACGCCCGGCCTATTGAATCATGGTCTTTCCATGGGTTCGATTATCTCAAAATTTCCTCTCAGCAAGGCTTTAACGACAGATTACGTCTACCTGACCAAAAGTTCAGGAAGCTGGATTATTCATTTGGTCGAGCTTGAACAGCCAGGGAAGACAATTTTCAATGCTGACATGGACACTCCTACTTATTCCGCTTCGTTTAATGCTGCGGTTGCACAAATCAATAGCTGGAAGCGTCACATCGATGACTACAAGCATCAGATTCTAAATGACCTATCATCACTCATGATGCCGACGGGAATGCGGGATAATCCGGTATCCTTTTGCTATCATCTGATCATCGGCCGCTCGAAGAACAAAAATGCCAGCGTGGATCGGAAAAAGCAGTTTGAGCAGACTCGGCGCGAATTGGATATCAACATCTTTACCTACGACTCAGTAATACAGCTTTATCGAACCGAACGGCGTTACCCAAAGAGCGTTATGTCTGCCTCAAAGAAGAGGTTTCTCTTCAAGTCTCTGGTCTCAAAGCCACAAGGGATCTTTTGTTATCTGGGTCCCGACATCATCAGTCTTAACGTCGATCAGGAGCTAGCTCTCAGCGAGCAGGGATACCAAATCGACAGGTGGAAAAGCGGCGAGCTTTTGGTTGTAAACGACAAATGGTCCCTTCAGTCAGATGAAGGCAAAATACCTTTTGGCTTAACGCGCTCTGAACGGAATGAAAGGTCAAACGCTGACTAGATAATCTCCCGCATTTCGAAGTGGGAGCCACATCTCGCAATATCCAATCGGCCTCTAAATGCGACTATCACGCGAGACACCGGAACTGCGCAAATTCAAAGCAGCGTGACAAGCGGTTTCGCCATAAAGCCGAGGCACTTCGACTATTCGCTACTATTACAGTTGACCTCATCTGATAGTATCCGCTTTGCGAACGAGCTCTCGATAATGTTGTGGCCAATTTGTCTTTCTGATTGAGATATTAAATCTAATACACTACTTTTCCGATAGTTGTGAAAACACAGTTACTCGGATCTCGTAGAGACGCTGGGGGCCATACTTTCAGGGTTATTATGCCGGCTATTTTTGTTCATGTTTCTGACATTCACTTCGGCCAAGAGCGCGATGAACGGATCCACATTCACTCGGACGTCAAAGCACAACTGATCGCCGACGCTTCTGAAGTGGTGGGCAGCTTGTCAGGCGGCACGGCGCACGGAATTCTTGTAACCGGTGATATCGCCTTCAGCGGCGTGAAAGAACAATATGATTCCGCCGGTGCGTGGCTAGATAGTCTAGCTGACAGCATAGGTTGCCCAATCCACAGCATCCAGATGATACCTGGAAACCATGATGTTGATCGGAAAAAGTCATCGCTCAGCGCTGATCATCTACTCGACCTCATTCGAAAAGGAGGCGTCTCCGAATACGAGCGCGTAATGCAAAATGACATCGATCGTGTAGCGCTCTTTGCACGTTTTGAGGATTTCGGCCGGTTTTGCGAAGGCTACGATTGTCCACTAGATGTGACTGGGCGCGCATCATCTAACCTTCGCGTCGAACTAGCGCCCGGACGAACGCTCCGCTTCATCCGGATGAATTCATCGCTGCTATGTACTGGTGATGAAACCGATGAGGAGCCGGAGCTGATGGTCGGTCATCGTCAGTTTATCATACAACCAACTAAGGGTGAGGAGACAGTGGTCCTTCTCCATCATCCGCTGAATTGGTACAAAGATAGCGACGAAGCAGATACCTATCTGAGAAGCCGGGCGCGGGTATTGATCACGGGTCACGAACATGATCCGAAAGTAAAAATTGAGACTGTAGAAGAGGAGAGCGATATCCTTCTACTCGCGGCTGGCGCAACAGTCCCCTTTAAGTCCGATGCCACTTACACATTCACTTATAATGTTCTCGAATTTGACTGGGACTCGGAATGCGATGCTCTTGTCGTTACAATCCACCCTCGTGCATGGAATCCGAAAAACACACGGTTTGAAGCGGATGAAAAGCGACTCGGGGGGAAAGATCCACGCTTTACTTTGGGCTCGCCCAATTTTCGTAAACAGGTTGTGATGGCCGTTCCGTTTAACGGTGAAAACAATACAAGCGAGGCCCTAGTGTCGGAGGAGGAGCCGATCATCGCGATCGTCGCTGCGCAGGATTCGGAAAGGGAGTTGCCAGTGCCGCCCGAAATCGAAGGATATCGACTTCTTCTTCTGCACTTCTTTCGCGATCTTAGCGAGGTCGAGCGCCTGAAAGTGCTTGTTGAGCTCGGTGCATTTGAAAATGATTCAGAGGCGCGTGTAACACAGGCCATCGAAAGGCAGCTGTTCGATTGGTTGGCTCGCGAAGGGCGAATTGCGGACATCGAAAAATCTATCGATAAACTCAGAGAGAGTAAGAGGGACAACACCTGATGAGCGACATCGCAACACATATGCGGATCACCGGCCTGCAGGTGACCAATGAGGATGTCGATTCCCGCACTGGCGCTGTTAATGCCTTAAAGACTTTGTGGGGGAAAATTACGACCACCGAAACAATAATTGGTAAGGCAGCCGACATCGCTGCGGCGATTGGAGGTAATGGCGCGCCTAGCGACGGCCTAGGAGCGGAGGTCCAGACCGCGATCCAAAAACGAGCATCCGCTTTTCTGTTTGCTGAACGTCCCCTTGATGTTGGCATTGTTGCCGCACATGCTGCAATCGGGATAATAGGCGCTGAACCCGGCTCTGGAGGGTGGACGACTGCAGACGTTTGGTCAGCTGCGCTCTGGTCCGTCTTGAGTTTTCAGAGTCCTTTGGAAGATCCTAAAAGAGAAGCTCTCCGTATCCATATTCTTGAGGCCGCGCACCGAAGAAGCGTCGCTGGTGCAGAAGCTGCTCGTCAGCGCATCGCTGTCGATGATTTCAAGAAGGTCGAAATTGTCGCTGGAGAAGAGGACAAATTTGCGCCGGCGCTAGAAAAGGCGACCACAGCAACAATCGATGCATTGCGCAGAAATGCTGCCCTCGACCGGGAAGAACTCGACTTTCTTTGGTGGTCCTTAAGAGGACGAAGCCAACTGCTTAAAAAATCTTATTCGCAGTTAGATTGTGCCACTGGTGCGTTGGCTGTGGGTATCGAAGCCGCGTCACAATTGCGCCGGTTGCCCTGCGAGGTGCATCATGAACTCGTCTTGGCAAAAATTCCTGAAAATCCAACCCTCAACCTTTGTGATCTAATCAACGCGACCGGCGAAGATCGTCACCGCCTAGGCGGGGCTTTCGTCGATGGATTAGTAGCTCGTCATCCTTCGACCTTTCCGGTTCTCAATGCGCTCGCGACGGGGAGTACCAATGCTGACGGAGCCAGTATTTCACGGTCGGCGGAAGAGTGGGCCGGACGGGCGCTTCTTGAGGCTGGCTTCGAGAAGATTCTCAGAAATGGGCCGGCTAAACTATGACCAACGCCTGTCAGTATGAGGGCTGCACAGTCGGCGAGACAGGTCGCTGCGCGCTGGAGAAAGACCCCGATATCTGTCCCAATCGCATCGGGAGCCAACCGGCGCAATCGGAGACCGACGCGTCCTCCATGGTGGTCGATTCCAGCATAGGAGCGCCCGTTCTGGCTCGACCGGAAGAGATGCCATCATTCCCGCCCAGCACAACGCTTGGCCTGGAGGCGGTCGAGCGCATGATGGCGGCGAAGTATGTCACCATCGTCGGCATCCTGGGGGACCCCGAAGCCGGCAAAACTGCCTGTCTGGCGAGTATCTACTTGCTGTTGTCCCATGCGCTTTTAGATGGATGGGCTTTTGCCGACAGTCAAAGTCTCATGGCGTTTGAAGAGATTTCGAGAGGTGCGCGCCGCTGGAACGAGGGTTATCCGCCAGAGCAAATGACGGTGCACACGGAAATGGCGGATGAGCGCCAGCCCGGCTTCCTCCATCTTCGTCTGCGAAGAGAAACGGATGGAAAATGCTTTGACCTGGCGTTGCCGGACTTGCCGGGCGAGTGGACCAAGACGCTCATTCGGTCATCACGATCCGATCGCCTCGAATTCACGCGCTCCGCAGACGTCATCTGGCTCGTTGCGGATGGCAGGATCCTTTCCGACCGGGAGCAACGCCAGGGTGCTATAACGCGACTTGGCCAGTTGGCGGGACGACTGCGCTCGCTAATGAATGGCCTCTCCCCAAAGTTACTGCTGGTCATTACCCATCGTGATGTGGTTCAGGTCTCAGACGCTACAATTGATCGGGTTCGATCCGAATTTGCGAAACACCAATTGGAGGCCGAAATCATCCCAATCGCACCCTTTTCGGATGACAACATAGTCAAGCCAGGATTAGGGCTCAGCAACTTGATTTCATCCACATTGGAACGGGTCACCGTGCAACCTGCATTCTGGCCGACCTCAACGCCGGCACCAAGCGCAAGATCGTTTTTAAGTTTTAGGAGGGGCATATGAGCGACAGATCAATCATATTGCTCGGCGGCCCCGATTCAGGAAAGACAAATTATGTAGGGAGACTTTGGCACGCGCTCGACGCCAAGAAATGCCGCCTGATTGCAGCGGAACAACCCGAAGAAATAGGATTCGTTCTCGATACGGCGGAACACCTGTTCCAGGGGCGGTTTGCTCCGCGCAGCGAACATGCCGATGACAGGCGCGATTTCGAAGTCGTAGTGTGTTCGCCAAATGGAAGCGGCAGGGCCGCGATCGTCATTCCCGATATCTCAGGCGAGCTGTGGCAAAATGCTGTTGCCAATTCCGAGATCGCCTCCGACTGGATGGATGAACTGATCCACGGGCATGGAGCGTTGCTCTTTGTGCGTGTCGGTTCCGATCTAGATGTCCGACCGCTGGATTGGGTGACGTCCAAGAATCTTCTCGCGAAGGTTGGAGATGGCGAGGATCGTGGTAAGCTGCCCACTCAGGTTATGCTCTGCGAGCTCGTCCGATATCTTGAATTGACGATGGCAAACAGGACGAGCACCGAAAGACCGCGGCTATCGATTATCGTTGCGGCTTGGGACCGGGTCGATCTTGCAACATCTGAACAGGGACCCCTCGCTTATCTTGCCCGGGAGTATCCCCTGCTCGCTGGACGCTTGGCTGATACCGCTAAGCTGGACGTCCAAGTATTCGGCTTGAGTGTGGTAGGCGGCGATCTTGCGGTTGATCCAGAATTCCGTGATCGTTTTCTTGAAGAGGGATTGGACGATCACGGATGGGTTGCGGTCTACGACGACAGCACCAATTCTTGGCGGAAGGATGTGGATCTTACACTTCCTATAGCATGGGCCATTGGTGCGTAGCCGATGGCAATGACAATCACCAGCCAACTTCATGGATATCAGCACGGCCATCAGTTGCTTAGCTCAACTGCGAAAATATCGAAGGGAGATCAGGCGGTCATCGACAGGATATCGGACGTGGCAGGTCCTCTGAGACCGGGCGAAACATTCGGCCCTTATCTGACGGCCTATCCACTGCCAAGCGGTGATTTTTTTGTTCTAGCGCGTACCTGGCAGGACCTATCGGTCCCGCGTGCTGGATGCGTTCGCACCCTCAGCTTGCTTGTGCCGGTGGACGACTGGTCTAACGCGCCCGCACTGGATGTCTATCTTGACATTCTTGATCCGAGCGAAATGCCGACCGTGGCTCTCACCAGTACGCTACCCCGCACGGTAAAAACTGCGCTGCCGCCTGTCCCCAGCTTTGCCGCCAACGAGTTGCTGGAAGCAATATTCCTCGAAGAAACCAAACCGGTCGCCATGTTCGACGCACCGGAACCGGAGTTGATCGCCATTCGGCTGCTGACGGCCCTATGGCCTTCCATGCGAAGGCGGTTCGCTGTTTCGACGTTTGCCTTGTCCCCGCGAAAAATTGAGGGACGCAGTTTCGATCTTGTCTTTGCTCCAAAGGATGCCCGGTCGCGTTTCGCAAGCTGGGATGGGCGCCGCATTGATGCAAGGACAGGACCGTCCACTCGGCATCGATGGACTCGCTCCATCGCCGACCGAGTCTTTCACCAGCCGAAGCCGCAACTTTTGAGCCATGAAGAAATTCGACTCGTGGGCTCCCACGAGAGCGGCAGTTACTCGGCACTGCGTATTGCTCTCATGTGGGAGGAACTGAAGAGCAACCTCGAGCGCTCACCTTCGGCCGCCCTTGGACTTTTGGATATCGCCAACTCCAGAACAAGTGCTGATCCTGAGATCGTCGCTTCCCTGCAACCAGCAATCCTCGAAGCTGCGCATCGCGCTGTCACGACCCTCTCATCGTCTGAAGCTTGGGAACTCATAGGCGCTCTCGCAAAAAAAATCCATGGATCTGCATTCGCGTCGGCTCTGCCGTCGATCGGAGACGCAGCAGGTGATCTTACCGCGAAGTCGCCTTCCGAAGCGATTGCACTCATCGAGCAACCAGACCCACAAGGCGCGATTGCCACGATATTGCCACAGATCGTCAACGGCCTTAGTGCGGGGTTTGGAAGCGAAGCAGCAAAAGCCCTCGTTCATGCAGCCCCGACCGTACTGCCACGTCTCCTGCGAAGCGGTGGACCCCTCGCCGAAACAATAGCCAGCAACTCGGCCCTTATCGAATACATAGCCGACATCTTGCCTCAGCTTCCGGCTGAAGACTTTGAGACGATGAGGGAGGTCATGATGCCCTTTCTGGTTCGGGATTTCCACCGATCCGCATTCGAGCCCCTGGCGGCTTCCCTTGATGGCAACGACTTGCTGGCTGAGGTCAGCCACCTTGCCGAGGTCAACAGCTTTGCAGCACCGAGTTTCATCCCGATACTCGCCGACCGCGCCCGCGAAACCGGAACAACCCGAGAATTGCGTGGCACGCTATTGAATATCAAAGCGTCGCCCGGTCGCGATTCTTTATTAGCTGCTACCTTGGACCCAAGAAAGGAAGACATCGCATGGCTGCTCGCGCAAACCACAATCGCGTCCCAATTTAAGGAGAGCCAGCTTTTAGCACTGTTGCGGCAGGCGCAAACTAAACAGTTCGCCTCCATTTTTAGTGACGACCAACTGGCAGAAGTGGTTCTCTCTAGTGTTCCCGATAGCGCTCAAGACCTGCTTCTGCGAGTAACGACCGACGTTAGCATTCCCCTCCGAGCACATCTCGCTGTTGTTTCCCGGCTTCTTCCAATCATCTCGATAGCTGATCGAGACCAGCTTGTGTGGAGCACAATTGAGCGCTGCCTGCGCGAGCATTTTGCCGATGAAGAAGCACCAATGATCAGTTCCTTTATAAACCTAATGGGAAACCAGTTGGACGTGAAGCGCTTGGTTGGGCTTGGGTTGGGCCGGGATCTCGAACCAGCGCTGATCAGCAGAAATCTTTTGGCTTTTGAAGGAACTTCAAATGAAGCACGGAATCGAATTCTTTATTCTATCGATAACCTCGCCTCAGCGCTCGCAGAACACTACACCCTCGAGTTAGACCAAGCAGCAGGGACCGCATGTGCTCAGATGTTCGCGGATGCGCAGGTGTTGGACCCGCGTGCGAAGTTGCGCGCATCTGGACGTCTTCTTCCGACTTTGCTTAGATCAGGACATTCACCCGTATCTCGAATCATTGCGAACACATTCCCCCAAGTATACCGCGAACTTGCCAAAGAGGATGATATTCCCGATTTTCTGCGATTTATCCCATTCTTTGATTGGGACAGGTGCAAATCGGCGAGAAGAGAACTAGTTGACGCTTTTCTCCGATCACGTGTTTGGACACCTAGTGATCTAGCGATAACAGCCTTCTATGCGGGCGACCTGCCGCGGTTTCTGAGACGAATTGCGAAGGCTTATGGGGGTGAGGGCTATATCCGAAAAATTGTTGATGGTATTGAGCAAAATCCCGCGGGCGCGCAAGGGGCGATACTCCGAGCAGTAACAGACTTGTACGATGATTGGCCTGCCAAATACGATTGGCGGGATTGAAGCCAATTCAACAATTTGACGTTTTACGCGCTTCCAGGACGAAAACAATCCCGAGTATATTTGTTCATCCGTCGATCCCTGCATCTGGAGTTGTAGTTGTACACCGCTTGGCACGATATACACAGCCCAGTTTAATTACGCGTGGGGATGTTTTCTAAAGAACAATCACCGCGGTCAAGGCTTTCGGCCACGGTCGGCCGACGCCGTCTACCGTCCGCATACGGGTCCACCATCTTCTGCGCTTGCTCCACTACCTGCTCAATCGTGTATGGCACCGCCCGACCGAGCAAAAATGTAGTAACCAGCTTGTCAAGAAGCTCCTGCTTTGGTTTGAACTGTTCTTTAATCAACCTGCGAAACGGTGCAACATCGCTATCACACACCAATATTCCCAGTTTTCGTGCTTCATCTAGCATCTCGTTCACGCGCCTTTGAACATTCTCGCCCATACAAGCTGCCCGGATGTAGCCCGCAAGTGTCCTAAATAAAATTTCCTCGCAGTGAAGAAGCTGAAGCTTATCCTGGAGCACTGCTTTGAAGGCACCAACCAGTTAGATGTCGCACGATGTGAAAGCTAAAGCACGCTAGCGACACAACGCAAAGGTTATTACCAGTCGCAACGTTGATTGCGCGGAGCCTTTCGGTAATCTTATCCCACAAGCAGTCTTCCTTGGATGCGACGATGTGTATGCCGTGCTCGATCGTGCCATGCGTATCAAAGTGGATAATGGGGGCCAGGCCTGCAGCCAAGGCAGCGTCGGCTACAGCATCTAGGTAAGCCATAAGGTGATCCGCGCCTTGTGGCTCGAACCTTTGAAAAATGACCTCCTTCGAGGCCAAGTAAGGCTCCAGATCGTCAAGGATACGTCTCGTAACGCCCTGCTCGTTTTCATGGAGCGAGGTAATCCACAGAACCGCATTTACATTCGCGTGCGATAAAATAGCTGGTGTCTTAGTCATGCGCTCGACAGCCTCCGCTTTACTGTTTTATCTCGTGAATCCGATGCCTGCAATCGGCACGGCCACGCTGACTCGCATTCAGGGTACATCCATTCACAGGCAACGGTATGGCTCCGCTACAGTCCGTCCGGCAGACCAACATCGCAACTGCCGTTCATGTGGACTTATCGTAAGCTCACCCTGATCCAGCTCAAACTATACCCCATGCCCGAAACCTCCCCCTCCCGGTCATCTCGCGCAGGCCAAGCTCCAAAACGATCCGCCGCGCCGCCTGCGGCGTGACGTCGAGCGTTTTCGCCACCATCGCAGCTGACACCAATGGCTTCGCCATCACCAGCTCGACCAGCTCCGGCAGCTTTGATGACGTCCGCCGCCCCACCAGTCTTCGGTCCATCATCGTTTTCGTCAGCGCCAGCCGGTCATGCTCCTTCAAACCGATCTCGGCGGCCGCCAAGAACCCTTGGGCGATGGCGAGCAACCGGGTTTCGCGATCGCGATGGCGGCGCCGATCTACGGAGATGGTTTTCAGGCCGAGATTGATGGCGGCGAGATGGGCGCCGGTGGTGATGCCGGCCTGGCGCAGGATGGACGCGACCAGCAGGCGGCCGAGCCAAGGCGCGTGCTGCAGCACCGAAAGCTCGTTCCAGGCATCGAGGGCAACGATCGCCTGCAGCACTACCGGCAGGTGTTCGGTCTGGCGCAGCACAGCGCGCCATTCGTCGAGTCGCGCATCCTCGTCCCAGTCGAGATCATAGACGAGCGGATCGGCCGGAGCCCGGCCGGCCTTTTTGGCCCGTTCGATCGCAGCGTCAGAGCGCGCGAGCAGCGCATCGATGGCGGCATAGTCGACGCCGGGTAAATTCTCCGCGTCCTCACCATCGTCCCCCTCCCCTTCCGGATCGATGGCGACCGCTGGCCGAACGACGCTGGCCGGCTCCATCGCCTCCGCGCCAACCGGAGTGATGTCCGACGTCTGTCGCAAAGTTCGGATACCCTCAGCGGACAAAGCCCATTCGGGTGACTGCCCTGCGATGCGCCGGCGGGTGCGCAACACGTCGCGAGCGATGGTGAGTTCGTGGGTGGGCGTGCGGATATCGCGGGTCGCGTCGTGGAGCACGAGGTCCTCCAGGTGTACGAGCTCGCCGTCGATCCACAGCGAGGCGCAGGCGTCGGCGAAATTTTGACGCTCAAGGAAGCCCGCGCCGACCGGGGATCGGGCAATGCGCTCGTCGAGACGCGTCAAGGCGACACCGGCGTCGAAAGCCGGTCGCATCAGGGCACTTATGCTGATTTTTGAAAAATCGTAAGCCATTGAAATCATGGTAAATGATTTCTTATAGGAACTCTATATAAAAATTAGAGTTCCTCACATGGTATGACTGTGGGTTGGCCCTCTAACCATCGATAAGTACCCCTTATCGATGGTAGTTGATTTCGCGGCGCAAATCGAGGAAAATCGGGGCAAATCACGGTGCCAGCGGCCGCCGAAACCCGCGATTCTGGAGCCTATCGTGCCTAAACCTAAGACATCACACACGTCTGTCGAGCGGCGCGCCGAGGAGCTCGATACCATCGCGTCCGTGTTGCCGCTCGAACGCCGCGACGAGCTTGCCGAGCTGTTGACCGATGATGACATCGAAACGCTGCGGCATCTCGTCAATCAGGGCATGGGCGACAATACGCTAAGGGCCCTGACGTCTGATCTTGCCTACCTGGAGGCCTGGGGTCTCGCTGCCACCGGACAGTCCCTGCCCTGGCCGGCGCCCGAGGCGTTGCTGCTCAAATTCGTAGCCCATCATCTGTGGGATCCGGAAAAGCGCGCAAGTGACCCCAACCACGGCATGCCCGATGATGTCGACAAAAATCTAAGGCGTCAGGGTTTCCTGAAATCCGTTGGCCCGCACGCGCCTGACACGGTGCGGCGCCGGCTGGCCAGCTGGTCGACATTGAGTAAGTGGCGCGGCCTAACGGGTGAATTCGCCTCCCCTGCCCTTAAGTCAGCAATTCGTCTGGCCGTGCGCGCCGTTCCGCGAACCCGTGCGCGCAAGAGCGCAAAGGCCGTCACTGGCGACGTTCTGGCGAAGCTGCTGGCGACGTGCGAGTCAGACAGCCTGCGCGATCTACGCGACAAAGCAATCCTGATGGTCGCCTTTGCTTCCGGCGGCCGTCGACGCAGCGAGATCGCCAGGCTACGCGTCGAGCAGCTGACAGTCGAGCCACCGATCGAAGTGAACGACGGTCCTCCCCTCCCCTCACTTGCCATCCATCTTGGTCGAACCAAAACGACGACAGGCGAGCAGGACGATGTCGTCTATCTCACAGGCCGACCTGTCGAGGCGCTGAACGCCTGGCTGGCGGCCGCAAAGATCGAAAAGGGCAGCGTGTTTCGGGGAATTGGGCGATGGGGCACCGTCTCGCGGCGTGCGCTCGATCCGCAGTCGGT
>Ga0213829_1002563_pt1 | contig 11751 bp, 17 predicted proteins | sample MC6MC0896MG_FD_180665 | JGI IMG/M metagenome (GOLD analysis project Ga0213829, IMG submission 180665) | Enriched soil aggregate microbial communities from Iowa State University, Ames, United States - MC6-MC0896-MG | ecosystem: Environmental > Terrestrial > Soil > Unclassified | place: USA: Iowa...
CCGCACCCACAACGGATGAATTCCTGTCACCCCTCCCCGGTACTCTGGAAAGCGATGAACGGCATGGATTCCCCAGACCCCGCAGACGCCCCTGAGACCGCCCCCGCCTCAGCGCCGCGCGCCCCGCACCGCCCCGTCACCGAAGGCAGCCAGGCCTCCTTCGGGACGTACCGGCGCAATCCCGTGAGCTTCGTGCGCCGCGGCACCCGGCTTCAGGGCCGTCGCCAGGACGCCTGGGACGAGTACTCGGACCGCTTCGTGGTGGATGTGCCCCGCCATGTCGCGGACACCTCGGTGCACCCCGACTACCGGTTCGACGCCGAAGCCACCTTCGGCCGCAAGGCCCCGCTCGTGGTGGAGGTCGGCTCCGGCCTGGGCGAAGCCGTCACGCATGCCGCCGCGGAACACCCCGAGTGGGACTTCCTGGCCGTCGAGGTCTACACCCCGGGCCTGGCCAACACCCTCGTGAAAATCGCGCAGGGTGGCCTGACCAACGTCCGCGTCGTCCAGGCGAACGCCCCGGAAGTGCTGACCACCATGCTTCCGGCCGGCTCGGTGCATCAGGTGTGGGTGTTCTTCCCGGACCCCTGGCACAAGGCGAAGCACCACAAACGCCGTCTCCTCCAGCCCGCGTTCGCAGAGCAGGTCGCGCAGGCGCTCGAGCCGGGAGGGCTGTGGCGGATCGCCACCGACTGGTCCAATTACGCGGTGCACGCGCGCGACGTCGTGAACGCATCCCCGGACTTCGAGAATGTGCACGACGGCGAGCGCGCCGGCCAGGACAGCCCCCTGACGCAGGTGTGGGCCAGCGGCGTGGAGACCGTGGTGGGCGGCGCACCCGTGCGCGAAGGCCGGGCCCCCGTCAGCACGGGCCACACCGGCCCGAATGAGGGCGTCGATGAGCTGGGCGGCTGGGCCCCGCGCTTTGAGGGCCGCACCGTGACGAGTTTCGAGCGCAAGGCCCTGGAGGCCGGGCGCATGGTGTTCGATCTGACGTATCGGAGGAAGCCGTGACGGAGACGCTCGATCCCGCCGGAGCCGTCGGATCAACAGCCCCGGGCGGCGCGGCGAGCGATGCCGTGCTGTGCGAGGACGGTCTGCTGCGTCCCGCCTGGGCCGCCGTTGACGGCATGATGCGCGAGTACTACGACACCGAATGGGGCATGCCCGTCCGGGAGGAGCAAGGGCTCTTCGAGCGCATCTCGCTGGAGGGCTTCCAGGCCGGTCTCTCCTGGGCCACGATCCTGAGGAAACGGCCGGCGTTCCGGGCGGCGTTCGCCGATTTCGCGCCGGACACCGTCGCCGCCTTCACGGAGGACGACGTCGAGCGGCTCATGGCGGACGCCGGCATCGTGCGGAACCGGGCGAAGATCCTGGCCACCATCGCCAACGCCCGCGCCACCGTGGCGCTCCGGGACGAGGGCGGCCTGGTGGACTTCGTCTGGTCGTTCAAGCCTGCCGAGACCCCGGCCCCGCGCACCTTCGCGGAGGTCCCGACCGTCTCGGAGGAGTCCAAGGCCCTGTCCAAGGCCTTGAAGAAGAAGGGCTTCAACTTCGTGGGGCCCACCACCATGTACGCGCTCATGGAAGCCATCGGCATCGTGGACACGCACCTGGTGGACAGCCACCGCCGCGGGACCTCCGGGGTGTGGCCGACCGTTTAGCGACGAGCACAAGGAGTGACAGCATGTCCGCAGCACTGACCCGCGTGGTGGTCTCCGTCCGCGCGCTGGAACCGGCCCTGGCGTTCTACCGTGACCTCCTCGGCCTGCCCGCCGAACTCACTCCGGGCTTCGCGATGCTCACAGCGGGCAACGGGGTCCAGGTGTTCCTCCACGAGCGGGAGAGCCAGGCGAGCGACCTCTCCGTGGCCGCCACCTTCACCGTCCCGGGCTTGGATGCGCTGTGCGAGAAGTGGGCGGCACAAGGCGGCGCCGTGATCGATGCCCCGGAAACCCGGCCATGGGGCGACCGCATGGCCGTGGTGCGCGACGCCGACGCCCACCTGGTCTGTCTGGTCGAGGAACGCTGAGGGGCCGGCGTTCCGGCCGGGTTCCCTGAGGCCACCGGCCCGCCGGCCCCGTCAGCCTGCCGCCGCCCGCCATTCGCCTCAGCGGACCACGAGGGCACCTTCCTGGATGCTCACGGTGAACGCGGACACCTGCCCCAGGTCCTCGCTGTCGTGGCGGGCAGTACTACCCGGTCGCCTCGAACCGTTCTTCGAGCTTGTGGCTGAGGCGTAGAGAGGAACCCGTCCATCCAACGCAAGATCTAGACGGCGTGGATGCCCCAGTTGAGTTCTCGTGAAGTGTGAGCGATCAAGGGTGAGAGCGCCCGGTCTGCTAGCGATCGGGCCAGTTCTGGTGCTGATGGGAAGCTCGATGCCGCAGAGGCAAACAGGATGATGTTGCGGCTCTGCGTCATGGTGGAGGGCACCAGTAGCCCATCCAGATCTGGCCAGGTCGCAAAGATTTTCCGTGACCATGCGCGGCAGGTGCTCTTAGGCGCCGCGAAAAGTGAAGTTGAGGCACCGGCGCGAAGCGCCCAGTTCCCGGTGAGATCGAGCAAGGACAGAGGTCGAGTGGGAACCCAGCCGGCAACGGAGTAGTCGGGGTCCAGCGGGATCGAGCGGAAGTCCTGGAAGACTTCAGCCACGGACGTGGTGAAGTCCTCCGCTGCGTATTGGACAGCTCTATCGGGTTGTAGGCTCGGTGGCTCCTCGTGCGGATCCCACCGGGACACCTTCAGGGGACCCCACTGGCGAGGCGTGTTCCACGCTCGCCCGTAGGGTCCCGTGGTGCGATGGATGGTCCAGAGCGCTTGCTGATACTCCACGATGTCCGTTTTCTCGCGGGTCAGAGTGGGGGGTGGTGTGCGGGGGTTCTTGCTCGTCACAGACGACCGACCTCGGCAGCCAGCGAGGCGACGGTCTGGGCGTCCCCGCCCGTGGAGAGCCACTCAATGGCAGACCGATCACCTAGCTCCTCTCGATGAGCCGTCATCCATCGTTCAAGATCCAGCGGATGCAGCCTCACCTCAAAGGCCTCCAGGACCTGCCTCAGACCAGGCAGAGGCTTGCCGCCCACGAACTGCCAGTCAGGTAGCACTCGTTCGCGATCCCGGAACTCCTCTGTGGCATAGAAGTCGCCGCGTTGGATCGAGCGTCGAACGTTGGCGGCGTCTCGGCGGAGGAGGGCAGCGACCTCCGAAGTGGTGAGACCCGATCTAGCGGCGTCCTCGGCCCCTCCCACCTTGTCTTCGATAGTGAGTGAGGCGAGGGCGACCTCCTCTGGGTCTAAGTATTCCCGCGGAAATCCTGCAGCGCCCACGAGAAACTCGACCTCTCCTGCGGTTAGCGAAGGCACCTGTCCTGCGACTTCCAAGGCAGCTGCGAACACTGACCGAGGATCGGCCACCACAATATGGTGCCGCTTCAGGGCCGAAGTAAAATCCTCCACCAGATTTCTGCGGTTCCTGCGGTGATCCATGAGCGATGACATGTACATAATGATACGTCGTATCGATGCGCGCTGAAAGGGGTCGCCGCCGAGCGCTGCAACAGCAGGCGTGACAACAACCCCATACGATGCCCAGGTCACGGTTTCCTATCCTCCACGCGGCCCAACCAGTTCAGGCCCGAGGACGGGCATGTGACCGCACCTGAAGATCGAGGCTGAAGGGGGCCTAGATGAGTTGGACTGAAAAACTGGTGACGATTTGGGGGAACATCTCGTTCTCTTCCCTCCACGGATTCCTCAACGGTTACGGGAAAGCGGTGGTAATCGTTGGCTTCCAAACCTCCCAATACCATCGCCAGATCACCGAAGCCGTCCAAGCGATCGGATGGCAGATCATCACCGACAGCTGGGACTCCCGCCACGAATTGGGGCTCTACCGCACTGGGCCTGCACTCGTGGGCAAACGGGACGAGCTCGTGCGGGAACTCACCGTCGCATTAGCCCCTATACCCAATCCGATCTTGCTTCTTCACCCGGATGTCTCCCGGAACGATTACTCAAGACTGCCGAAGTGGACCATCAATCGCTCCTCCAATCCCCGTGGGGAGGCGATGACGCCTCCCCAGACTGTATTCGGTAAAAAACCGGACACCATCCTGCCCTCACCTAAGAGGATCAAGCCGGCCAACGCGGCCGCTAAAGCCCTCACCGGCGCAAAGCCCTGGTCACGGACCGCTGACGAGGAAAAGCGTTCTTCCATGGGGTGGTTCCGTGTCGCGTTCCTGAGTTCATTGGGAGTTGGATGGCTATCTTCGGTGTTCGTTCAGTTGAACGAACACGCCTTATCTATTGCGCGCAATATTCCGCTTGTGGGAGTCCTCTACTGGTCAGGGGATCAGCTCGCCTTCGGCTTATACCTCTGGCCGCTGTGCCTGACCGCGGGGCTGGCCATCGCGCTGGTCGTCCTAGGAAGTATCACGGTAGTGGGCCAGAAGGTCGTCCACTGCCTTAGACACCGGGACACCAAAAAGCACCTCAGCCAGGACCCGGAACATGAAGCGTCAATAGGACCTGATGAGTCGGAGCCGAAAGATCTGCCGAGATCACCGTGGACACTGCCAACAGGGATTATTTGGGTGGGCGGCTGTCTCTATGCCGTCGGCGTCGGATTCTCCGGACCGAAGTATGTAGCCTTCGCCCAGGACATATCCAAGTCGTCGCCCGATTTTTTCCGCTTCGCCATCTTCGCTACCGTCACCTGGGCTGGAGCGGGAGTTGTGATCGGGCTGTGGTCAGCGGCTCGCAAGATGAGCCCTCGCCGCGGCAGGCGCTTCGTTCTGAGTTTGGGAGCTCTCATCGGGGCCGGCGCAATAATCCTCCGAGCACCGGCATGGGCCTACGCTGATGGTTTGGGTGCGCCATGGCTATGGGACAGTTTCGACTGGACGTCGCTGCTTTCGCTCAGCACGCAATTCGCCATGTACCTGGGGATCTGCGGAGGTCTCACGGGTTTCACTCTCTGGTATCTGCGAATCGTACCCAAATCGTTTAGATCCCTAGTCGGCTTCCCAGTCCTAGCTATCCTCCTGTTCCAGGGATTTTTCGCACTCGAACCAGCCTGGGAACAAGGCTATGCCCTCGTCGAAACCGGAAGCGCTCAACATGCCCGAGGTGACTATCCCATAGCGGCCTGTCTCCATCCGGCTCACGCCATCCCGAAAAATGAACCAAGCCCGATTGTTACCGCCCCTACTGCGGTCTGGATCCTCGCTTCCAAAGACGGGCGCTTGGTCATAACTGACCGCGCCCAAGGCACGGACTCATTGTCACATACCGGCCAAATTCAGTCGCTCCCGGCAGCGGACTACGCTCTGCAGATCGTCCGAACTCCAGACGACCCCAAGGAGCGCTGTCCGTAGAGCCGTTCCCTGTGGCTGTGTGCCAGACCTTTGGCGATCTGCGCCTATATTGTGACGCCGGCCGGCTTGGGATCAGGTTGGTGTGGGTACGTCGATCCCATACGAGGCGGGGATGACTCAGGGGGCTTTCCCGCTTCAGTACCGGCCGCTGCTTGGCCGCATCGGGGGCAAGGTTGCTTGGCCAGCCCGGCGGGCGTTTTGCGTCTCCTCCGCGCTGGGGGGCGACAGCTGGAGGGAGGGGGCGTTAATGTCCCGGGCGAGTGTCAAGCCGCAGACCCGGCAGTGGTAGATCTGCTCGGAAAGGGGCATCCCGAGTTTCGCTGTCCCGCAGGTGGAGCAGGAGCCGAGGACGCCCCTAGCTCGCCGGCCCCGTCGGCCCGCCGTCCGGCCTCAGCGCACTGTCAGAGCGCCCTCCTGGATACTCACAGTGAACGAGTGCACCTCGCCTCGGGTCCTCGCCGTCGATCTCCAGAATCCTCGACTCCGAGAGCGTCACGGTGAGGCGCCGCGCCTGCCGGTGGGACACCGACTCCGAATCGACCGTGGATTCCTCCTTGCCGATGAGTTTCCGGATCCCGTTGTCTCAGAGGTAGGAGCGCGCGGTGTCGGGCCAGGTGCCGATGCCGTCCGCGCTGAGGAGGGCCAGATCCACGAGCCCGTCGTCCGGCTCCGCGTCCGGGAAGACCACCATCCCGCCCTGGATGGTGCCGCAGTTCCCCACCAGGAGGGTGTGTGCGGAGGTTTCCCAGGGTTCCTCGTCGTCGAGGGTGAGCGTGAGGTCGAGGACGTCGCTCGTGCCGATCGCACGGCCGATCGCCTCGACGTAAGCGAGCCAGCCGGCACGGGACTTGAGGTCGTCGTCGGTCTCGGTGATCATGTGGGCGTCGATTCCGATGCCGGCCATGACGGCCGAGGCGTGCTTCTCCGCGACGCCGTCGATCTCGGCCTCCACCCAGGCCAGGTCGATCTTCCGGGGCTGCTCGCCCGCCCGAACGCGTCCTTCAGGCTGCCGAGCGGGACGCCAAGGTTGCGCGCCAAAAGATTCCCGGTGCCCAGGGGCACGATGCCGAGCGGCACCCCGGCGTCGCTCCCGGCGAGCGTCTCGGCGACGGCACGCACGGTGCCGCCCCAGCCCGCGGCGATCACGACGTCGGCCCGTCATCCAAGACTCGCTGCGCGGCGCCCTGGCCGAGGTCCTCAGGGTCGGTCTCTACCAGATGACCTCGGCATCCGTAAACTCGGCGAGCGCCGCTTCCAGGTCCTCACGGGAGACTTTCGACGGGTTCCAGACCAATCCGATGCGCTGCATCGGCCCCTCCTTCTCGTCCGGGCGGGACAGACCGGGACCGGGAGCGACGCCCCCAACCCAGACAACTCTGCACTGCTTCACAGCGAATGATGTTGTTATTCTCAGGCATTCCCGGCGAACTATCTACGGGCGCCCGCGGCACCCGCCGGACCGACAGCTGTGGCCCGGGCATCGCCCGGGCCACAACCTGCTCAACCGCCGCGCCGTGGGATCACCACGGTCGCGAAGCGCGGATCACCTGGATCCAGGAATCACGCGCTCTGCGGGTTGACCTTGGCAAGCTTCCGGCGGACCTTCTTCGTGGTGTTCCCGGTCAGAAGGCGCTCCACCTGGTGACGGAGATCCTCGTAGTCCCCGTCCCGCTTCTTCGCCTTCTCCACGCCGATGCGGTAAGCCGCTGCGGCGACCAGCGCCAGGATCAGAATGTTCTTTCCCATGACGACCTCACTTCCTCCAGATGCTTGAACTTTCCGTGGGACCGGATCAGGTCCGGCCCCGTGTGCCGAGCGGGTTCCCGCTCAGCCCCCGCCGCGTCAGGAGCGGCGCTTGGTGACGAATCCCCAGATCAGCAGCACGATCAGCGAACCGCCGATCGCCAGCAGCCACGAACCGAGCGACCAGAAGCTGTTGATGCCGGTGTTGAACAGTGCCGATCCGAGCCAGCCGCCCAGTGCGGCGCCGACCACACCGAGGATCAGGGTGGTGAACCACCCACCGCCCTGCTCACCCGGCATGATCGCCTTCGCAATGGCTCCGGCGATCAGGCCGAGAACGATCCATCCGATGAAACCCATGTGTCTACTCCTCTTTCGTGCTTTCAGGTGTGCGTGTGAGTTCCGGCTGTGATCAGCCGGCGTGGGGCGCCGAGGCGCCCGCAAGATTCAGGTGCCCCGGGTCCTGATTGACCGGAGCGGAGACGTCGAACCGCACGTGCCGTCGCGCGAAGCTCACGCCCAGCACCGTCTCCATATCGGGGATGAGCCGCTGCTCCACGAGTTCCATCGCTTCCACGGCATCGGCGTCCGAACGCAGCGTGTACTTGGCGTAGAGCACGGGCTCCTTGGCGCTGCCACTGATGCGGACCCCGGCCGCGCTCACGGTCGGGTGGGACGTGGCGGCGTTCTCCGCTGCGCGGGCGATCACCCCGGTGTCGATCTGGGTCATCGCTCCTCCTGAGCGGTCACTGTGGAACCTGAAGACGTGCGTGGCGGGCTTGGTGGGCAGCGCCGTGAGGATCACCCAGATCGCCAGCACCACCAGCACCACGCCGGCGGCCACCACTGCGATACCCGCCTGCTCGCCCTGCCACGGGATCAGCCCGACGGGCTTCTCCGGCACCGCGACACCCCAGGACGGAAGGAGGTCCCGGCCGAGCAGCAACAGCGCCGCCACGGCGCCGAGGATCACGGCCGCGATGAGCAGCAGCACCCGCTGCCGGGGTCCGTGGGTCTTCCACATCAGCCTTCTCCCTTCCTGAGCACCTGCACCTGGACCTGCGGCACACGCCGCAGCGGCAGGCTTCCGAGCACGGTCTCCGCGCGACGCCGGACGTCGTCACGGATGGGCGCGGTGGTCCGGACCGGGGTGCGCACGACGACGCGCACACTCTTCTCGCCGGACGTCACCGAAGCGGAGGAGACACCGTCCGCGCGCTCGGCGGCGGCGCGCACCAGGGCGGTGAGCCCCGAGGCGGCGAGCACCTCTTCACGGCCGCGGCCGGCGTCGTCGCCCTCGAGGAGCAAGGTCGCCCTGCTTCCCGGAAGGACCGCCGCCAGCAGCAGCACCAGCGCGAGCACGGCGAGCCCGATGCCGAAGCCCACCCAGAGCTGGTCCTTCCAGCCCGCCGCGGCGAGCCGGCCGAGCCAGCCGTTGACCGGATCCGGCCACGAACCGCTGGACAGCCGCGCCGCCCCGGCCCACAGGCTGAGGCAGCCGACGGCGAGCGCCAGCAGCGCGGCGAGCAGGACTGCCACTGTGCGTGCCGGGCGCACATGCCAGAAACGCTTCACAGGAGCCTCCTTCGCTCGTTCATGTCTTCCGCGTTCAACCAGGAGACCGTGATGTCCACCTGGGTCCGGGTGACGCCGGCATCGCGCCGGAGCCTTTCGTCGACCCGTTGCCGGACGGCGTCACAGGTCGTTTCGACGGGGCTCGGGTAGCGCAGTCCGAGGTCCAGGCGCACCACCGCGGTGCTGCCGAGGATTTCGACGTCGGCACGCGGCCTGCGGTCGAAGTCCCGGCGCTGTGCCACGCCGAGGACTCCCCCGGCGGGCGCTCCCACGCCGTCGATCTCCCGGGCCGCCTGTGCCGCGATCTTGGCCAGCACGGCGGCCGGGATGTGCGTGTTGCCCCGGCCATCCGGCCGGGAGTCCGCTGTCGCGATCTCATGAGTGGTCATGAGCTCACCTGCGGCGTTGCTTGAGGAACCCGCTCACATCGGTGCGGTTCTGCAGCACCCATCCGACGGCGCCGCCCACCAGCGTGAAAAAGGCGACGACGATCAACTGGGTGAACGAGCCGAACGCGATGACCAGGCCGATCACGATTCCGGCGGCCAGGCCCCAACGTGTTGCATTCATGTCTGCTCCTTGGATGGCAGCTTGGTGTGGCAGCTTGCGGGCCACCGGGCGGGACGGCCGTCGTGGCCGCCCCTGCCCACGGTGGTCACTTCAGGTCGTCGCGGCCGGAATCGGCCGAGGTGTCGTCGTCATCCTCAGGCAGGTGCACATCGGAGACGTCCACGTTGACCTCGATGACTTCGAGACCCGTGGCGCGCTCCACGGCGGAGATGATGTTGGCGCGGATGTCCTGGGACACCTCCACGATCGAGAAGCCGTACTCGACCACGATGGTCACATCGATGGCGGCCTGCTGCTCGCCCTTCTCCACGTTCACGCCACCGGCCGTGTTGGCCGAGGCGCCCGGGATGCGCTCCGCGATGGAGTTGAACGTCCGGCGGGCCGCATTGCCCATGGCGTACACGCCGGGGACCTCACGGGCTGCGATCGAGGCGATCTTCTGGACCACGCGGTCCTCGATGGTGGTCTTGCCGTGGTCGGTGTGCAGCGGGCCCGTGGGGCGGGTCTCCTGCTGCTCGTGCTGCTGCGCTGCTTCGCGCTTCGCCTGGCGTTCCGCTTCCTCACCGGTGGGCTTCACGACGGGGCTGACATTCTGCGACATGGTCACTCCTTGCTTCTCAGTCTTGCTGTCGAAAACGCTGGACACAGAAGAAGACGGAGCGGACACCGGAATCCTCACGCGGTTTCTCCGTGATCTGCATCACATGGCATGAGGGGTTCTGGGACCCCGCTCCCGCTTACTCTCATCCTGCCTTAGGCTGGCCACATGTCACAGGGGGTTCCCGACTCACTCATTCCGTGGGTGGGCCGCGCCCAAGAGGGTGATCCGGCGGCCTTCGAACACCTGGTCACCCGCCTGACCGGCCCCCTGCGCGGCTTCGCCCGGGGCATGCTCGGGCAGTGGGCCGAAGCCGAGGACGCGGTTCAGGAGGCGTGGCTGCGCATCTGGCGACGACTGCCCCATCTGAAGGACCGTTCCGCGTTCACGGGCTGGGCGTATTCGATCACCCGCAATGTCTGCCTCGACCGGATCCGCTCCCGGGATAGGCTCAGAGCCGATTCCCTGGACGCTCAGATGATCGAACTCGCCGCACCGGCGGACGCCCAGCCGGAGGAACGGACCGAACGCCGCCTGGAGCTGGAGCGGGCCTGGAAGCGGGTGGCCGCCTTGCCCCTGGCCCAGCGGGAGGCGTTCCTTCTGGTGGTCGTCCACGGGCTGAGCTACCGGGACGCCGCACTCGCCATGGGAAGCACCGAGACCACCCTGCGCGGCCGGCTGGCCCGAGCCCGTGCGGCCTTGACCAACGATCCTGGAGAGGAGGCGACGCCATGAGCACCCTGCCCTGCGGAAGGACACGCGATGACGTCCTGCAGAATCTCGACGGCCCACCCGACGCTCACGAAATCCAGTGCCCCTGGTGCCACGACGAACGGGCACGCCTGAAGGACCTCGACTCCGGCCTGGCCACCATCCTGCGGACCGGCGACGAGGACGGCGGGAACGACGACGGCGCGATCGCCGCCGTGATGCGGGCCGTCCGGGAGAATCTGCGGCCTCTGCGCAGCACGAGCGCGGTGTCGGCCCTCGGTGGCGAAGCAGTCAAGGTGACCTCGCTGGACCTCGCGGATGCGGTCCGGGGCGCCTTCGGTGAATCCCCGCGCATCCAGGTGAACTACGTGGACGTCCGGCCGTCGGACGGCGTCTCCCCGCATCGTCAGTGGCGCGCGGAATGCGCCGTGAGCGTGGCCCCGGACAGCGATCTCACCGAGGTGGAGACCACCGTGGTCGCCAAGGTGTCCAAAGGCGTGCGCACGGTTGTGGTGGCTGAGCATCTGGTGGTGGACGTGACCCTGGAGGACGTACACGGCGAGACCCTCCGGCACGCGGTGCGGGACTCGTGATGACGGACAGGCACGACGAAGGACGGCTCAGCGAAGACGACGCCCTGCGCCTGGTCGCGGCCCCCGGGTATGAGTCCCGCGTTCGGGGTGCCGTATGGCTCGCCGTCCACTGCGCCGAGGGCCAGGCAGAACGCTTGGTCGCTCTGATGGTGGACGATCCTGACACCGCGGTGAGCGCAGCCGTCGCGAGGGCGCTCCTAGAACGCGGGGACGATCTCGGCGTCGAGCTTTTCATCCGCGCGCACGTCGGCTCCGCGGCAGACTATCTCGGAGCGGGTGACGACTTGTACGAAACCTGGTGGTCCTACCTCGATCGGACGGACCGGCCCCCTTGAACAGGTGCTCGCCCCCGTCCGTACCGCCTGGAACGCGGCCGAGACCACCGAAGACCGGACCGCTCTCACGGAACTGCTCACCGCCGCCGGTGCGACAGAATGAAGCCATGCACAGCATTCCGGACGAGATCGAAACCCCTGCCATCCTGATCGAACGGGACATTCTGCACCGCAACATCGAGCGCATGGCCTCGCGGGTGCGGGAACGGGGCCTGGCGCTCCGGCCTCACGTGAAGACTCACAAGATCC
>Ga0213829_1002565_pt1 | contig 11749 bp, 11 predicted proteins | sample MC6MC0896MG_FD_180665 | JGI IMG/M metagenome (GOLD analysis project Ga0213829, IMG submission 180665) | Enriched soil aggregate microbial communities from Iowa State University, Ames, United States - MC6-MC0896-MG | ecosystem: Environmental > Terrestrial > Soil > Unclassified | place: USA: Iowa...
TTTAATCTTTATGCGTTACCCTGCACTCTATCATCCGATAGATCGATGGATTTATAAAAAGAAATTTGCACATGCCTGTCGCCAAGCGGATAAAATTGTCGCGATCAGTAAACAGACCAAAAATGATATCGTCGAGTTTTTCAATATTCGGGAGGAAAAAATTGATATTATTTACCAAGGCTGTCACGAGGCGTTTAAAATAGAAAAAACAGCCCCGGAAAAGGAGGAAATGAAAAAGCATTTGGGCCTACCAAATGAGTTCTTATTGAATGTTGGAACAATAGAAGAACGAAAAAACGCGTTATCAATTGTGAAAGCGATTGAGCACATAGATATTCCCTTGGTTATTGTGGGCAGAAGCACGAAATACCAGATACAGCTTAAAGAGTTTATCCATAAACATCGGATGGAAAACAGAGTATACTTTCTTAGTGGCCTGAATATGCAGGAACTTTCGGTTCTATATTCCTCAGCCCTCGCTTTTATTTATCCATCTATTTATGAGGGCTTCGGCATACCGATCATTGAGGCATTATATTCAGGAACTCCCGTGATTACGACAGATTCGGGCGTTTTTCCCGAAGCTGGGGGACCATTTTCACAGTATGTCTCACCATATGACATTGAAAATATCCGATATACCATCAAAACAGTTATTAATGATTCTATGCTCCGCCAGGAGATGAGTATAAGAGGTCTCGAGTATGCCCAACAGTTCAACGATGACCATCTAGCTGTGCAATGGGAAAAACAATATTTAACACTTTAGTCCTCCGATTTCACAACAGTTACTACTTTCTGTAGTTTTTTCCAGTGTTGTGACCGATCTCCATAAATCAATAATTTACCAAGCTTGTATTTAAATTTCATTATCCCCTTGTAGTCATCAGGCACAATGCGATAAGAGACTGTTGGATCTTCATTGATGACATCGTTGACGGCCCTCGTATAAACTGTTGGTCCGGTCATGCCATGCACGTCATGTGGGTATTTATTTTGCTGAATATTTTCAACAATATACTTTATTGTTCGCTCCAGAAAAGGATGTCCCTTTTCAAATACCAACGCCCATTGCGCAAAAAGATTTTGGTGATTCTTTTCGCGTGTGATGACGGCATGGTCATCTTCTTGCAGGTATTTATCTAGATTAACGAGAATATCACTATCCAGATCCAGATATACTCCACCATAGACATATAAGACGGCATAGCGAAAAAAATCAGCTTTTGCCGCTCCGATCTGCAATCTACTATATGCCTTATACACTTCTTTATCAAATGATTCCTTTATAAATGCATCTACGCGTTGGTCGTCATAAAACTCATAGCTGTAGCTCTTATTCTTACGTCTAAAGCGCTTGATATATAACTTCGTTAACCAAGGGATTTGGTTCGTCTTAAATGTCTGATAGATTACTTTTGGTATAGCCATTCCTTTATTTCAAAAGTTTCTTATAAAGTTCCCAATATTCACCTGCCGCCTTATCCCATGAAAACTGGGCAGCCCAAGATTTAATTTCAGGAGTACGATCCTCACCGTGGATAATACCCATCAGGCTGGATTTCCCAAATTCGATCAAATATTCTGGGTCTGTGGATTCCAAAAAGAATGCTTCAGGACCACCGATTTCAGGGAGACAGGTATAGGTAGATAGCAGTACCTTTTTACCAAAGGACATGGCTTCAATAACAGGTAACCCAAAACCCTCCGCGATAGAAGGAAAAGCAAATAAAGAACAATCTTTTAAGTAATTATATTTCTCTTCTTCCGTTATTGGCCCAGTGAGCCGCAGGCGTTCCGCAACCCCGAGTTCAGCGGCTAAATCAAGAATATACTGATAATAATCCGGCTCCGCTATAATTCCACTGATTATCAATTCCAAATCATTCCCCACCAATAAATAAAGCAACGTATGAAAATTTTTCTTACGGTTTATGGTACCAATAGAATAAATGAAGGGTTTATGTACACTATTGTGTGATATATCTAACTGATCCAAATAGTACTGATCAATATTATTCCCATTATAAATTACATGAAGTGGTTTTCCCTTTAAATTACAATAATCTTCAAGGTCTTTCTTTACATAATGGGATATCGCAACAATAACATCTGCTTTATCCAAATTATTCTGCAAGCTTTTCAAGTACTTTTTTTCCTTTTCGACCGACTTATTTTCCTTTAGGAAGTTCAGGTCATGAATGGTAGAAAGGACCTTAATTTTATTATTTCGTGGAAAATATGAACTAAGTTGGAACGTAGAATGCCAAAGATCACTATTGGAAAATCGCGGCATCCAGAACTTCTGCAGCGATTTTTGCTGATAATAGTTTGCTTTTGCTCCAAAATCCTCATTAGCGGGGTTATTTGTATAGAACACCATCTCATAAGGGTCTATCGTCTTTCTTAATAAAGCCTGCCCCAACTGTTTGCAAAAATGAAATAAGCCCGTATGTGGGTATTTCATCCGTTCGGCGTCAAATATGATATTAAATTTGCCCATATCTCAAATTGAAATACGAAAATACCTTTTTTGCTTATCAATTATACTAGTCTAAAACTTTTTTTACCCAGTTTTTAAAGGAATATTTCTCAATGATTGAGCTATCAATCTCAACAAATGGCTTATTCAAAAAATCTCTTAATTTTAAAAGATTGCTACCGTCCCAAACAAACACATTGTTAGGGTGATAAAAATCATAATTTTTTATCAATAAATTATTGGTAATGATCTTCTTTTTATAAAATAAGGCTTCGAAGATTCGGAAAGAAAGACCATGATGAATAGCTGCATTGTCAAAATCTAATAATGCCTCATAATGTTGAACATGATGCAACATTTCCTTATAAGTCAATGGATCAGAAATAAATTCGATTCCTGTATCTTTATATTTTCGAATAGTTTTATCTTTTGTACAAAGTAGCTTGACATTTACATCAAAACCTTCCTTCATTAAAAATTCAATCAATTCGGTTATAAAAGGCATTCTATTTTCGAGATAACTACCGACAAAACATAAGCTTTTAGGTTTTACAACAACATCTCTATCAGCAGGTATCTCTAGATAAAAGTTGGTCGTTAAACAAATATTAGTATATCTATTTCTGTAGTCAGAATAATCGTTTTCGTCAAAAACAAAAAAACGATCAAACAAATCAATACGATCAAATACGGAGGGGAAACGATTAAGGCCATCCCATTGATATGCAACCATTTTACCCACCCTATTTCTTATATTGCGCAGGGTTTCAATTCCCAATAAATCCGATCTAATAATGAGGGCGTAATCGACTTTCTTTTTAATTTTATCCAATTGAGACAGGAGATGTTTATTCTCTCTGTCAAAAATCAATTGCTTTTTGAAATTACGTTGCAATAAAATATTTTTATGCGTAAAACTTCGTACCCTTTCGGAAAGGCTTGTATATTTAAAAGGCTTGTCAGTAATAAATAGAAAAATAACCTCAAAGCCGGTATTTTGCAATGAGGATATTAATTCACGATAGAATTGAAAATGTAATGGGATAATTAATATTATACTCTTTTTATTCACCATATCTCGCCTATATGTCAAAAAATATACGGTCTTACTTATTATATAACCAATAACGTTTAATCTTCCAATTATGCTACTTCTTGCGCCCTTTTAAATTATAAAACAGTTTTTTATACCAAATATTGTAATACTTTTTCTTAAACTTTTCCTCAGAATATATTCTATCTAATAGCTTTTCAATTCCGTAATCGTTCTTTCTGTACAGAGAATAGTGTTTGTTATAGATATACAGCAAAGCTTCATCCGAAATATTTTCTCTGCGATTTTCATCAGTCATTGAATCCTTCGTATGTCGTTTTCTATAATAAAACAGCGGTTTATTAATTTTATAAACATTATCAAATTGTGCTGTCATCCTAATCCACATCTCCCAGTCTTCAGCAAATTTTAAATTTGTATCATATAGACCAATCGCTTTAAAATTTGAGCTCTTCATCATCGCGGTTGCCGTAAAACAATTTGTCCTTAGTATCGCCTCCTTAGAATAATCCTCAGATTGTAAAACACCTGTCTCTCGTTCAAAAAGTTGAGTTTGAGTGTGTACGATATCCAACTGGCTATTATTGTGATACTCTTTTATACATGAGCTGACATAGGTCGCATCCAATAAATCATCCGCATCAAGGAAAACAAGATATTCACCGGACACATATTGAAATCCATAATTTCTCGTTTCTGGTAATCCCTCGTTACTTTTTGAGAATACTTTTATATTGGAGTGCGCAGAAGCAAATTCCTGGACAATATTGAACGTATTATCGGTAGAACCGTCATTGATAACAATCACTTCAATATTTTTATAGACTTGATTAATGACGGATTCTAAGGTCTCTATTACTGTCTTCTCGGCGTTATATGCGGGTATAACGATACTCACTAAATCTTTTTGAAACATTGGGATTATAAACTAAGTAATGTGCGATAAATTTTAGTTATTATCGATAACAAAGTTAATATTTTTTTACTTCAATTACTTCACAATGCGTCTAGTTTGATTCACGTTTTCTACCCATTTACCATTTTTTTTGTATTTTGGCCTCGTAACAGGCTTTTATTATACTTTATGCAAAAAATCAAAAAATGGCTTCAGACAATTACCTCCATCTTGAAGTATCCATCTATTATAAAGAAAATAAATAAATCGAAAACTTCAGTTTATTGTTTCTTCCCCGTTTATCACATCGGAGGCGCGGAACGCGTGCATCTGGATATTTTAAATGTCATAAAAGATCAAAATCCAGTTTGTTTTATTACCGAACAGTCTACGAGCAACGACTTTAAGAATGAGTTTTCGAAAAATGCTTTACTTATAGAATTATTTCGTTGGTCGAAGAAAGCAAAATTTAAAAAACATATCGCAAAAAAAATCGCATTCAAAATAAACAATACGCCGAATGCTGTCGTATTTGGATGTAATAGTCATCTTTTTTACTATCTATTGCCATTCTTGTCCCCAAATGTCAAAAAGATCGATCTAATCCATTATTTTATCGGAGATCATTCTTTTGAAGAAATATCCTTGCCTTTAGTTCCTTTATTAAACAACAGGGTTGTTTTGGGGCCAAAACATTTAGAACAATTAACATCTTATTATGTCCAAAAGAATATCGATCGGAAGTATGCGGAAAGAATAAAAATCATTGCAAATCAGGTCGACATTCCATCAATTCCAGCAGACAAAGATTTCAAAAATGACTTGCGCATACTATTCATTGCAAGAAATGCTCCTGAAAAACGTGTACCTGTGTTTTTAAAAATAGCTCGTAGAAGCGAGGAATTAAATCTACCTTATAAATTCACTATGATCGGTAATTTTGAAAATTTTCGGCATCAAGCGAGCGAGAATATACAATTTATTCCCAGAATAACAAATAAATCACTATTGAATATTGAATATGCGCAGAGCCATTTCGTCATGTTAACATCGAGTTTCGAAGGTTTTCCCATGGTCTTATTGGAAGGGATGGCTTTAGGCAATATTCCAATAATAACAAATGTCGGAGAGGTTGCAGGTAAAATCAATGAGACAACCAACACAGGATTTATCATAGAAAATTATTCAGATGAGGAATCTCTCGTCAGGGACTTTGTTGATAAATTGCTATTTATTGCGAACCATCGGGAATTGCTTCCCACTATATCTCAGAATTCAATTGAGATCGTAAAAAACGACTTTAATTATGAATTATTTAAAAAGAACTACAGAAATCTGCTATTAGCTGATATTCCTGATGCTCAATAATTTCATTTATAATGATTTCACAACGTCCTCTGGTAACGGTCTTTATGGCTGCATATAATACGGAAAAGTACATTTCCTTTGCAATCCAAAGCATTCTGGATCAGACTTACCCAAACTTTGAACTGCTAATCATCGACGATTGCTCGACAGACAATACTTTGGATGAGATCAAAAAATTCGAGGACAGCAGAATCAGGTTGCTACAAAACGAGCGTAATCAAGGGATTCTCATCACGAGAAACAGAGCATTGGAGGAGGCCAAGGGAATATTTATCGCTGTTTTGGACAGCGACGATATTGCTGTTCAGGATCGGCTCGAATCCTTATTAAACGAATTTGAGGCCCATCCAGAGTATGCTGTAATAGGCGGTCATGCAGATCTCATAGACTCCGCTGGTATCCCCACAGGGCAGCAATTTAAGTGTGAAACCGACTCAAGTTTACTCCGATATCGCATGCTTTTGGAAAACAATTTCACCCATTCATCAGTCATGATGAGAACTGAAGTATTTAGAGAGTTTAAAGGGTATCGCACTTCCCTTGCTGAGGATTACGACTTATTTTTACGAATTTCAACAAAATACCCTGTTACCAACCTCGACAAAGTCTTGCTTTTTTACCGTGATCATACTTCGGGAATATCAAAGAAATATGCACAAGAACTCGAAAATCAAATCTTACCTATAAAAGAAAATATTCTACGGAGTCTCCATCTACCTGCTGATATTCGTTACCAAAAAATGATCACTTATCCCATCAATTGGAACGAAGTCGATATCGATGCATATAAGCAACTTCACACTGACCTGTTCAACCGAATCTACCCGCCCCCTTACTCACCATCACCTCATGCCAAACGATTTATTTTCCAAAAATGGTATGAAGTAATCATGAACAATGGCGGAAAAATGACAATTTTCTTTTTCTTTAACGCGCCATTTTTTGGCTGGCGGTATTTCACAGCAAAACAATTGCGAAGAGCTTTTAAAAACTCTGTAAAAAATTTACTAAAATAAAATAATCACTTTTTCTTTATTAAAGGATTAAATAGCAATAGTACATCCATAAAGGATTTTAATAGACGGTACGAAATTTTAGACTGTTGCAAATGTTCAAAATGGATTAATCGTCGAGATTTATTTTCTGGATATCTAAACTTTTTTAAAGCGATATATTCATGCCAAAAATGAGGATAGGAATTTTCAATAAAATCTTCCCTTTCACGAGTATGTGCGACAGCGTGCGAACTGTCGGAGGAAATTCCATGTAAATCGTATTTAGCCAAAAATTCATCAATATAGATAAATGAAAGCTGGTGCTGGAAAAATAAATTCATAAAAAATTGCCAATCCGAAGTAATTTTAAAACGATGATCATAAAAACCATATTGAGAAAACAAAGTTCTTTTAATGGTGGTAGACTGATGATTTAGGGAACTAAACAACCAAAATGACAAAGTCAATTGTGCAGGTTGAATCAAATTCAAGCTCTCCCCTGATTGATATAAACCCAACGTATTGCCATAGTAAACGTCCCCTTTGCCATCAACTTGCTCGTCATAAATAGCAAGCGTACCATCATCATAAAAAGTATCACCACTATTCATAAATATCAAATAGTCCCCTGTGGCCAGCATAATACCCTTATTCATGGCGTCATACACCCCCTTATCAGGTTCAGAAACAATCTTATCTATTTGACCATTATATGCTGCAAGTGTCTCCTGGGATCCATCATCACTATCCCCATCAATAACAATATATTCAAAATCCCTGTATTTTTGATTTATAATACTTTGAACAGTGGACTCCAGTCCTTTTCGATTATTATAATTAATCGTAATTACCGAAAATTTAATATTCTTACATTTCTTATCCAAACTCGTTATTCTTCTTTTTCTGCTGTATACTGCAACCCTTGCAATAAGATTTACAACAAAAATAAAGAATATCTATTTATTATAATAGATATAAACATAAAAGTCAAACTCGTTATAGTTTCAGCTGATGGGAGTTAAGAAAACTTATTCATTACTTCCACTACCCTAGTAATATCCTCTTCGGTATGTCCATAAGAAATAGGCAGACTCAGTATTGTTCGGTGGATTTCCTCAGAAATAGGATACCCATCGCCTGATAAAATCCCGTTCATCGCTTTCTGTTGATGTGGAGCGATTGGGTAATGAATTTCTGTTCCTATATCGTTATCCAACAAATACTTTTTTAGCCGATCTCTTTCAGGGTGACGTATCGCGAAAATATGGTAAACGTCCTCCTGTCCGCTTTGCACAGTCGGAAGTATAAAATCAGACTTTAACTCACGCAGATAGACTGTGGCCAGCTCCTGCTTGTGAGCTGTAATCTTATCTAGGTATTTCAATTTTACAGATAAGAAAGCTGCTTGAAGCTCATCAAGCCGGGAGTTGTAGCCCACTTCATCAAACACATATTTAGCAGAAGAGCCGTAATTCCGCAGTGTGCGGATGGATTTGTTCAGGTCCTCATCCTTGCAGGTTATGGCACCAGCATCGCCCAATGCACCGAGATTTTTTGTGGGGTAAAAGCTAAATGCGCCAAAATCACCAAAGGTCCCAGCCTTTTGTCCTTTGTAAGTGGCGCCATGAGCCTGTGCACAGTCTTCGATGACCTTTAGTCCATATTGACCTGCCAACTGCATAATTGGCTCCATGTCGCACATTTTCCCATAAAGATGGACAACAAGAATAGCCTTCGTCCGTACTGTAATAGCAGACTCAATTTTTTCTGGATCAATGTTGTAAGTTGTTATATCAGGTTCTACCAAAACCGGTTTTAGGCCAACCTGCATAATAGCGAGTATCGATGCGATGTAGGTGTTAGCAGGTACAATCACTTCATCTCCCGGCTTAAAACCAAAATAACGTAATGACAGGACCAACGCATCCAGTCCCGAAGCGACCCCGATACAGTGCTCGACACCACAGTAACTTGCAAATGATTGTTCAAATTGCCCCACCTGTTTTCCTAAAATATACCAGCCTCCATGTAATACTTCTTGGAAAGCCTCGGTATATTCATTCATAAATTCCTTATTGACTTGCTGTAAGCTCTCGTAAGCTATCATGTATAAAATAGGGTTCGTAAATATAATCTGTTGAATCAAAATACTCGGAGGCGAGCACCATAAGAATTGCATCTTCCGAAAAGTCAAACATCTGATGCCAGTCTTTAGGTTCCAAAATCAGGCATTGATCTGGTGAATTCAATTCAAAAACGCGCTCATGAATTCCGTCCTGGTTATAAATGGCACAACTTCCTTTCAGGCAAATCGCAGCCTGTATCGTTTGATGATGTCGATGTCCTCCGCGGGTAGATCCATCTACCCCATAGATATAAAATATACGTTTCACATCAAAAGGAATTACTTTTTCGATCACCGTTAGATGCCCCCGATCATCGGTGAATGTTTTTAGATCAATTTGGTAAGCCATTATCTTAAAAAATAGGATTGATGATAGTATTCTCTGAATTTGCCTAGTACATATAATTTAAACATGCGGCGTAGTGAAATTCTGATACGTGGAATTTCATTGATTTCATGCGCAACAATCTTACGCGATAATGCTTTGATCTCCTGGTCAGCACTTGTTAATACCCTGATATACGGCTTGTAGAGAAATTCGATGTCATTGTCGTTTAATGTATAGTAGTCAGATAGTGTAAAAGAATCCTTTTCTGCATATTTAAGTGCATGAAAATGATAGAATATAACTGGAAATAAATGCTGACTAGCCAGTTCTTTACCCCAAATCTGACCTATTTTATGATCAAAATCATATTGCTGAACATTCCAAGGTGCGACTCCACCACCTAAATTTTCCGAGACATGCACTCCTGTAAACATTGTCGTCCATACATCCAGGTATTTTTGATCGCCAAAACGGCCCGGCTCTCTGCGATTATAACACCATTCTATACAAGCTGTACGCCACCACTCCAAGACTGACATGCCTTCAGCTGAGTTCTTAAAGTAAACAAACTGTACGCAATAAGTCCCTCCAGATTCACTATCTTCATACATCGGACTATACCGATGTGGAGTTATAATCACTGAGGCACCTTTAGCTTCTTCTATCAAAACAGCAGGATCAGCATAGAAAAATAAATCGGCATCTAAATAAGTACAATTGGATAAACCAAACTTTCGAATGCTATATAAAATAATCGAAGGTGTGCATGTCCAACAATATTCGCCCGCTGTACGTGTAGGTTTTATAGCTAATAATTGCTCATCTTCAAAATCTGATAAGGGAATAATAGTTGCTTTGGGAAGCCGTAATCTTCTCAGTGCATCATAACATTCATCATCAAATGCAAAAATATACAGATGAAAGTTCTGCGCACACTTTTCAAGCGAACGGTACATGGCCAGTCCCCTCGAAAGGTACAGTGAATTAAATAAGGTGCAAAAATTATTCATATATTATGTACTTTTTCAAAACTTCGTTTATTATTATTTGTATTCATATTCAATACTCGCTTCTCTTCTCTCAAACACAATGAAATGGAGAACAAAAGCGTTAATAGTATAGCATCAAAAATTTTAATCATGGACAACAGTAAAAAACTTTATATCATCCGACATGCCAAAGCCGAAACTATTCCCGGGATAAACGACTTTGATCGTGCATTGACTTCCGAGGGCATACAACATGCAAAACAGGTAGCGGAGAAGCTGGCAGCTAAACTGACACTCAATGAAAATAGTGTCGTTATCAGTTCTCCTGCCAATAGAGCCTTACAGACCACCCGCGTTTTTTTGGATGTAATGGGATCTCCATCGTTTGATATTCAAATTGAAGAATCCATTTATGAATGTACCTACAAACACTTACTTTCGGTCATCAATACCATCCCTGATCATATCGACCATGTTTTACTTTTTGGCCACAATCCGACATTGACCGACCTAGTTGAATTTCTAACCAGAAAGTCAGCTTACCTACGCACTTCATCATTTGCGGAGATTAAACTCGATACCGGTTTTACTTTCCAAATGCTGAGTGGCAATTGCGCAGATCTTGTACAGATCGTTGATTAAAATTCTATTCAAAGAACAAATAAGCTCCAAAGGATAATCGTCTTATCTCTTCACTATGTTCAGCGAAGTTGATAAGACGTTTCAATAATGACATCATTTTGTGGAAATAGTCCCAATACTTTTTTAGAAATTTTTTTTTTAATCGACCGTAATCGTTGTATTAATAGCTCAAAACAGGGCAGCGAGGCCATTCAGATAATTAAATAAGGGAGAAGGTCAAAGTGATTGCAGCGGAAGTAGTCTTCCGTTTTGAAAGTATTATCACCAAGGTAAGAGATAATAGCTCGGGTTATTTACTGTCTCTAATATCTTTCATTGGGATCGTCTTATAAACTCCGTCCATAACATAGAAAAAACCGAGTGTATTACCCGAAACGTTTCCTTCCACATTCGCAGGAACCGCAGACAATAGGCCCTTCCATTCCGTCTCCTGAAAGAGGTTGTAAAGGAATCGGGCATAACGTGGTGAAACAGAAAGCTTAAACACCTTCAGACTATCCTTTTTTGACATCTCATAATTATAGGTACGTCCAAGCAATGTATTGAGTACATTGGGAGCACCTAAGCGATAACTATAACTAAAAGGCAACCGGAAGGTAGCGATATCTTCATTAGAAAAATCTTTCTGGGGCACAATCAACCATTTATTGGAGGTTTTCATACCAAATAGATGTTTACTAACCTTCACTTCCCAATTGTTATTTATACTCCTCTTTTCGACGGGTAAAAAAGCTTTTTCAATAGGTACAGTCGGCACTAATTGATCCTGCGCTTCATACACCTTACCGTTCAATGTTATCCGTAACTGAAAGATATTTCCGACAGTATCCTTCAGATTAAATAGCTTACCCATATAGAGACCTTCTCCCAA
>Ga0213829_1002571_pt1 | contig 11731 bp, 5 predicted proteins | sample MC6MC0896MG_FD_180665 | JGI IMG/M metagenome (GOLD analysis project Ga0213829, IMG submission 180665) | Enriched soil aggregate microbial communities from Iowa State University, Ames, United States - MC6-MC0896-MG | ecosystem: Environmental > Terrestrial > Soil > Unclassified | place: USA: Iowa...
GATATTCGTCAATCCAGACCTCTTTGAGCATACTCTTATTGATGTAGCTGATCGATATTCTGCTTTTTTTGAGCAGTGGTTTAAAACTGTTGATGACCTGCTGAATAAAAGGGTCGATAGGTACAGCTGATACCTGAAGCTTTATTTTTGCTTTGTTGATCCGATGAATGTCGATCAGGTCGCTGACCAGTCGCTGCAGTTTTTTTGCACTCCTTTTGACCCGTGATAATTGCTCTTTGATATCTTCTGATAGATCTTTTCGTATTTCGAGATCCTCGATAGGTGCCAAGATAAGGGTGAGGGGTGTTTTAAACTCGTGGGAAATATTGGTGAAAAAATTGTTTTTGATTTCTGCGGCCTGTTGAATCTGGCTATTCATTTCAACGATCTGTTTCTGCTGGGATAAGATTTCGCCATTCTGAATTTCAAGATGTTTGTTTTTTTCCCAGTTGCTTTTGATCACGATAATAGAAATACCGCCAAATACAACTGCAAGCACCAAACTGACAACGAGAACATTGAGAACAGATTTTTGATTTTGATAAATCCGGTTCTGCTCAGTGATAAATTCCTGTCTTTTGTCGATGTCTACCTGTTGCTGTTGTATCTTTTGTGACTGTAGCGCCAATAGTTCGGCATTTGTTCTGTCGATCACAGCAGTAGCGAGGATGTTTTCACGTCGATATGGTTGATTGTGGATAATCGCCAGTGCAGTTCTGATCGCTTCAGTTCCGCCGGTAGGGTAGAGCATAGAAGCATACATATGACCTTGTATAATCTGCTCAAGACCATTACCCGGTCCTGGCAGCGCATCTACACCAATGATTTTAATATCTTTTTGAAGCTGCGCCTCGTCCAATGCTTTTTTTACGCCCATTGCCATTTGGTCATTGAAGGTAAAAATAATATCACTTTGTGTCATTTGAGCGATATGCTCGCGCATTTCAGTATAGGCTATATTCTTTTCCCACCCACCGTGGATAACAGCACTGACCTGCATGCCACTTACTGCTGAAATACTTTGCATAAATCCCTTTTCACGCTCAATCGAGGCGGAGGTGCCCGATAAGCCAGTTACCAATCCGACCCTACCTTTACCCTGGAGGACAGCTTGGCTATATTGACCGGCTAGTTTTCCGATGGCAAGGTTGTCGGCACCCACATAAGCATTGTATTGACCCGAAGAGGTTTTGCGATCTGTTACAATCACCGGTATTTTGCGCTGGAATACAGAGTCAACGATCGGTGTAAGCGGTTCGGCCTCATTGGGTGATACAATCAACAGATCGATACCCGCTTTGGTCAGCTCGCGTATCTGATCAATCTGAACAGCATTATTGCCTTGGGCATCGCGGTATAAGAATTCAATATCGGGATTAAAGGAGAGTTCCCGTTTCATTTCCTCAAGCATAGTCTGCCTCCATGCATCATTCCCGATGCACTGTGAAAAAGCAATGACCCGCTTCTTTTTCTGGTTTGCCGATTGGCACCCCAAAAAAAGCAACAGGACCAATATGCCATAGAAGGTATATTTTCCCATGTTTATTTCCCCTTTACTATCCGAATATACATCATTTCAGTTTTTTTTGATAATAAGCCCAAGGTTAGTGTATTCCTTACACTAAAAAGAGATGGCTGAAATATGTATCATTTTCTATAAGATATGTCTAAAAACTGAAAGTTTAAAAATCATGAATTGGTATAAGTTGTTGGTATGTAGTGTTTTGTGTTGTTTCTGAAAATGTTACATAAATAAATGTTTTTGCTGTCTTCAAATTTAAGTAACCGTGAAGCTAGGGTTAAATTTGGGTTAATCAATTATAGATGATAAGATGAACAAAAACAAAGTATTAGCTTGGTCTTTTGTAGTGGCATTAGGCGGATTTTTATTTGGCTTTGATACAGCTGTTATTTCAGGAGCTGAAAAGGCAGTACAGGAGCATTGGCATTTGAGTGAGTTTCAGCATGGGCTTACGATGGCCATCGCGTTAATAGGTACGGTAGTCGGTGCGGCATTGGGCGCTTTGCCTTCGGACAAGCTCGGCCGGAAAAATACATTATTTGTTGTAGCCGCATTATATTTTATTTCGGCGATCGGAAGTGCGCTGGCCAATGACTGGACAATTTTTATTTTATTCCGGTTTTTGGGCGGTATTGGTGTCGGTGTGTCTTCGGTAACGGCACCAATTTATATTTCCGAAATTTCACCCGCCGCTTCACGGGGCAAGCTGGTAGGTCTCTTCCAATTCAATGTGGTACTGGGTATTTTGATTGCTTATTTATCAAACTATTTTATCGGACAGGTAGGGGAAGAATCCTGGCGCTGGATGTTGGGGGTGCAGTGTTTTCCGTCGTTGCTGTTTTTTGTGCTGATTTTCTTTATTCCAGAAAGTCCCAGATGGCTGCTATTGCATAAGAACAACCTACCTGAAGCAACAAAGATCATGCAGCGAATCAATTCTGAGGGCTATGAGCTTGAAATCGAAAAAATTCAGGCATCGAAAGATGCAATGGCAGGTGAAGGCAAATTATTTATACGGGAAAACGCCAGACCAATTTTATTGGCCTTCTGTTTTGCGCTGTTCAATCAGCTCTCGGGTATCAATGCGATTATCTATTATGCACCGCGTGTCTTTGAAATGGCAGGCCTCGGTTCCCAAAGTTCCTTGCTTTCCACGGTAGGAATCGGAGTGATCAACTTTATTTTCACCTTGGTGGCTATCAATTTTATAGATAAGGTAGGTCGCAAAAAACTGATGCTGGTGGGTTCTATCGGATTGATCGTATCACTCGCACTGGTATCGCAGGCGTTCTATACAGGACAAACAACAGGATTTGCTATTACAATCTACCTGATGAGTTTTATTGCCTTCTTTGCCTTCTCTCAGGGAGCTGTGATCTGGGTGTTTATTTCCGAAATTTTTCCGAATGATGTGCGTGCCAAAGGACAGACATTTGGCAGTTTGACACATTGGGTAATGGCTGCGATTATTACATTTTGTTTTCCGGCGCTGACAGAGATGCTCGGTGGTGGCGGTACCTTCCTGATTTTTGCGCTATTTATGGTATTGCAGCTTGTTTATGTGCTGAAATTTATGCCTGAAACAAAAGGACGGTCGCTGGAAGATATGGGGCAGACCATCAATCTGCATTAAGTATCACGCTATTATTGATCCAATCGCTTATGCGTACAAATAATGATGACAATGAAAAACCTGAATAAATCAATACAAGGAGTTTGTTTCGGAGAAGTTCTTTGGGATAATCTGCCGACCGGAAAAAAATTGGGCGGTGCTCCGCTAAATGTTGCTTACCATCTCAATAAGCTGGGCGTTGTTGCACAAATGCTTGCCCGTATCGGAAGGGATGAAAATGGATATGAACTGCTTACTGTATGCGAACAGCTGGGGATTCCGACAACCTTCTTTCAGTACGATGACAGCTTGCCGACCTCTACAGTTGAAGTGACAATTGATGCAGACCGTAATGTACAATACGATATTGTATACCCTGTTGCCTGGGATAGAATTACAGCGGAACCGGCTGTACTAGAAGCTGTTTCCAAAGCTGACTTTTTGGTGTATGGCAGTTTGGCCTGTCGTGATGATGTGAGTTTTCAAAGCTTGTTAACCTTATTAAAGGAGGCTTCCTTCAGGGTCATGGATGTCAATTTACGTGCTCCTTTTTTTGGTCCCCGTCGGATACATGAACTATTACGCTACGCGGATCTTGTTAAGATGAATGCCGAGGAACTGCATATTATCGCTGAATGGAGTGGGGCACCCTCAACGTACACAGATCAGCAACGGGTGGATCTACTGTTAGATTGTTTCTCTATTCAGGAAGCTATTGTTACCTACGGCGCTGCAGGAGCGGTATACCATCATAAAAAAGCAAATATCAGTTATCATTTTCCTGCGTTGAAAGTACAGGTGGAAGATACCATCGGAAGTGGAGATTCGTTTTTAGCGGCTTTTTTGACCAAGCGGTTTCAGATGGCAGAAGGAATAGCCTTGGAGGAAGTGCTCGAATTTGCAGCCACTTTAAGCGGGTTTGTGACGCAGAGCAGCGGCGCATGTCCTGCTTATAATGCGGAGGATATCAACCGCTTTCACTGGCTGAATCCCATCTTCCGTGATAGCGAACGGAAAATGTAAAATAAGCAATAACAAGAAAAATAATCTAATTAATAATCTACTTATAATAACCAATTATGTTTACAAGACAGCAAGCTATGTTGCTTCCGTCTTTGGCTCTCTTTTCAGTTGTTGCTTTTGCGCAGCAGACAGAAATCCGGGGGCGGATTGCGGACAGCGGAACAGCCGCTCCCATCGTCGGAGCGTCGTTAGTGGTCAAGGGAACCAGTCAGGCAACAAAGACAAATGAAAAAGGGGAGTTCACGCTTCAAACATCCAGTACTAATCCTACTCTGGAGATAACTTATGTGGGGTATGAGACACAAGCAGTTGTTATCGGCGGACGAAAATTTCTGGATATTCGTCTGGTCAGTACCGAAAAAGGACTCGATGAGGTTGTTGTCACCGGCTATCAGCGAGAGCGAAAGAAGGATCTGACCGGCGCTGTTAGCGTCGTTAATGTGACAGAAATGATGAAAGCTCCCGAGAATAACCCCATGAAGGCGCTTCAGGGCCGGGTGTCGGGTATGACAGTCACTGCCGACGGTAATCCCAGCGGAGCTTCTACGGTCCGGATGCGGGGAATCAGCTCGATCAACAGCAGCCAGGATCCGCTCTATGTTATCGATGGAATGCCTACCCAGGGTGGGATGCACGAACTCAATGCCAATGACATCGAGAGTATTCAGGTGCTGAAAGATGCCTCATCGGCAAGTATCTATGGGTCACGTGCCGCCAATGGAGTCATTGTGATCACAACAAAAAGAGGAAAACTTGGCGCACCTAAATTGACGGTAGATGCTTTCGCAACAAGCAGCCATTTTAACAACCGAATGAAAGTGCTCAATGCGCGCCAATATGGCCAGGCATTGTGGCAGGCTACGATCAACGGTGGGGGTAATCCAAATGAAAATAATATCGGCTATCAATTTGACTATAACAACGATGCGAATGGTAACCCGCGGCTCAATACTGTCTTTGTCTCCAAATACCTGGATAAAGACCATACTATGGCTTCTGCTGATACCGATTGGTTCAATGAAATTTCCAAGCCAGGGCTGCTCCAATCCTATAATGCAACGCTAAGTTCGGCAACAGAGAAATCAAGTTCATTTTTCTCATTGGGCTACCTGCGCAATAATGGAACGCTAGAGAATACCAGTTTCCAGCGTATCTCAGCGCGTATGAATGCGGACTACAAACTATTTGACGGGAAGTTGGTCGTTGGAGAGAATTTTACGGTAAACAATACAGGGGAAGTACAGATGCCGGGTGATGTACTTGACCTTTCATTGAAGGCACTGCCTATTATACCCGTCCATACCGTTGACGGGATCGGATGGGGTGGTCCATCATTGGGGATGAACGATCGACACAATCCTGTACGTCTGCTTCATGATAATCGAAACAACAAATATAATTTCTGGCGACTATTTGGCAATGCCTATGCCGACCTGCAGCTCATAAAGGATCTGCATATCCGTTCAACCTTTGGTATTGATTATGGCAATTTCTATAAACGCAATATCGAGCTGTCTTACCGTTCGGGCTTTATGAACAGCAATAGAAGCGGTGTCAATATGGAGCAGTCGCATGGTATGAAATGGACTTGGTCCAATGTGGCGACATACCGTAGAGTAATGGATAAACATACGATTGATGTGCTTGCCGGTATTGAAATGAACCGTCAGAACGATATCAAGTTTAATGCTTATACCGCGGGAAACAATGCATTTGTCATTGAAACCCCTGAATATATGTGGCCAGGCGTGAGTACCGGAATCGCTGCGGTTGGTGGAACCTCAACAGGCTTCTCATTGCTTTCTTATTTTGGAAAAGCTAATTATTCCTATGCTGACCGTTATCTGGCTTCATTTACGATGCGACATGACGGTTCTTCCCGTTTCGGTAAAAACAATCGTTTTGCGACATTCCCAGCAGTGACTGCGGGATGGCGGATTTCTTCCGAAAGTTTTATGGCCGGTGCCAAGGACTATATTTCAGACCTGAAGCTCCGTGTGGGCTGGGGACAGACCGGCAACCAAGGAATTGGTGATCTGGCTACCTATGCGCTGTTTGTTCCTGAATATGGTGTCGGTGACCCGACTTGGAATATTGTAGACGGGACGGCCTATGATCTTTCGGGTACAGGGAGCGGAACATTGCCATCGGGTTACCGCAAAATCCAGACAGAGAATAATGACCTGAAATGGGAAACGACTACACAGACCAACGTTGGTTTGGACTTCTCCCTATTTAACCAAAGCCTTTATGGTTCGTTAGATTGGTATGTCAAAGCAACGAAAGATATGCTGATCAATCCAGCCTATATCGGGGTTGTTGGTGAAGGCGGCTATCGCTGGGCAAACGGAGCCTCCATGGAAAATAAAGGTCTGGACCTTTCCGCCGGTTACCGTAATAAGACATCTTTCGGTTTGGATTACGATGTGACAGCAGTATTTTCAACCTATAAAAACAAGGTTACCCATCTTCCCGAAGCCGTTGAAAATTCCTATGGTGGCCGCCAAGGAGATAATATTATCGGACGCCCATTGGGATCTTTCTATGGTTATGTAACGGATGGAATCTTTCAAAATGAGAAAGAGGTTACTGATCACGTCAGCCAGACCGGAAAAGGCATCGGCCGTTTACGTTATGTCAATGTGTATGGTGCGGATAAGCAGATTACCGATATGGATCGTACCTGGATCGGAAATCCGCATCCGGATTTTTCGTACAGCTTGAACATTGCCTTGAAATACAGTGGATTTGATCTGTCAGCTTATTTTCAGGGTGTACAGGGGATCGATGTGGAAAATTGGCTAAAAAAACAAACGGATTTCTGGAGCGTGGATGATGTAAATTCCAATAAAGGCCTGCGTCTGTTGAACGCATGGACGCCTCAGAATCCGACCTCGACCATTCCGGCATTGCGGACGGATAACAACAATGACGAAGGAAGGCTATCGAATTACTTTATTGAGAACGGGTCGTATATGAAACTACGGAACCTGTCATTTGGCTATACCTTACCGACAGCAACAGCCTCGCGTCTGCGGGTGAGCCGCCTACGTGTGTATGTTACCGGCCAGAACCTGTTTACAGTTAAATCGAAGAATTTCACAGGCGTAGATCCCGAGAATGTAGGTTGGGGATATCCGATTCCAACGACATGGACTGTTGGTGTAAATATTGGATTTTAACAGGTGAGAAATAGATCGAAACAAATAACCGGCATGTGGACCATTTGATCTGCATTTAAATTATAAAACTAATGAAACAAATAACCAATAAAATAGCTATACTTTTAGTTGGTGCCGGACTACTGTCCGGATGTAGCAAGTTTCTGGACCAAACGCCAAATGGTGTCTTAAGTTCCGATCAGGTGAAGGAACCTGAAAGATTGTTGACGGCGACCTATGCTGCTTTGGGCAATGACCATTACGATGTGCCCTTTAGCTTATGGCCTTACGGTACGGTGCGATCCGATGATGCTTACAAAGGCGGTTCGGGATCACAGGATATACAGACTTTCCATTCTCTGGAAATTTCAAGTGATATGCGAACCAATTTTCCTGAGCTAGATAAGCTCTGGTTTCAGCTGTATGTGTCGATTTCACGCGCTAATACCACGATTAAAACAATTCAGGAAATGGGGGATTTTGCTGATAAAGAGGGGAAATTAGCTGAGGCACGCTTTCTTCGCGGGCACTTTTATTTTATGCTCAAGACACTCTTTAAATACGTGCCTTATATCGATGAAAGTGTACCTGTTGACGGCTATGAGACTATTTCCAATAGGGGATTGAGTAATGATGCCTTGTGGCAAAAAATTGTGGATGACTTCCAGTATGGGATAGACCATCTACCCGCGGTGCAGGCTGAAGTCGGCCGTGCCAACAAGATTGCTGCTGCTGCTTATCTGGCAAAAACCTACCTTTACAAAGCTTACCGTCAGGATAATGCCGAAAAAAATCTGGTAACTGGCATCAATCCACAGGATCTGGAAAAGGTATTGCAAAATACGGAGATTGTCCTTTCGTCCAACTACGCCCTGGAGACTGATTTTGCCTTTAATTTTCTTCCAGGACAATATGAAAATGGTAAGGAGGCACTGTTTTCGATCCAATTTTCAAAAGATGATGGGACAAAATTCGGACGTGTGAACTTTTCCGATGTATTATCAGTACCAATGGGGCTGGGCTGCTGTGATTTTAATAAACCTAGCCAAAACTTAGTGAATGCTTTCCGTACGACCGGCAAAGGGATACCACTGGATAACTATAATACCTTGAATAGTTTCACTGCTTCAGAAAAGTACGATCCACGATTATTCCATACCGTTGCTATTCCAGGACTGCCTTATAAATATAGTGCCAAGCGTATATATGAGAGCGACTGGAACCGCGTCCCAGATATCTATTCCGTCTATGCTTCGTTAAAGGAGAATGTCGATCCCGATTGTGACTGTTTTGTACCGATGGTGCCTTTCTATGCCAATACAAAAAACCGTATCGTGCTTCGTTTTGCAGATGTGATGCTGATGCGGGCTGAAGCGTTGATCGAGCTGCACCGACCTTTGGAAGCCTTACCTTTAATTAATCAGATCCGTACCCGTGCAAAAAATAGCATGACTTTGACTGGCTATGCTAATGATAAAGCGTTAATAGAAACCTATAAAAATGGGGATAATATTAACTGGAATGAGGAAAATGCGCGTAAAGCCCTTCGTTGGGAGCGTCGTCTGGAGCTGGCGATGGAGAATGGAAGATTCTTTGATCTGGTGCGCTGGGGGATTGCGGAACAGACGATGAACGCTTACTATGAAACCGAAAAGAACCGTCGTGCCTATTATGCTCCTGCTCATTTTACAGCGGACAAAAACGAATATCTGCCGATCCCTGAGGCACAGATCAGATTAAGTAAATATTTGTACAAGCAAAATCCAGGATACTAATAACAACTCATTCGTTTGCTGATGGTAATATATAATAGTCAGGCAGCATGCTTAAATAACTATAGATTGATGATATCCAGTATTCAAGTGTTCATCAGTCATTGACAGCCCAAGGGGGCATGAATGCTATAGAGGCGAGTTAGAAATGAATAAAATTAATTGTATGAAGACACTAAAATATAAAATAGGATTTGGGCTTACCTTCCTCTTCTTTGGGCTACTGCTGGCCTGTAAAAAAGATGTTGGAAGCTCACTTGAATTGAACTCGGATGTGGATATCCTTTCTTTCAAAGTTGGCAATACAGCCGGAACGGTAGACAAAGAAAAAGGTACCATACTCGTTATGGTTCCCGCAGGTACCGATCTTTCGGCTGTAAAGCCCAATATCGAGCTACCTAAGGGTGCAAAAGTGCAGCCTGCTGCTGATGTGGCACAAAACTTTATGTTTTCAGGTACCACGCCCATTGCCTATAAAGTATTCAATGGCAATCTATACAATACCTATCAGGTAACAGTCAGGGAAATCAAAGCCGAGATTACCGCATTCCGTATCGGAGATAGGTCGGGGATCATCGATCAGGGTACTAAGACCATCAAGATCTATTTACCTATCGGAACAGACCTGAAAAGCTTGACACCTTCGGTAGAGTTTACTTCCGGTGCAAGTATCACACCGGGACAGGGTGGAGGTATTAATTTTAGCGCACCGGTAAAGTATACGCTTACGTATATGGGGCAAACTTTCCAATATACCGTGACCGCAATATTGGGTGAGGAGCCTAAGCAGATTATACAAATCTTTAACGGTGAAACTGTTGTTCCGCATTTTGACGGATTGGGTGTCCCAAGTGTTGATTCACCATACCCGAATCCGAAGACGAATGGTATCAATACCACACCTTTCTGTGCGTCCTATATTCGTGATATCAAAGATGGAAAGGGTTGGCACGGCGGTGCGCTCTGGAATGCCAATAAGGTGAATATCAATCCGACAGATTACAGCCATTTTTCGATGATGATCCTGAAGAGCGTAGAAGGCGATGTGCAGCTGGAAATCCAGTCGGATGGTGAACTGAATAAGGATTGGCTGCGCGCGAGCTATGTGAAGGAACATGTCGGGGAATGGCAGGAGTTGATCTTTCAGATTCCGGCAGAGCGAAAGGCGATGATCAATAATATCCTTGTGATGCCACATAATCATGAGAACGGTGAACCGGTGGCTTTTGAGACCCAGCGCATGTATTGGGATCAGTTAAAGGTATGGCCGAAGCAATAATCCGAAACCTGTACCGTGCAAGTGTGCGCGGTACAGGTTTTTATGAACTTAATTGGAATATTTTATTATATCGTGTATGAAAACCAAGAAATATTTGCTTCCGGCCTTCTTTTTTATGAATGCACTGACGGGCTGCAAGAGCGAGGATAAACCTGTTGTTCCTGAAGTGCCTGATGAAAAAGGAAAAGTGGATGTATCAACGAACTGTCTGACGGGACAGGAGATGGGGCTGTATCAAACATTCTACAGACCCCAGCAGGGTTTTGTCGGTGATCCAATGCCTTATTATAATGCCGATGACAAAAAGTACTATTTGTTCTATCTCTACGAAAATGCAAATCGCCACCCGATCTATGTTACTAAAACCAGCGATTATGCAACATTTGAAGGCTTTACGGAAATATTGCCTGCTGGCGCTGCCGGAAGTCAGGATGAATGGATTGGCACGGGTAGTTTTCTAAAAAAAGGTAATACGCATTATTGTTTTTATACGGGACATAACAGCAATCTGAATCCGGCTGAGAAGGTTATGTTGGCAACTTCTACTGACCTGCTGAACTGGACAAAACAGCCCGCAGTAACGGTTCAGGCTCCAGCGGGGTACGACAAGAACAATTTTCGTGATCCGCATGTATACTGGGACGATACACGGAATACGTATGTGATGCTTGTCACGACCCGTAAGGATGGCAAAGGGGCGATAGCACGGTATGTATCCACAGATCTGAACAGCTGGTCTATCATAGATCCGCTGTTAGTGACTGCAGCACCCGCAGTAGGGAAACATGAGATTGAAACGGATGCTGAAATATTGGAATGTCCAGATATATTTAAAATGGGCAGTAAATGGTATTTAACATTTTCACGGATCAATCGGGATGAACACCGGAAGACTTTTTATCGAATTGCTGATTCTCCGGATGGTCCTTGGAAGATCTGTCGTGATGCAGATGGTCATCATGAAACTTTCGATGGTTTATTTCTGTATGCTGGTAAGACAGCTACGGATGGAACGACGCGCTATCTCTCGGGTTGGTGTTCAACAGGTCAGACGGTGAACAGCAACAATGAATTACCTTGGTCAGGAAGTTTAATCTCGCATAAATTAGTTCAGGGACCGACGGGGAGATTATATCCAACCATTCCTGCTGCAATAAACAATAAGTTTAATAAAGAACTGGCTTTTGAAAAGTTGAATGCCGTTGGAAATGTTTCTGAAAATAATAAAACATACAGTATTACAGCACAATCTGGCGCCAGAAGTTATGCACGATTCAACCGCAATACAGCTAGCGTTAAAATGTCGCTGACCATAGATGCTTCGCAATCAGATCATTTCGGTTTCTCTTTTGGTGCCTGTGA